>Ga0214923_10008637_pt1 | contig 10788 bp, 10 predicted proteins | sample LL1510_MetaG_FD_177993 | JGI IMG/M metagenome (GOLD analysis project Ga0214923, IMG submission 177993) | Freshwater microbial communities from Lake Lanier, Atlanta, Georgia, United States - LL-1510 | ecosystem: Environmental > Aquatic > Freshwater > Lake | place: USA: Georgia | collected...
GTATAATGATACAATGTAGTTCTACATATATTTAATAATTTCATAACTTCTCTAGCTTTCATTAATTTATATAAATATATAATTAAAATTTTAAGTCATTTTTAATACAGTTTAATACACTTTTATCATCCTGAATTATCAACAAAAGGAACGGGATTTAAGGATGAAAAAATTGCTATTAATACAATTAAAATAATTTCTGCTAGGTGTCTTAAATATCAATTTGATGTTATAAATACTATGTATAATAGAGCGAAATATCATCCAAATCAAACACCAGATATGCGTAAAGCTATGATTATATTTAAGCGTTGGTTAGGCGAATATACTAAAAAAAAAGATATTGAAAATAAATATAAAGATTTTCTTTCTTTAGATATAATTGCTTCATATGAAAAACTTGCTAATGAATATAATATAAATGATAAATACAAAGAATTTCTTAAAATATATAAAAAAATAAAAAAACCTTATAAATTACAATATATTTTGGCAAATAATAATGAAGATTATTATTCATTAAGAAATAATTTAATAAAATCTATAGTTAAAAAAATAAAAGAAAATAATAATAAATTATTTTATACTTCTGGTAAAAATATTGGCTTACCTACTAAAAATCATTTTATCCTAATACTTCATGCTTACTCACCTATAAATTTAGTTAAGAATAATATTAAGGTTGGTTAAGAATAATATTAAGGTTGGTTAAGAATAATATTAAGGTTGGTTAAGAATAATATTAAGGTTGGTTAAGAATAATATTAAGGTTGGTTAAGAATAGGTAACAAGCTAATAATCGAGCTTACTTATAAAATCCGCAAAAACAACTGTTAACTCTTTCTTGATTTTTTTGATTCGTTCTTGATTTGTTTCAATAATTTCTTTTAGTTTTGGTAATTGTTCTACACGTTCACTAAACAATTTTTCTATAACAGCATCTAAATGACGAACATTTCCTAAATAAAATGTTTCTTTTTCTATTATGGTTAGTGTAGTCTTTGTTTCTTGAAATATTCTATAACAAGTTTCTCTTTCATCAAGAAGAACTTTAATTTGTGGTATATTATAAATTTCTTGATTTGCATCATATACTTGTGTGATATCATGGCAATCGTCTAAACAAATATAGTATCTTCCTTTTTCTCCGCCATAGCATTCTTGTTTTTTAATCATTATAGGTTGTTTGCTAAATTTTTTTTTACATAGTTTTTCAAGGGCTTCACAAATGAACTCGCTGTTCCTCCTCCGCCAATATTGATCCTCTTCTGCTGAAGAAATATAGTACATCTTTAATTAATTATATTATAAATTTAATTATTCAATTTTTTATATTAATTATATATATATATATAATTTATGTTTTCGCGGAAAGGTTTAATTGGAATTAATAATGTAAATTCTTCTTGTTGGTTAGCATCTACATTACAAGCTATAGTAGATTGTCCTCCTTTATTAGATATAATTTTAACTTTTGAAAGACACTCTATCGATCAAGTTACATTAGAAGGAAAAAAAAAAAAAATATTTTGATTTATTAAGAAAGTTAAAAAAATTTTTAGAAACTTCAACAAGTCAACAAATAGATATAGAGAATATTAAATGTTTTAATGATCTTTTAACAGAAACTCTTTTACGTGAAAATGAATATTTAGGATCAACGAAAACATTAGAACAAATAATTTTAGAAAATAATTTACCAAATACAGACCAAATTAATACTTATATTCCTGCTAGTTATAATTTAAATGATCAAGAAGAATTAACCTATGATACAAATATTATTTTTTGGGGTAGTATTGAATTTGATGTAGAATTAAGAAAATATCTATATGCATTAGCTACATATAATCCCACAGATTCATTATGTTTAGATCCAACAGCTTTAAGAAATACTTTATTAAAAATGAAGGAACAAACAGTTTTATTTTATACAGAATTTAATAATGAATTTGTTAAAAATTTGGGTACTAGTGAAAAACTTACTTTTTTTTTATCTATAATATTTGAAAATTTAACTTTAATTGGAATTTCTAAAAATACAAATTTAGAATTAATATTTAGTAATGAAAGTCAAAAAATAGAAGATAGATATATACACAAACTTATAACATTTAATGAAAGAATAAAATTTGGATATACGAAATATACTATGCAAGAATTAATAGCAGTATCAGAATCTTTACATGCTAATTTTAAGTTACAAGATTTTATTATAATAGAATCCTCTGAAATTTTTTTTTTAGAATCTCACAATCACATTGTAACCGAAAAAAGAATTATTATAGATGGTACAATGTATGTTCTTTGTTCTGTTATAATATATTGTGGAAAAGGTCATTATCGCACAATAACAACAAAAGGACAATTTGATGATGCGTGGACTTTGGAGGGTCCATCATATTTAGATGATTTTTGTAGAAAAGGATATAGTGATCGTAATAAAGTTGATGGAGATACATTACAACATCCAGGATTATTATGGTTTTATAAAAAAGAATACCATATAGAACTAAATGCTGATTTAGATCAATTTACTGAAAATTTACAAGTTTGTCATCATGGCACTACTAATCATGATACTGACATTGATTGGAATCCTTCTATGATAGAAAAATTAGGAAGTTTAGGTATAGATGCTACGTTAATTTATACTGATCCACCTATTTCACCAATTAAATTTGTAGAATTATATAGATCTAATTCTGAAGAAAAATATATACAAGCTACTCAATATGTTGAAGCAGAAATAAATAAATTAAATTTAAACCTAGATAGTAAACGTAGGGAATTACATGATATTGAATTACAAAAACAACAAGAAGCCGCACAACAACTAGCAAATCTAGAATTATTTAAACGGCAAGAAAACCAAAAATTACAAAAAGAAAAATTAGAAAAACACCAATTAACAGAAAAAATAATTTTCTTAAAAACTATGCATGAACGTATATTTCAATTAGAAAAAGAATTAGATGATGAGAGAAGACATTTTACCGAGGTCATTAAAAAAGATCCTAAATATTTAAGAGCTATTGCTCCTATTGATAATGAGATAAAACAAATATCTGATGCTATACGTGTAGCGGTTCTTAACAAAGAAAAGATTAAAATATTTAATGATATGAAGAATCCTTTTGAAGAAAGTGCAAAAGGTAAATTACAAGAAGTTATAAGAAATCAGCAGCGTGAATTAATGCGATTTAAACAGGACCAGGAACAGCAGCGCGGATTAATGCAACATTTTCCCGAACAATCATCTGATCTTAGATTTCATACCGAACAATCATCTGATCTTAGATTTTCTTCCAATCAATTAACTCAAGATGATATAAACTTTTTTAAAGAACGCGAGCAAGAAATAAAAGACAGCTTCGTTGATTTACCTGATTTTAATATTATTATAGATAATATATTAGAATATACTTATAGCCATAACCCTTCCCCTAAATGGATGGAAATGGATCCTAAAGAAAGAAGAAAAAAGGTAGAAACTGATTATATGATATTTAAATCACTAAAACAACATTCACAATCAGAGCATCAGCAACAATCTTCTAATAGATTTTCGGAGGTTGTACCAGTAAGTAAAGAAAATATGTTACCAGTAATGACCATATCTGATTTAGATGAAGAACAAATTGATGGTGGTATAAGAAAAATTTATAAATATTTTAAGAAAGTTAATATTTATGTAATAAATGCAGTATTTGGTACAGAATATGAAGGTAATGAAAATGAATCCGCTTTTGATTATTTTAAAAATAATTATAGACAGTATTCACGTTTTAAGCTAAACGATAAATTTAGTCAAATGATAGAATCTACTAAAAAAAGTAAATTACAATCAACTCATTCAGAATGGGCAGTATTGGGGAATTCTGAATCATCTTTTTTTGAGCTACCTTCTACTCAATTATATCCACAAGAAGATGAATTATTTCGAAGGCATAGAAAATTATTTGATCAGGTTTGGGGTGAATTCGTTCAAGAAAATAATCGTCATCCTAGTATAGATGAGGCTATACAACGTACATTTAATCAATATAGACCTAATGTGCCAGGCGATACCCTACAAGAAAAAATAGATTATTTGTTTAAGTATTGGAGTATATATTTAAAACAAATAGCTGATGATCATACTAGATTTTTTAAAGAAATTGAGGAGAAATTATTAAGTGAAAGACCGTCTTTACCTGAACCAGAAGTTGTTGTAGATTATATATTAACTAACTATACAAAAGTTGTGCCAGGGTTGTCCTCTGAAACAGAAAAAGAAAAAGTAAAAGTAACCAGAGATTATAATAATTATTTATTACAAAAACAACAACAGCAACAATGGCCACTACAACAGCAACAATGGCCACAACAACAATTAAAAGTTGTGCCTGAATTTCCGGAAGCGCAGTTTTCACGAAATGTTGAAACAACCGGTTCAGCAGATGTTTTAGGAAGTAATTTTAACCCTTATTTATCATTAGAAGAAAAAGAAAATATTTTAAGAATAGAACCTCAAAAAATTCTTGAAATGTTTCCTAATTTTAGGGAAGATGTTATAAGTAAAACAACCTTTGCTGATAGACTTTTTGATTCATCAATAGTAAATAAAGAACGTATAAGTGCTGCATTTATGAGTGGTGGATATTCTCATTCTAAACAACAAAAATATTTAAAATATAAAAATAAATATTTGCAATTAAAACGTATGGAAAAAAAATAAACTATACATTTTTCTTAATCCAGTGGCTAAGTAGCGTAGATGTATCTCCTGTAAGTTTTTGTAATCTAAATTCATATTTTTCTTTTTTATAAAGAATTACAAGTAATAAAAATTTATTACTTATAGTTAAATTATTTAATAAATAATCAATTTTAATTTTCAAGTCTTTTATATTTATTTTACAAACTTCTTTTTCAATCTGTAAATAATTTATTTCTCTTATTCTTATTTCATTTCTTGATGAATCATAAATCCCAATTATATTGTATAATCTGTCAATTGCTACATAATATTTTTCATTATCTGTCATAAAACATAAATTATTATCTATCATTACTCTATAACCATTAAATTTTGGACCACAGTAATATTGTAATGTAGTAAATTTCCAATTTATTTCTTTATCTAACCAAAATAATATTTCCGAATCTACAGTAGATTCGTTTATTAAATTATGTAGGCTTAATTCGGTAATCTGAGCCAATTGATAGCCTAATATTGTCATATAAATCATATTTTTTACCATATTTAAACTTTTTCAAATTTTTAAGAAAATCAAAAATTTAATTTTTTAGCTACTGGATCAGTTATATTTTGTCGAATTTTTGGTCTATTAAGTGTTTCTTCTAAACAATTTTTAATTTTAATTAATTCATAATAATTTTCACAACCAATTAAAGCAATTATTTCTTCTTCTTTCATCGGGCTCTGTAATATTAAACGTTCATTATCATATTTTCGTAAATTAAAAAAAATATTAACCTTATCATCATATCTTAGATGAAAAGCATTAATGTCAAACATATCATTTAATTTTAAAGTTGAAGGGGAGTCTGTTGGATTATGAAATGATAAATGTGCAAAACTAGTATGTTCTCTTTTTTTATAAAAATTTATATAAAAATCACCATTAACGGCAATTCGGTCTATTATAACATAATTTGATGAAAAAATACATGATTTTAATAATTTTAATATTTTATCTTTAATTTTAATTATGCTTTCTACAGTTTGTGAGTCTATTTCTAATTTTGGAGTTGGTGGTAAAGCTACTGTAGAACCAGGTGTTAAACCTGGTATTAAACCACGACCCGGTGTTACAGGAGGTGGTTTTGTAGACATTGGTGGCGTTGATGGAGGAGGCGGTAGTAGTGGAGGCGGTTGTACTGGTGGAGGCAGTTGTACTGGTAGTAGTGGTTTTACAACTGATGCCCGTGATAGTGGTACTGATTTAGGCGCTGGTTGTACTGATCCTGATTTAGGCGCTTGTGGTAGTACTGATTGTGGCTGTGGCTGTTGCGGTATTGATAGTGCTGATCTTGATTTTACAACTTCAGCCCATGATCGTAGTTTTGTAGATGTTCCACTTCCACCATATTTTATTTCAAAATACTTTGTTTTATATTTAATATATTTTTGATAATAATCGTTCATATATAATTACTACTAAATAAATTATTTTTCAAATTAATTTATAGATATAAATGAAAAAAATAATAAATATAACAAGATTTAATACGATAAGACAATTGTATCCATATTGTATAATGATACCATTACATAACACAAATATAAATAATATAAATACAGAACCTAAATATTATGCACGAACGTTAGATAGTGCCTATGCTTACGCTATAAATTATGCCAAAAGATATATGGATATAAACAATTTAGAAAAGAACAAGTTATATTATTATGAAAATGGTACTATAAAATATTTTATAAATACAAAAGAGCAGGTTATAAAAACAGGAAAAGTATGGAAATACAAAATAAATGTTAATAATTATTATTATTGTGATATTGTAAAAAATAGTATAACTTTTGAAAATGAAGACATAATATTTGCGAATAATGGTTATAGTGAGGAAATAATAAAGATATACAATTTTACATTAAGAAAAATAAACAATAACATAATATATCAAGATTATAAAATTAATGCTAATATTTACTATGATTACGTAAACAAAAGTTATGGTGATTATTTATCGTATAATTCTGGTGAAGAAAAATATAAAAGTATAAAAGATGTTTTAACAAATTATTTTACAACATGTAATTTATTATTACAAGATTCTGATATTGTTTATAATAATATAAAAAATAATCCTTTTACTTGTTTGGATAAAAATAATTTTTTAAATAATAGAAAAGTAATATTTAGAGAAATATTGATATTTACAAAAAATCTATAAAACTTCAATTTGTGATTTGACACATTTACCAGCAATAGTTTTAGTATAATTATCTTGAAAACTATCAGATCTACATTTTTCAAGACCAATACAACAATGACTTTCAGGTAACCTATGAATATTGCAATAATGACAACTACAATATTTACAATCTCCTGTAATCATAGTAGATTTTTTAAGACAATTCGCACATTTATTTGTTAGTATTTTATAATAATATTTTTCAGCAGTTATTTTAATGTAATTTTCATAATGTGTAGAAGGATTTTCAAAATCAAAAATGAATATTTGTCCTATAGGATATTTTGTTTTTTCTAATAAAAACTTTTTTATATCATATATTGATGACATATTATCAATATTATATGTTAATGTTTCAACATTGTCTTTTGGAAAAGAAATAATTTTAACCATATTATATATTTAAATTATATATATTATACTTTGGTATTTATTATCAATTTTTATAAAAGTATTCATCAACAAAATTTTTAATAAAAATATGCACTTTAGAAATAAAGTTTGTATTTATTTTGTAATCATAAATATTTTTAGAATTAATATTTTTAGAATGAATAGGATAAGTATATGGTGGCATTATAAATATAAATTTGAAAATATTTATATTAATTTAATAATTTTTTTTTTTTAAGAAATGCCAAACATTCAATTAATTTATTATCTTTATATTTGTAATAAAAATCTTCAGGTATTTTTTTATAAACTTTTGACAATAATTTTTTTATAAGATTCTTACCTTTTTCACCTGTATTAGGATATTCTATTTCAATTCTTTTTAAATTAACGCCATCTAAAAAGTCAGTAATAGCGTTTAATCCATCAACAGTATTAGATTGTTTATTAAAAATATCAATAATTTTATCACCTAAATCACTAATAAAACTATTCATTAATTTTTCTATATTTTTAGTATTTAATAACCATGAATGATCTGATGGTAAATCATATTTTTGTAAGAAAGCAACTATTTTTTCTGTTTTTGGAATATTTTTTTCTAATAATCTATAAAAAATTCTATTTGGTTCTTGTATTTGTGTAATAATGAATTGTTCTTTATCAAGATTATGTGAAAACTTGTGTATATATTCTACTATATTATTATTTAGAGAACCAATATGATAATTATCTTTATTTATTGAAAATAAACCTTCTTTATTAGGATAAATATAAAAATTTAATTTAGATATCATATGTTTAATAATATCTGTATCAATTGGAATATTTTTTACTTTGTACGAATAAAAACATTTAGCAAACATGAATATATGATTTAAATTCTTTTTATTTATCTTGATTTTCATTGTTGTTAATGGTAATTCTAAATTAGAAAATATTTCTTTTTCCATAATTGAGATTTCAAATAGTGCTGCATCGTTTAATTTTATTGGAAATTCTGTTTGATATAGAATAAAAGTTTTAGCTCTTAAAACTAAATAATTTTTTTTGGCTATATTTGCTAAATCTTTTTCTAATTTGTCATCAATCGTAGTATGAGTATAAGCAGTAAAATCCCAATCTTTAATTAGATCTAATTTTAATAATTCATTAAAATATTTTTCAAAAGTTTCATAATCATTACCATATTTATCATATAATAATTTAAGTATATATAAACCAAGAACAGTTCCTCCTTTTAAATAAACATCATATTTTTGGCTTAATAATGTATATATAAAATTACTAAAAATAGTTGTTTCACTAAAAATATTAGCTTTTTTTAAATTATATTTAATATACCTATTTTCACAATCATTCATACAACTTGATTTTGAATTATAATATCCTTTTGAGTTTGAATTACATATTTCAGAGAATTTATTTTCTGGATCACAATTAAATCTTTCATTATTTAAGTTTTCTGAATTATTATTGGATAAATCTCTATTAGATTTATTTCTTAATTTATTTTTTCTTCTTCTTCCACCAACTAGTATATGATTTATATAATTATTTACTTCTAAATTTGTATTTTCAGAACTTATATATTTTAATTTTGAAATTAACTCTAAATATTTTTGTTTATATTTTAAATATTTATCTTGATGAATTAATTCAGTCATATATAAATTATATTATAAATAAAATTTATATTTATTTAAAAAATATTATTATTTAATTATCCTAATACAAATTATTCCAAGTAATACCATTATAAAAGTATAGTTGATTAGTATCAGCATCATAACAAATACTACCTGTAGGACCTGTAGCTGGTCTTGTAGTGCGTGGTAAAATAAATAAACCATCAATAAAAGTATAATTTTTGGTTCCTGATGGTCCAGTATTAGATAAAATAATTTCATTATATGTTGAATTACCAATATTTATTTGATTATTGTTGGTAGCTGTTGCACCATTTCCTAAACATATTGTATTACTATAACCACTATTATCACAATCATTACCGATACCTATATTATTATTTCCAGTTCCATTATTATACAATGAATTTTTACCAAATGCTATATTATTTTCTCCATCTGTTGTTAAATATAATGAATTATAACCAATACCACAATTATATTGACCTGTTTCGTTATTATATAATGATTGATATCCAAAAGCTGTATTATTTGATTCTTCATTATTAAATAGGGATTGATATCCAACAGATGTATTATTTACACCTTCTATATTATTATATAATGATTGATAACCAATTGCCATATTATTATTTCCTGTTCCATTATTAAATAACGCCTGTTCTCCAACTGCTACATTATTTACACCGATTGTATTAAAATATAATGTCTGAAAACCAATAGCTGAATTTGAATTACCTGATATATTAGCATTTAATGCTTGTTGACCTAAAGCTGTATTATTATTTCCTGTTTCATTTAATAATAATGATTGATTCCCTAATGATATGTTATTTGTTCCAGTACCATTTGTAAATAATGCTTGATATCCAATTGAAATATTATTATCTCCTATTATATTTGAATATCCAGATTGAAAACCAATAGCCGTATTGTAATCACCTGTTTCATTGCTGTATAGAGCTTGATAACCAACTGAAAAGTTATTAGTACCTATTGTATTTGAATATAATGATTGATAACCAACTGAAAAATTATTGTCAGCACTTGTATTATTATATAATGATTGATAACCAATTGATGTATTATTAGAACCAGTACCATTATTATATAATGATTGATAACCAAAAGAAGTATTATTTGATGCTTCATTGTTAAATAATGATTGATAACCTACAGATGTATTATTAAGACCTTCATAATTATTATATAATGATTGATAACCAACAGAAAAGTTGTTTTCACCATATGTATTATTATATGATGATTGATAACCAATTGCCATATTATTATTTCCGGTTCCATTATTAAATAACGCCTGTTCTCCAACTGCTACATTATTTTCACCAATTGTATTAAAATATAATGTCTGAAAACCAATAGCTGAATTTGAATTACCTGATATATTAGCATTTAATGCTTGTTGACCTAAAGCTGTATTATTATTTCCTGTTTCATTTAATAATAATGATTGATTCCCTAATGATATGTTATTTGTTCCAGTACCATTTGTAAATAATGCTTGATATCCAATTGAAATATTATTATCTCCTATTATATTTGAATATCCAGATTGAAAACCAATAGCCGTATTGTAATCACCTGTTTCATTGCTGTATAGAGCTTGATAACCAACTGAAAAGTTATTAGTACCTATTGTATTTGAATATAATGATTGATAACCAACTGAAAAATTATTGTCAGCACTTGTATTATTATATAATGATTGATAACCAATTGATGTATTATTAGAACCAGTACCATTATTATATAATGATTGATAACCAAAAGAAGTATTATTTGA
>Ga0214923_10008638_pt1 | contig 10788 bp, 5 predicted proteins | sample LL1510_MetaG_FD_177993 | JGI IMG/M metagenome (GOLD analysis project Ga0214923, IMG submission 177993) | Freshwater microbial communities from Lake Lanier, Atlanta, Georgia, United States - LL-1510 | ecosystem: Environmental > Aquatic > Freshwater > Lake | place: USA: Georgia | collected 2015-10-15
ATGGCGGCGAGCCGGGCGTCGCGATCCGAGATCTCCGATCGCCAGACTTCACAGCCGGCCTGCGCGAGCGCCGAGGTCCGCTCCGCCGGTGCCTGTGGCCCCGTGGCCACGAGGAGCGGCGTCTCCCGGGCAGTCTGCACCAGCCGGCTCGTGAGCGGCAGCCGGGCTGAGCCGTCGAGCACCACTCGGAGCGGCGCGCGCGGGCCCGGCGGGCGGGCGGTGAGGAGCGGGTCGTCGGCGAGTGCGGTGCCGATGCCCACGAGGATGGCGTCGCAGCGGCCGCGCAGGCCGTGCACGAGCGCACGCGATTGTTCCGATGAGATCCAGCGGTCGCCGCCGGCAGGCGGCGTCGTCAAGCCGTCGAGGCTCATCGCCCACTTGGCGATCACCCACGGAGTGTGTGAGGCGGCGAGCTTCGCGAACGGGGCGATCAGGCGGGCGGCCTCTTGTGCGCAGAGGCCCACCTCGACGGTGATTCCCGCAGTCCGGAGCGCGGCCAGGCCGCGACCGGAGACTTCGGGAAACGGATCGCCTGTCGCCACGACCACGCGGGCCACGCCGGCTGCGACGATCGCGGCGGTGCAGGGGGGCGTCTTGCCGTGGTGGCAGCAGGGCTCGAGCGTGACGAACAGCGTCGCGCCGTGGGCGGCCGCTCCCGCCGCTGCGAGCGCGGCGACCTCGGCGTGTGGGCCTCCGAACCGCGCATGCCAGCCGGTGCCGACGACCGTGCGGCCGTCGGCGGCGACGACCACTGCGCCCACCATCGGGTTCGGCTCGACGAGTCCGGCTCCCCGCCGGGCCAGATCGAGCGCCTGCCGCATGGCGGCCTCTTCGACCGCGGTCCAGGCCATGGCGCGCTTCCGGTCAGCCCGGCGTCCAGATGGTCTTCTTTTCGGGCGGCTGTCCCGGAGCCTGCGGCTGCGGGCTGCCCGGGGTCCAGATTCCAGACGGTGGCGATGCCGGCCCCGCGGCCGCACCGCCGAACCCGGCGGGCGGAGCAATGCCCGCCGGCCCCGCGCCGGCCGTCTGCGCCGCCATCATCCCCGGCACGTCGATGCCCGCCTCCACGAGCACCTGCATGAGAGCCTCGATCACCCTCTGCTCGCGGGCGTGATCCCGCCGCAGGCCGTCGAGCAGTTTCATCATCCCGGCCTGGTCGCCGCGCTGGAGCCGGACGCGGAGTTCCGCCACGTCGAGCATCCCGTCGCTCACCTCGAGCGTCTTGGCGAGGTCGCGGAGGTGAGCGATCACGGCGAGCTTTTCCACGGTCGTGGCGGCCCGATCTTCGAGCAGGCTATAGGCCTCCCACCGATCCTCCGGCGTCGCATCGGCCCGGGCGATGAGCGCCGCGGCCGCCCGCTCGGCAGCGAGATCGAATCCGGCCTCGACGGCCGTCACGAACACGCCGCGCAGTTGATCCAGATCGACAGCGCCGAAGTCGAGGCGGTGCCACCGGAGCGGAGGCACGTTGTCGAGCGGCTTTGCGTCCGTGATCGTGCCGGGCTTCGGCATGCCGAGGCTGGCCCGGATCGACGTCCATGCCGTTTGTTCTTCGTGATCGCGGACCGTGGCCTCTCCCTCGCTCACGAGCGCCTCCACCCGCCGCGCCCTCGCCGGCTGGGCCAGTGCTTCGCGGGGAGTCATGCCGAGGAGTTCGGGAAGCGCGGTGTCGGGCCACGCTGCCGCGAACCGCCGCCAGATCGCCGTCTGCTGGACGTGGCCCATCGTGTCGATGAAGGCTGGCTCGCCTGCGCGCGGAGTCGCGGGGGGCGAGGTGGGCAGAGGAATCCGGAACTGAGCCCCGCGGAGCCAGTCGGTGGGCGTGGCTCCGGGGAGCGCGGCCGTGAGGGGCTCGCCGAAGGTCGTGCCGAGCACCGTCTCCAAGGTCGTGCGGGCCGTGGAGACGTCGGGCTGAAAGCCCTGCAGCGTGGCCAACGGTTCCTGGTTGGTCTGTCGGCCGAAGATGAGGAGCGTGGCGAGGACCCGAGCGGGGGCCTGTTCGGCGGGCACGGCGTCGTACACCCGCCAGGCGGTGCGCGGCGGTACGGCGTTGCGGCTCGTCCACTGCGAGCGGTCGAAGGGCGCCGGCTCGAAACGGCCATCGTGCCGGAGTTTGTCCTCGAGCAGGTCGAGCGCGGTGGCCCCATCGGCACCAAGCGCGAGCGTTGCCGAGCGGCGTTCGTAGGGCACGATCGGCGAACGATCCTCGTCAGCCTCTGTCTCGAGCGCGATCGCGCGGCCCGTCGCCTCGATCGCATCGTCGGCCGGCAGGCCCGGCACCGCGGCCACGGCCAGCCAGGCCTCTGCGGCCTCGAACGGCCGGGCGAGCATTTCGCACACCACGGCGATGTTCGTGTGCAGCGCGCGGCTTCCGGGAGCGACGCCCTTGAGGCCGTTGAGGGCCGCGAGCGCTGCGCCGAGCCGCCAGGCCCGGGCATGCTCGAGTGCGGCTGCGAAGTCGGTGGGCCGAGGAAAGTCGGCAGGGGCGTCTTCGAGCGGAACCTTCGTGCGGAGCGCCGCCGGCACCCCCGAGGAGCCGACGACGGCCGCGAGCCCCTGCAACTCCTCCGCAGAGCCGAGCGACCGGTCGATCATCCACTCGACGACCCCTTGCGCAAACCCGGTGTGCCCGGCCTGAGCCGCCGCCCGGACGAGCGTAGCCGCGATCAGGACGAGGTCGGGCGGAATGTCGGCGGCGGCCGCCTGCCGCGCCTTGTCGAAGGCGGCGGCCGCCTCGAGGATCCGTCCGTTGATCACATCGATGACAGCGACGTGCCCCAGGGCCAGCGGGTTGTCGGGGAAGGCGGCGAGGAAAGCCCGGCCGGTGGCCGCCGCTTCGGCGACCTTGCGGGTGGCGAGCTGCAGCTTCACCTGCGTGGCCATCAGGCAGGCCCGCCCGGGATGTTTCGCGGCCAGGCGATCCGCCTGCTCGAGCGCGGCCGCCGTCTGGTCGCCCTCGACGAGCCGATCGAGCCGATCGAGATCGCCCGTGAGATCGTCGCAGCAAAACTTGAGCTTCTTGCCGGTGCCGCCCGGGCACGGGGCGTAAGGATCGATCGCCATGGATGGAGCCACTCCTGTCCGCCGAGAAAAAATCGAAAAACCTGGTATTTGGCCGAATGTACCAGCGCCGGATGACGCTGTCGGGGGGTGTGGCAATAATGCCGCCGGCGGGCCCCGAATCCAACCACCATGCGCCAACCCCGGATCCTCGTCGTCGACGCCCGCGGCGTCGCCGGCCTGCCCTACGCCAGCCTCGTGGCCCGCCTCCAGCCGCTCGAACTGCGCGTCGAGCGCACGCCGGCAGCGGCCGCGGCAACGCTCGACCGCGATGCCTGGGACCTCGGGATCGTGGCAGCCCGCGACCCGGATGTCGGCGCCGATCTCGTGGCCGCGGTACGGTCCGCCAACCCCGACCTGCCGCTGGTCGTCGTCGATGCGCACCCGTCGGTCGCGGCGGCACGAAACTGCCTGCAGGCGGGCGCAGGCGATTATCTGCAGATCGACCGTGCCGAGGCCGAGCTCGAGGACGCCCTTGCAAGGCTGCTCGCAGCGGCCCGCCGGCGCGGGGCCGAGGAGGTGCTGCGCCGGGCCGTGGAGCGGCCCTACACCTTCGAGGGACTGCTCGGCGAGAGCCCGGCGATGCAGGCGGTGTATGCGATCATCGACCGCGTGGCGGCGAGCTCGGTCGACGTGCTCGTGACGGGCGAGACGGGCACCGGCAAGGAGCTCGTGGCCCGAGCGCTCCATCAGCGGAGCCGCCGCGCGGCGGCTCCGTTCGTGCCCGTCGACTGCGGCGCGATCCCCGACACGCTCATGGAGAGCGAGTTTTTCGGCCACGAGAAGGGCGCCTTCACCGGGGCCGATGCCCGCCGGATGGGCCTCGTCGAGTTTGCGGACGGCGGTACGTTGTTTCTCGACGAGGTGGGCGAGCTGCCCCTCGCGCTTCAGGCCAAGCTGCTGCGGGTGCTCCAGGAGCGGCGGGTGCGGCGGGTGGGGGCGCGGCAGGAGACGAGCGTGGACGTGCGGGTGATCGCCGCGACGTCGCGCAACCTCGACTCCATGGTCGAGCGGGGCGAGTTTCGCCGCGACCTGTTCTACCGGATCAACGTCGTGCGGATCGACCTCCCGCCCCTGCGCGAGCGGGGCGACGACGTCGGCCTGCTGGCGGAATTTTTCGTCAACCGGGCCGCGCAGGAAATGGGCAAGACGGTCGCCGGCCTGTCGGTCGACGCCTACCAGGTGCTCAAGAACTACCACTGGCCGGGCAACGTCCGCGAACTGCAAAATGCGGTCCGCCGGGCCGTGGCGATGGCCCGCTCGGCCACGCCCGACGTGGAGGATCTGCCCGACGAGATCGTGGCCGCCGCAGGCCGGAGCGGGCCCGCCGCGGAGGGCGACGGCGGCTACTTCGCCAAACGGGCCGAGCACGTGGCCCGGTTCGAGAAGCAGTATCTCACCGACTTGCTGTCGAGGCACCACGGCGACGTCTCAGCCGCCGCCCGTGAGGCGAAGTTGCCCCGCGGCACGCTGTACCGGCTGATGAAGGCCCACGACCTCGGCGGTGCGACCTTCCGCGGCAAGTGAGCCGGGCGCAAGGAAGCCGGTCTACTTCCGCTCCCAGGTCTTGCCTTCCTTGTAGCGGTTGGCCCGCTCCACGAGCTCCTGGTTCTTCGTCGTGGCGATCACCATGTCGAGCGCCTTCATGAACTCGTCCTTGTTGGCGTCGCGCAGGCCGCGGTCATGGGCCAGTTCCACCACGCTCTTGCAGGCGGATTCAGCCAGAGCCGGCTTGTCCACGTAGGGCAGCACGAATCGAAACGCCTCGATGGTGCGGACCGCACTCGTCCGCTCGATGAGCCGGCCGCGGTCGGCGTCCTGCTCACAGAGCGGCATGATCTTGGCGATGAGCTCCATCTTTTGTTTGTCGTTGAGCTTGTTGTCGCGGAGCGGGGCGATCCTGATCAGTGCGTCGAGCAGCATGCCGCGCTCGGCCTCGTCCTGGGCCTTGCCGAAGAGGCCAAGGAGCCGGTCGGCGATGGTGGCGTCCGGCCAGCGGGTGAGGGCCTCGAGGCCGAGATCGCGTTTCGCCGGGTCGGCGATCAGCCGATCGACGATGGCCAGCGCCGCCGGTCCGCCGATCCGGCCGAGGGGCGCGAGCAACGGCTTCCGATCGGCCTCGCCGGCCGCCTCGAACAAGGCGAGAAACGCTTCCGCCGACCGCTCCTTGCCGGGATTGTCGGTGCAGACGGCCACCAGCGATTTCTCCGCCTCGTCGCGTTCCGCGTCGGCGGCCGCCGCGAGCAGGCCCTGCACCAGCGCCGGCGCCTGCTCGGGTCCGCCGAGCCGGCCGACCGCCCGCAGCGCAGCCCTGCGCACGCCCGCGTCGGCATCGGCGAACGCCGCCACGAGCGCCGGCAGCGCCGCCCGGGCCCGCCGCTCAGCCAGGATCTCGATGGCCAGCGGCCGCACGGCGGGCTCGCCGCTCCGGGCCAATTCGATCATGGCCTCCACCGCCCCGTCGCCGCGGAGCACGACGAGCGCCCGCTTGGCGGCGGACCTTTCGGGATCACCAACCGCGAGCAGCGGCTTCAAGACGGCCACTTCGGCACCGCCGCCGAGCGCCCCGAGGGCGGAAACCGCGGTCGCCCGCGCGTTGCCGAAGGCCAGGGAGATCGCGGCACAACAGAGAAGAAAACGCATGGGGAAACTCCGGTTGAAGGCGGGGCTGGTCAGGACGCGGCGCTGAGCGTGTCCAGGCAGGCGAGGAGCCCCCGAGCGGCGGCGAGTTCCACGGCCTTCGTCGCCTTGGTTTCCGGTTTGCCCTGCACCGCGTCGGCGAGCGACTGATAGACGCTCTGGGCGTCCGCCCGCTTGCCGGCGGCGAGCAGCGCCTCGGCGCTCGCCAGGCGGGCGTCGGCCACCGCCCGGCCGACGCCCGAGCCGGCGAACGGGTCGGCGGCAGAGAGCGCCGCGAGGGCCTCGGGGGTGCGGATATGGCCGAGCGCCTTCGCAGCCGCGGCCGCCACCGGCGGATCACTCGCCAGGAGCCGGGCGAGCGCGGGCACGCTCGCCGCGTCACCCCGGCCGCCGAGCGATTCGATCATCCCGATCCGCAGGCTGCCCTGCGCCCTGCCAAGCGCGTCGCGGAGGGCCTGCGCCGCCTCCGGGCCGGAGATCCGGTCGAGGGCGAAGCGGGCCATGTGCGAGTCGTCGGCATCGCCGAGGAGCGCCGCGAGGGCCGGCACGCTGGCCTCCGTGCCGATCATCATCAGCCGGCGGCAGGCATATTCCTTCGCGGCCCGGCTCGTGCCGGCGCCGAGAATCGCGCCGAGCCGCGTTTCGAGATCCTCACGGAGCGCGGCATCGCCGGGGGCGGCGACGACGGCGTCGTCGATCGGCTTGAAGGCCGCGGCATCACCGCCCCAGTCATAGGCTTTCAGAGCCACAAACGGAGCGTCGAGCGACGCGCGATCGAAAGGCATGATGAGACTCCTTCGTTCGTTGACCGACCCAGCAAATCGTGGAACACGGCTGCCGCCGCACGACGCGGCGACCGTCGACCCAGGAAACCCTCGGCGTTTCCCGCGGTCGACCAAGTGGACAAAGGCCATGGATAGCTTTGTCCACGGACAACAAACTAGATGCTCCAGGGCTCGCGGCGGGTTCGGTCGAGGAACCGGTTCGCCTCCTCGTCGGCCACGAACTGCTGCGTCGCGCGGTCCCACTCCAGCGACCGGGCGAGGCGGTAGGCGATCGCGATCATGTGCGGGCCGGTCATCGTGTTGACGGCCGGCTCGATGTCGCGGAACGGCCGCTGCCGCGTCTTCACGCACTCGATGAAGTCGCCATAAATGCTCGACTCACCGCCGTGATAGGCGGGCACGGGCTTGGCGGCCCGCGCCGCCCCGTCGCCAAGAAACTGAATCGCGGCTTGGTGGGCGATCGAGGGCTTCGGCCGCAGGTGGGCCGGGCGGTTGTGGAAGATCTCGGTGCCATTCGGGTAGGTCAGCGACACGTAGGCTTGATCCTTTCCGTCGGCCGACGCCGGATGAAAGGTGACCCGCGTCGGCTGCTCATCGAGCAGGTCGGCCGCGAAGATCGCGCCGCCAAAATGATGCGCGCCCCAGTCGGTGAGACTGCCACCGGAGTAGTCGACGTACGACCGCCAGCTTTTGCCGGCAGTGCCAAAGTTGCCGTCGCAGCGGCCGGAGTTGTAGGGCTCCCACGGGGCGGGCCCGAGCCAAAGTTCCCAGTCGATGTCGGCGGGCGTGGGCTCGGCGGGCAGGTAGCAGGCCATCGACGGCCCGCCCACCGAGATGTCGATCGACTTCACGTCGCCGATCTCGCCGGCCCAGATCGGATCGACCACGCCGCGGTAGTCGCCGAGCACCCGCTGGCTGCCTCCGGAGACCACGCGGCCGTAGCGGCGGGCAGCTGCGATCATCAGCGGGCCCTCACGCAGCGTGAGCGTCTCGGGCTTCTGCAGGTAGACATCCTTCCCCGCCTGGCAGGCCGCGATCGTCATCACGGCATGCCAATGATCCGGCGTGGCGATGTGCACGGCGTCGACATCGTCGCGGGCGAGCAGTTCCCGGAAGTCGACACAGGCCGCGCAGTCTTTGGTGCCGTACTTTGCGTCGGCCCGCTGCTTGCCCTCGTCGCGCCATTGCTTCCGCACGTCGCACACCGCGACGTACTGCACGTCGGGCCGGCCGAGAAACGCACCCTGATCCCCCTTGCCCATGTTGCCGATGCCGATCCCACCCATCACGATCCTGTCGCTCGCCGGCGGCGTCGTGGCGTCGCCGAGCGCCTTCGACGTGATCACGTAGGGGGCGGCGACGGCCGACCCGGCCGCTACGCCGGTCGATGTGAGGAACCGCCGGCGCGGGAGGGAGTGGCTGTTCATGTGGAACTCCTATGGAATTGACTACTTCAAGCTCCGCATGAACTCGACGACGTCGAGCAGTTCGTTCGGCGAGAGCGTGGCGGCGAGGCCCTCGGGCATGCTGCTCTGCTTGAGTTTCATCCGCTCGTCGATCTCGCTCACCGCGATCTTCTTCTGCTCCTTGCCGTCGAAAATCACCAGCTCATCCGACGACTCGCTCACGAGCAGCCCGGTGATGCTCCGGCCGTCGGCGGTGACCACGAGGGTGGAGAGATACTTCTCGTCCACCTGGGCGTTGGGATCGATGATCGACTCCACGAGTTTGTACGAATCGAGCCGCTTGCCCACGCCGTTCATGTCGGGACCGAGATTCGCCCCTTCGTTGTAGACCTTGTGGCAGTTGACGCACACGCGGCGGAACACGGCCTTGCCGTTGTCCTTGTTGCCCCCGGTGATTCCGGCCAGCGACGTCATCGCCTTGTTTCGCTCCTCGTCGCTTTTGGGGTCCTTGCTGAGGAGCACGGCGAGATGAGGCTTGATCTCGGCCGCCTTCTTGTCGAGCCCGAGCACGCTCTCGATGATCGAAAACGCGGGCGTGCCCTTCGACACGAACGTTCCTGCCTCGTGGCTTTTCTTCCACACATCGATGTTCGCCCCGAGGGCGGCGTCGCAGGTGTAGGCGATGAACCGATCGGACGGCTCGATGTTGGCCGCCGCGATCACGGCCTGCATGGCCGGCATCGTGGCGAAGTAGCTCAGGCCGCGGACGGCCTCCGTCCGCACGCGGGCATGCGGATCGCTCGCCTTTGCGATCAGTCTTGACTCGGCATCCGGGAAGCGATCCCGCTCGTCGGCGAGCACCCGCGCGGCCGCGGCCCGGGCATCGGCCGCCGATGACTCGAGCAGTCGCGCGAGCAGACCCGCATCAATCGTATGAAAACTCTGCTGCAGCCAGAGCACCTCCGTGGCCAGCCGTTCGGCGGCCGGGTCGGAGGCGACGCGGCCGAGCCAAGCGTTCGCGGCGGTGAGCACCTGATCGCGAGGCCGGGCCTGGAGGTCGGCACGGGCGCGGTAGCGGGTGCGCCATTCGGGGCTCTTGAGCTGCTCGAGCACCTCTTCGATCGACTTGCCCGCCTGCGTTTCCGGCGCGAGGAGCGGCTTGGGCTTGTAGACGAGCCGGTAGATCCGGCCGTGGACGTGGTCGCGGTTGGGGTCGCGCTGGCTGTATTGCATGTGGCCGATGAGCGGGTTGGCCCAGTCGCCAAACCACAGCGCGCCGTCGGGGCCGATCTGCGGATCGACCGGTCGGAAGTGTTTGTCGGTGCTCTTGATGAGATCGAACGGTGTCTTGGCGTCGTTCGGATCGTGCCGCACCCTCTCGCCCCTGTAGCCGGCGCCGTCGGCGGAGAATTTCCAACGCGGCATGCCGTTGGTGTTGATCACGCAGGCATAGATGAACTGGTCCTGTACGTCTTCGGGAAACTGCCGGGTGCGCAGGAATTCGCTCCCCACGACCGGCCGCATCCCCTCCTGATTGAAGACGGGGTTCATTCCCTTGCGGCCGCCATACTGTTTGCCGGAGAGCGGCGTGTCCCAGTGCTGCGCCGCGCCGGTGCCGTCGCCGCAGATGCCCTGGCCCCACTCGTCGAACACGTAGCACCACGGGTTGCCGTAGCCCGGTGTGACGAAGTGGGAGATGCTCCAGGTGCGCGGGTCGAGCACGTAGGCGCCCGACGAACCGTAGTTGCGAAACGGCCCCCAGGGCGTCTCGAGCGCCGTGCTCATCGCCACGCCCTCGAGCATGTGGAGACGGCCGCCCGGGCTCGCCTCGAAGGCGCCACTCGTGTGGTGAGTGTCTTCGGTGGCCCAGCCGTCGAGCACGTGCACCACGACGTCGGCTTTGTCGTCGCCGTCGGTGTCCTTGAGCCAGAGCATCCGCGGCTGATCCATCACGATCACGCCGCCGTCGAAGAACTGAAAACCGGTCGGGCAGTGGAGCTTGTCGTAGAACACGGTGCTCTTGTCGGCCTTCTCGTCGCCATCGGTGTCTTCGAGGATCACGAGCTTGTCGGCCGGCCTGGGGTCGCCCGGCTGCCACTGCGGGTAGCTCGGCATCGTCGAGATCCAGAGCCGCCCCTTGGAGTCGAAGCCGAGCTGCACGGGTTTGGCGAGCTCGGGAAACCTTCGCTCGTCGGCGAAGAGCCGGATCTCGAAGTTGTCCGGCACCGTGCAGGTCTTGATCACATCCTCGGGCGACTTGATCACCGGGCCACCGTCGGGATTCTCGCTGTAGGCCTGCCGGGGCTCACCGAAGCGGGTCTGGGGCACGATCAGGTCGCCCGTCTTGGAATCGTCTGGCTGCGGCGGCACGGGCCGGCCGGCAGCGATCTCCCAGACGTAGGCGTCGCGGACGGCCGCCATGTTGCGAAGCTTTGCATACTCGCGGGGAAACGTCTCGGTGTCGAAAGTCCGGCGGCCGCCGTAGACATACCAGCCGTTCACCATCCGGTGGTCCTGCATCACGACCCACGCCTTGTCGATCACCGCGGCCCGCAGCGTTGCGAAGGCGTGGGCCCCGAGTTGGTGCGAGGCGGGAGCCCCGAACAGTTTTTCGTCGAGCAGCCCGGCCACGAGCTTGTCGCCCGCCTCGTTCACGTGGCAGCCGTTGATCGTGAACTGCCGCCCCGGCTCCGCCGCGAACGCCTCGCGCGTGGCGTCGAAGAGATCGACGAACGCCAGGCCCTTCTTTGCCGCGACATCGCCGGCGGCTTCGCGATAGAGTGCGAGCGTCTTGTTCTGGGCGTCGGCATCGGGCATGAGGGGATCGGCCGAGGACTCGACGGCGATCGGCGACACGATCACGAACCGCGGCGCGGCCTTCGTGTCGCCGATCGCCG
>Ga0214923_10008639_pt1 | contig 10787 bp, 7 predicted proteins | sample LL1510_MetaG_FD_177993 | JGI IMG/M metagenome (GOLD analysis project Ga0214923, IMG submission 177993) | Freshwater microbial communities from Lake Lanier, Atlanta, Georgia, United States - LL-1510 | ecosystem: Environmental > Aquatic > Freshwater > Lake | place: USA: Georgia | collected 2015-10-15
GCGGTGTCAGTTCTCGTTACGAGTTCGGCAATGGGGCTGGGAACAGATTTACGAGGTTCGTCGGACGATGAGATTCATCGCTTAGCGTTCCACCCTGGCCCGGGATTTGGCGCCCCCCAAGAGCCGTCGCATCCCACTTGGGACGATGTGTTTGCAAAGAGTCGCCTTGCTCGTGCAGACGCCATCAAGGCCGTCCGAATGCTATCGGGCGCCTTCAAAGGGTCGGCTTATTGGGTTTCCCCGGCGCGCACTGTGCGGGCCATTGCAACGCTGCGGCAGAACGATTGGGAGGTTCCGGATTCTCGGAACGTCGCTGGCCTAATTGAGCCCTTAAGGGCCGTTGCGGTGGCTCAGAGAGATATTCACAGACGACTTCGTCAGGCTGTCGATGAGCGGGTTCAGGGGCTGCTTACGTTCCATTCCGAGATGAGTTCGGAAGTCGGTCCTACCGGGGCATTGGAGGGTGTGATTGCAGTGTTCGGGGCGCTTCTCGACGAGGCGTCGTTAAGCGGCTTGGGACCAAGCAGTCCCGTAATTCACGCGTTTACCAAGGCCTTGCAACATGCGGATGATTCGAAATCCGAAATCGCCGCGCAATTCCAGCTCGCGGTGGAATGCCGTGCCAGTCTGACCCGGGTGAGTCCGGCGGGTGCGACTGGGACGGGTAACGGTTCCAGGATGGAGCTCGTTGGACTGGTGGCGAAGTCCAGTCCGAGGCTCCACAAGACGGCCATGGACTTCATTGGTGCAGCGAATGCCTACTTTGAAGACATCGACGCGCAGGTAGTTACTTCGCTGGCTGGACGAGACGGTCACAACTCCATAGAGCTTCGGACGTGCCTTGAAGAAATTGATAGAGAGTTCGTGTCCTTGATTGGCTCGATGTCTGCCGTTGGGTCGGGAAGTGAAGTCGCAGCAGAGGACAACGTAGCGGATCAGGCAAATGCAACATCCGATGTTGAAGGTTCGAGTTCTCCGTTAGCTGGTATCGGTAACGGTAATGAACTTACTGAGTCTGCGAAGGCGCTAATCGAGCGCATTCGTCAGCTTCGGCTGGCTAGGGCGGACGCTGCCCAAATCCCAAAATACAGGGAGAGGCTCAGGTCCCTTAGGGAAGCGTCGCTCCAGACGAAAACGCTTGTGACTAGGATTGCGACTTTGCGTGAGCTGCCATTGGAAGCTCCAATCTCGCGGGACGCCTTAGAGAGGTGGGTATCAGACATACGGACAAGGCGCGAATGGTTCAGGGACGACCCGAAACGTCTGATTGCACCGGACAATCTTCCTACTACGCACGAATTCTGGGCGAGCCTCGTGGCATACTTCAAAAATTTAGTTGATGTCCTTCAAAGGAAGTGGAGGGAGTATGTCAACCAGCAAGCCAATTCATTAACGGTAGATGAGTTGGCTTTGGCCGATTTGAACGGCACAAGCCTGCGCGCCGAGGCACAAACTGTGCGGGACAATCTTGAGTGGTTTCGGTCAGCTGCTGGCAGGTTTCCAGCATCTGTTGAACAGGCGCGAGAGTGTGCCACTCGGCTTCTTCAGAGTTCCGAAATCGTACGGATCCTTGACCTCGTGGATGGCGTGCCTAGGCAGGTTCATGCATTTGTCTTTGAGCATGGGACGGTTGAGCCTCGACGCTTAAGTCAGGCGTGGGATGCGTTCGTCCAAAAGTCGCAGACACGCGTCCCAGAGGAAACTCTGGTCGAACTCGGGCGGACGGCACGGGAGGCCGAGGCGGCACAGATACGACGTCTTTGTGGGCGTTTGACATCCGTGAAGCCTCCGGTGACGTCGGGCGAGCTGCAGGAAGCAGTTGGGTTAGTAGCCGCGTTGAGGGAGGCTGAAGACGGCTTGGCACTCTGGGGCGGAACCATTCCCGCTGAAACTCGGTCGTTCTACACTCAACATGGGGCTACGGAGGGAATGCCGCTGTCATCCGCATGGGATACCGCTCGACGGAGCTTGCAGGAAACATTGCCTGAACGTGTGTTGGAGCTGCTTGCTCGCTCGCCCCAGGTTTCTGCATCAGTTCAGCGGCTTCGTTCTGCCAAACGCAGGTTCGAGGACGTGCCTTATCCTCCGACGAGAATCGATGAAGTTCTGATTGTTGAGGGGTACTCACGCGGACTTTTGGACGCGTTGCAGGCTCTATACCGAGAGGCGGACTTAACTGATGAGGTAAGGGACTTCCTACTAGAAATGTCATCTTCGAGTGGAGCGCCAGTCCAACTAGTTACACCTGCGGTCCAGGCGTGGCTTCGGAACCTTTCGTTGAACCGGGAACTCCGGGTGCGATGGGGAGCGTGAACCAGCACAATAGGCAAAGTCTTGTGCGAGTTCGTGGTTAACCGCTGGTCATTCTGATAACATAACGTTAGTTGTCTACCTCAATTCTTTCAGTGATTGAATGATGCGTTGGTCAGCGGTTTCGGATGGCGTCATGTGATAGGTTTTCGGACAGCAAAAAAACGCCATTCAACAGCGTGCTGGAACATCTTGAACTGTCTGCTGTTTAGTTGTCTTGGTTTCCCGCGTTGTAAGTCTTGATCAATGTCTTCGAGCAGGCTCAGCACCTCCGAGCAATCCTCGCGAATTCGTTCGCTCTCTCGAGACATCGCGACGGGTTCTAGTCGGCCGCCGGCGCCCGATAAGTGGCGGGCCGGGTTCATGGGTTGGGGCTCCTGACGTGTACCCAACTGACCCCCGTGAACCGCGCCCTTAGCCGAGTAGACTCAGTGACGGGGGGGGGCTCATCGGGGCCCCGTAGAATACCGGAACCGTGCCCACGTCGACCGAACCGAGGCTTGTGCCGGCGATAGGCGCAAACTTGCCTCGCACGGAACTCGTGACGCTCTCCGACGTCCTCAAGGAAGTCAATGCCATTGAGGCGCTGCTTGACGAGTTCCCGTTCGCACGGCTCGCTCCTGAATTGTGCCCAACGGTAATTCGGCACATTGAGCACATCATTGACGACGTACGTGCGCTCGAGGCCACGAGGAATGTGCTTGCCCGCACGATGCCCAATGTCGAGCTGTTCCGTGACCTTGTCGGTGGTCGCGCGGCTCAGTGTGCTCGGGAGGCTCGCGCATCATTCTGGGCCAGTCCGGTGGCATTCCTTCGAGGCGGAGCGGACCTCCCTGGTGGTCAGGCTCGTGATGACGAGTCCCTCACACGTGTTGCACAGGTGCTTGATGTACACGTCCGGAAACCACTCAAATCCCATTGGGATCAGTATCTCCGGGGTGAAGTTCGGAGCATCCCTGATGTGGTGATCAGGCTCCTGGCGCGCAATTCGAGCCTGAGTGAACAGAATGCGGATGAAATCGCTACGCTGCGCCGATCGCTTGCAGCGAGCCCGATGCCAGCTAGCCACGACGCACTCGCGCAGTTCCAGTCCGGACTTGCTGAGCTCAATGCCTTGTTCCGGGAATTGTCCCTGCCCGATGACATTCCTAATGCAGTCAGGCAATTCCTGGACGGTGTCACATCGATGCAAGGGGCTCCAGTTGCGCTGCTGACCCCGGAGGTCAGACAGTGGCTAGATAGGTTGAGGCTGGGAGATTCACTCAGGCTCAGGTGGGGAGAGTAACTCGAGTTGCAACGAGAAGGCAGTGACCAATCGCGCATGGTCACGCAGACGTGCGGGCACCACCGGATCGCGACTGGAGATTTCCTGGTTGCCGATACCAGCCACGATGCCATCAATTTGCTTGAGAAGGGCCTCGTACATTTCTCGCGCAATGGGCTCAGCGGGTATGTGACCAGCCAGGCGTTCGCAGGTTGTTGAGAGTTCCATCAATATTGTTGATATTTCAGCGCAGTAGGCAGCAGTCTCTGAGGTGCTCAGGTTCGCTGCCTCCCTAAAAATCCGCTCAGCGGAACGGACCGCAAGGTTTGCAATCGTCATCGGCGTGATAGCCATTGGGACTGGAGCTGTTCAAGTTGCTGACGGCTCACTTCGAGGCGCGCTGAACGATTATCACGGGCCGGCACCTGATCGCCTGGCCCGACGGCCATTCCGACGATTGCGATGGCCGTCTCGACGAGATGCGTGATTGGGCGGTCAAGCCAGGCCTGGGTGCTCGCCGCCCACGCCAGCACCTCGATGCCTGTCGCACTGGATGTTGGAGCGTTCACGGCGAAGTCGTGCAGGGCAGACCAGTCGGTCTCGAGGTCACCCTCAAAATTATCGGTAAGGGCAAACCAGCGACGCCACAGTGCGGGGTCCGTCACAATCCCTGCGTCTGTGGCGAGTGAAACACCGTGCTGCTGGATGGCCCGGTACAGATTGCCCATGGCCTCAATAGTTTCTGGCACGGGAGACGACGTGGCACCCGCTATCCTCAGCAATCGCGCGGTGCCATCTTGACGAGGGCCAATCGTCGTCATGGCCACAAGTTGAGAGGCCACACCCTTGACTTCACGCGCTACGTCCCGAAGCCGGAGACGTCCACCGAGGCGAAAGTCTTCGTCAACCTGGCTCAGGGTGATTTTCGCAGCAGTGCGTAGCTCGCGGTCAAGGTCAAACGCATCCCAGATTGTGCTCATCAAGCCCGCATCCTGGAATTCTTTTGAGATACAGACGATGCTGTGGAGGGCATCTTCAATCTGGGGAAGCATCCTGGCGAGTGGACGAAGGTCGACCGGCGCGTACTCGAGAACCGGAGAAACGGTTCGGGGACACGCCTCAATGCGTGCGAGAGCGTCCATCGGTGATGCAAGCGGTCGGCTATCCCCGCACCAGGTGCGCAAGAGCATTCTGGCGAGAAGCAGAAAGTTTGGCACCGGCATCAGCAAGCCGAGTTGGACCCGGCTCACCGCTGCAGTGGCAAGCTTGCCGTGATAGCGTTCGAGCCATTCCCGAACAAGGGAGAGGTTGGCATCGGGGGGGAAGTGTCCCAAGGTATGAAATGCGAGCAGGTTGTCGAGGACTGCGTACTCGTGAACCGCTGGAAAACCGCCTCCGCCAGGGGTAATCCGCATCATGGAACCTCGCTGGGGCCCAGTGCGACCAACTTCGAGGACGATGTTTGCATCGGCTCGGTCCAAGCCATAGACAAGGGAGCGTGTTCCAGATGCTGCCCCGGAGGGGTGCAAACGCATAGGGAAGTGGCAATCGGAAAAATTGGCATCCCTTGGCAACCGCCTTTGCAAACTCGACATAATGCGGCGGAGGCTCCGTGGTTGAGAGCCACGCTTGCAGCTCCAGACGGAGAACCTTGAGCGCATTTTGTTGACTGACCGAGCGCACCGCGTCGGATTGCTCAGTCTGGCTGGCGGTGTCCCCGGTGATGGGAAGCGCGATGGACCGCCCCCCACGGAATTGTGGTGGCACGGCAACGCCGAGCGCAGCCGCAACAGGCATGTCGATGGAGATTGAAAGCTGCTCTGCGCCTGATTTGAGGCCATACCAGCCCATCAGTGCAACGAACGCAGAAAACCTTTCCCGCAACGCGTAGAGTTCCCGATCATACACAATATCCCTTACACATTCTGGCTGTGTCAACGGGGGAAATGGGCCGTCACGGGACGCGAGTTCCAGATAGGACTTTATCGCCCGGTCGAGCAGGTGCCGTGGTGTCCTCCACTCTTCTGAATTGGTGGAGATCAGATTGTCATAGATATTCCGGATGAACACCGGCGTAAATGGATAGCATCCCGCGAATTCGCTTTCAATCCGCGCGCATTCCTGACACGGCTCGGCGCTCTGGATGCGTACGGCGTTCAAATACCTGCGAACGAGGTCGACGCATTTCCCATCTTGCAGTGAGTAGGTTTCGTTGTTTTCATCCGTCAACGACAAGCGTGCGGTATAACGCTGGCGTTGGTATGTTTGCATGTACTCTTGCTCGAAGCCAGTCGTCCAGCAGATGAGAGCATCGAAGTGACCAGCGCTTTCATCAAGCAAGAACAGCAGTACATCCTTGTGCAACAGGTCAAAGGACGTCACATCTTCCAGGATGAGGACCGCGCGCAGGCCTTGATCCTTGAACCGCTGCGATATTGTGGCTAAGAGCGTTTTCAGATCGAGCTTGTCAAGCCCCATCTGACGCATGAGCGCATCGCGAGTGCTTTCAGACACCGCAGCATGCCAGTCTGCCAGGGCGCGACCAGTCGGCGAAACGCCAACGGATTTGGCAAGGTCCGACATGGCGTCCCGGGTCAACTCAAGCAGTTCTCTCCGGGTTCCCGAGGCTCCACCGTGCTTCCGCTGCTCCTGATAGTGCACCACCTGCACCGTGAGAAGCTGACGAAACGCATTTGACTCAACGATCAACGCAAGGTCAGGGTCCCGGATCGCTGACGCGGTTCCGCTCCCGAGCTGCATTTGCACAGTGGCTGCCAGGTACGCCGACAGCTTGTCAGGCGGGGCCGACACCGGATCCCAGGTGCCAATGCCTGCTACCGTCAGTCCAGAGTGCTGCGCGAGGCGATTCACGACCGCCGCCAGTGAGTCGACGTGGCGCGGGATATGGATTGGCACGTGTGGGAGCGACGCATCCGTCTTTCTCCGGTTGACCAGCGTGTACTCAATCCATCGCGCAAGGTGCGATTTCCCTGACCCCGGCTCGCCAACGACGACGAACACCCGGTTCGGGTCTTCTGGGGTCGAGGTCACTATCGCTTTAAGCAGTGCTTCCTCATTGACGAATAGTTCGGCGCCTTCCCGCGCAACACCCTGTTCGTCAAAGACCAGGGGCTTGCAGTCAACGACCCTGATCCGGGAGTTGGGCTCGTGCAATTGCAAGAAGAGGTCAGGGTCCTTCTTGGTGCTCGCCTCGGTCGTCATGAACTGACGTACCAAGGCCATGTCCCAGCAGACGTGCCTTGGCATTACTGGACGTCCCTCTCCGGGGTTTCCAGCGCGTTCAAGAACGCCATGTGCGAATACACATGAATCCCCATAGTGATCGTTGGGGCATCACCAATGACGGAGAGTTCAATCTCTCCGAGCACCACCAATGCGGACAGTGCGTCGACCCACCCCAGGTGAACCCGTCCCCTCCGATCGGTCATCGGGCAGAAGCCGTCCTCAATGTATGCCACCAGGTCCGTCAAACGCACTTGTCCATTCACTACCAACTGGGCACCATGCGTGCGGAGGTGGCGGACAAGCAAACGCACCAATTTCACGGTTGGGGTCAGCGTAAAAATGTTGCTCCGCTCTGGAGATACCATCCCAATGAATGTATATATCCGTAACCACGACGCCATTCTGGGACTATTAATGACATTACGATCTAAGGAAGCAAATTTATTATAACTTGGCCAAACCTCGTCACGTTGCAATACTAAAGAATCAAAATCCATGACACGAAGTAGAAACGTGTAGAGGTCCCGATGCACGTGGTTCGGCGCAGTGCAGGTATGAAAATATTGCAAAAGCACAAGTTCCAGTGGGAGCGTACGGTCAACGCGCCCACGAAGAAGGGGTTGGTTAACGCTTGCGGGCTGAATGGCGGACGGAACCGCATTCAGAATTCCTACCTGACGGGCATACGCGAGCACCTCGCGCCTCGAGTCGGTAGAGGCTTCATGAAGGAACACCTGCTCACAGAGCTGCCCTTCAGTACACGTGTCGAGACGGAGCATCAGCGAGTCGATTATCTCGAGCATCGGACCGTAAACCGTCAGGTAATCAAGCAAGAGGGGCATGGTCAATCAATCCTTGGACCTGGTGACGCGTTAGTATCGAACGCGGCCTGGACCATCGACTTATAGGGAGCCGGCACATCGGCACCCGTAACGATGTCACCTTTGACATCACCGAAGCACTGCCGGACGGCCTCAATCAGTTCTGCCAATTGGTCTTCATCCCGTGAGGTGGATCGTACGTTGACCGAGGGGGTGATGACAAGCCCGGGGGCCAATGCCTGTGCCCTGCTGGCTGCGTCGCGGTACGCGCGGAATGGGACGTAGGCGACCGCACCGCGCCGGTATCTGCCTTGTCGGGTCCAGCGGTTCAAGTACGTGGCGACGCGCCGCGCATTTTCCGCGATTTGCGCCTTGTCAACAGTTGACAGTAGGAAGTCATATCGCAGGACCTCCTCCTCGGTTTCAAACTCCACCGGAACCGGTCCATAGAGCCCGGACAGGGTAATTTTATGAATGCGGGCCATCACGTCGGCACCGACTGCTGCCGAAAGCGTCCGAAGGGTAGTCCTCTGCGACACCGAGTTCCCATAGGGTTTGACGGATGAGCATGGAAGGATAAGGGCGAGTTCAAATTGGGCGCCGGGCTCGTATTGGGCGAGAAGGTCGGAGAGGTCTGGACGCTCGACAAGGTCAGGATCGCATATGTTAAAAGAAGACGGGGTATATCGATAGGTGATTGTGGGAGCGGGGGCTGGCTCCAATGGACTGGCCGGCAACAGCGGTAGCTTGTGATATGAGCGGCTTGATAACCGCTCCAAGGCAGAGATTAACTTCCAGTCATTCCTCAGCCTGGCGCTTGTCATCAGGGCGAGTCGAATCCGGTGCTGGTGGCCCGCATGATCTATCAGGAACTCACTCAGAGCGCTTTGCCCCACCGCACTCCGGACGGAAGCGACTTGAACTTGTTCATGGTACAAATTATGTAGGGCTAATTTCGCATACCAGGAACTCTTATATTCATGACTCCCGTCATGTGAGAGGGTCGGTTCTTCACCGGAAACGAGAGACGCAATAATGTCATTAGGTAAGAGATTTTCACAGACTGGACATGAACATAGAGAACCAAGAACTCCCTTATGATCACTCAAATCTCTTAGATGCACGTATTTCCGCTTGGACGGATGCCAATAACGTCGGATTTGTGCCTGCTGGAGAAACGTACTGCTGTCAAACGAATCCACCCCGAGATACACCAAAATGGGTACTAAATCGCCGCTTAGGCCAAAAGTGTGGACCGGGGAAACGGCAAAGTTGTGTACGTCTCGGGGAATGGCCTCGACCGCGGCATGGACCAAGGCAACGAGGGCTTCGAGCTTCTTCGAGCTGCGGAGTGGAACCAGGGAACCGACCGCAACGCCCAAGCGCCGCACGTCATACCCAAGTTCGAGACTTTGACCAAATAGCGAAGTGACGGTTTGGGACATCATTTCCGGAGTTAATCCGTGGCAGGCGGCGTACACAAACGGATTGAAGCCTGTTGAAGACACCGAACGTGCCAATCGCATCGCCTCGATAGCGTTAAAGAGCGACCTGTCAGCCCGATCTTGCGCTTCTCCTGGACTAATCGTCGGGAGGAACGGATAGTCAAGGCTCGCGATGATGTCCGCTCCGTACCGCTGCTGCAGGGAAAAAACCCCCTCCGCTTCATGCCCTTCAAGAAGTAGTCCGTACTCGTGAAGAACAAGGCTTGGCAGTCTCAGCAGCCTGAACCCGCCGGAATCGACAAACATCGCCGACGTGTGACTGACGGGGCCCCGAGCGGACGTCCGATGATTTGAACGAGTCTCACTCGCGTACCTGTGCCTGAGGGGCTGACTTAGCCATCGTGCTTCCAATGACTGGGGCCGGACATTATAGTCGAGAAAATGAAGAGCTTCCGTAATAAAAGGTGTATTAGAATACAAAGATGACCAATAGGGATGTGATGAAGATAGTGATTGCAGTAAGACATCGCAAACATATCCCCACACCCCACCGCCATTGGCCGTGGTTCCAGTCATCAAGTTGACAACCGGATAGAGCAATGGCGTCGAAACCTGCACGTCGCCGTGAGGCGTCGAAATGGTTATTTTGCCAATATGTCGTGAATTGTTATCTGTACGCTCAAATTTAGTCATAGTTTATTGTATACGGGAGGCTGCCAGTGTGTTTGCAGCTGCCTCCTTCACGGTCCACTTTGAGTGACACGACCGGTAGGCTCAACCATGTCTATTTTAGGGTGAGGCCATTCATGAGCGTCACCGTGGAATAGCTGAGGCGTAGGTTGAGCGGGATTGCCTCTGAAGAGAAGCAAGCGCCGGTTACCAGCTCGCAACCCCCGACGTAACTGCCGAGTACTACCGCGTCGAAGCGGGAGCAAAGGCTGAATTCGACCATACCGCCACTGGCTCACGGGCTGGATTCCTGCGCGTTATCGCCCCGGAAAGGCACGGCGTCGAAGCACGTGACCGTCCGGGCACAGGCCAAGTTGCAGCATGTGACCACCGTTGCACGGGTCCGGAAGAGCCGCAGCTCTGTCGACGCACGGGCTGAGTGCGAGCCCGGCGACCCTGACTTACGGGCTAAGTGTTGTCTCCTACAAGGCAGTTGACAAGAAAGCGAGGTGGGAGACGGGGGTGAGGCGCTTGATGCCAAGGTCCGGTCGGTCGTGGTTGTGGTACTCCATGCAGGTGTCCAAAGTATGTTGAAGCTCGACTTCGATTGCGTCCGGGTGGAGGTAAAGGCATTCGCGCAGGACGGCCTGTAGCCGGAGCTCGACCTTCCCGTTTGACTGGGTCCGGTCGCGACCGGCAGGCACCCATGCCCAGGTTCGCACACGCCGCCTTCCATGCTGCAGTAATTTACTTGCCTCCGTTGTCCGTGACCACCCGCGGTACCGGGACCTCGACCTGGCTGTCGATAGCGCAAAGGCGCCGGCTAGGAGCGCGTAACAAGCGTTCGTGGTGGCTACGGAGGAAGCACGTGACCCAGCGATCACTGAGGCACTAGATGAATACAAGCGTGGGACCGGCGAAGACTAGCTGCGCTAATGCCCTTCTTCATCCTTTCCAAGCGTTACCTACTCTTACCTCGCGTACGGCACGCAATCGAGCGACCCCGCCTCGGGATGGCGTTGCGCCCATCGT
>Ga0214923_10008641_pt1 | contig 10786 bp, 10 predicted proteins | sample LL1510_MetaG_FD_177993 | JGI IMG/M metagenome (GOLD analysis project Ga0214923, IMG submission 177993) | Freshwater microbial communities from Lake Lanier, Atlanta, Georgia, United States - LL-1510 | ecosystem: Environmental > Aquatic > Freshwater > Lake | place: USA: Georgia | collected...
GCTTCCTAGTGCAATATATGGTGTCAAATATGCATGATTTGTTGCTGCTACTAGACGAGAATTGATGATCTCTTTTGTTACACTATTATCCAATCCCTTGGAATTCATTCCTGTTGTAACGATAGCGTGACTATCTTCTTCTTCCAGGAATTGCTTGAACGAGGAGACTTTCATTTGTATATTCCTATTATGCTACGTTATTCAATGCCACAAGTGTTTCAAACTGAACACGACCAACACGACCGCCCATAGTTACTGTGAACGTTGCGGGAGTAATGTTGCTACCAAGTGCTGTTGCAGTTGGTGCAGATGTATAATTTGCACCCGGACTATTCAGTGTTACTGTAACGATTGTATTTTGTCTTGCGTTTGAAGAATATGATTGTTGAGTGTTCAATGAATTTGCAATTGTATAACTTGCATTTGCATTACTACCGCTCAATCCACCACCGCCTGTAAATACAATGTATCCCGCTGAATTGTATCCTTGACCGCCAGTCGAAATAGTGATGCTAGAAACGTATCCTGTTCCTTGCTTTCTCAAATTCCATCCAGTGTGTGCAGCTTTACCAAAACCTGCTCCGTTTGAATTTTGCAAAGTCGTATCTGCAATTTCTACAGTATTGACACCTTCAATACCAAGTTGAAGTCCTGTCTTCCATGCGCTTGTTGCTGTATTCTGATATAGATCAGAACCGCGTGGCGCATAACCTGTGGAATTAGCCGCATTTAGACCACTTGCGACAGTCCATTTTGGTGCATTTGCTGCGTTATCTGTTGCTCCCCATAGGGCCATTGTTATTCTCCTTGTTTCTCTTTATTCTATTTATAATCAGGTGGTTGTTGACTTTACGCCAATGCCCTCTTTAGTGCTCATTGGTGGATTGATTTTAACACCATCCTTTGAGCCCTTCGGAGTTTCTTCTTTCATGGCCTGCTTTGTGGCAGTTGCATACATGACATCCTTGGCTCTAGAACCATAACGTTCTTTGAATCCCTTCATCTTGCTTTTAAGAGCCATGACAATTCGTTCACGCTTTCTTTTCTCAGCATCAGACATGTGACGTTCATCAATAGGCTCTTCACCCAAACGTGTTGATGAGGGCTTTCTAACAGGAGCATCGAACTTATGAGATGCGTCCAATCTTGAATGTTCTGGTTCACCAAGAGTTACTGTTTCATCATCGGAAACTTTTGCTCCAGGCATCTTTTCTAGACTTTTTAGTCCTTCACTTTTTTTATGACCAGGAAGCGGTCTCATCATAACATAACCTTCTGGAACACTTACTCTTTTTGCGTATGGTGCGCCAGGCTTCATCATTTGTTCTTCCTCCTGATTGACCATTTTAACTTGCTTCATGGTCTCAACAGGAACTTCGTCAAGTTCTTTCTTCTTGCTTTTCTTTTCTGGTTCAAGAAGCATTTTACCATTTTTTGGAACATATACTTCTTCGCTAATTTCATTATGATGCTGCATTAAAGAATCATGAGATTGTGAAATCTTGTTTTGAACACGTTCCTTTTGATCTGGAGTCTTTAGTGAATCATAATGATGTAGCACTTTTGCTGCAACATCGCCAGAAACCTTATGAGTCGAACCATCATCAAAACGCATGTTATAGCTGCGCAGTGACTTGGCCTTTCTTAGCTGCATGATTGGATGCTTTGATGCTGTTTCATCTTCTTCTGCGTCACCATCATGTGCAGGGGGTCTACCTCTTCTTGCTTCATGAATGCTCTTTGTTATTGAAGCATGATGCTGCATCAGATCTTCATGAGATCTTGAGATCTTGTCTTGAACATTTTGTTTTTGATCTGCGGTCTTTAGTGAGTTGAAGTGATGCAACACGGTTGCTGCAACATCACCAGAAACTTTATGCGTTGAACCATCATTGAAACGCATGTTATAGCTACGCAGAGAATGTGCTTTTCTCAACTGCACAATTGGATTCTTTGATACTGTCTCATCTTCTTCACCTTCAGTATCATGTGCGGGCGGTCTACCTCTTTTTGCTTCATCCATCTTGTGACCAGAACGAAGTGCTGCGAAATCATGCTTGTCAATCTTCTTTGGATCGCCTGCAATACCAGCAATCTTCTTTTGCTTTGGAGATAGCTCCGCTTCTTCTTTTAGACCCGAAATTAGTTTGTGTGCAGAACTGAAGGATTTTCTTGCATTTTCAAGATGACCGCCGTGAAATAGAACGTTGCCCTTGACACCACTCTTCAATCTTTTCAACTGACCACGAGCAGCTGAAAGATAACTTAGAATTTGAGGATGCTTGGCACCACCGACCGAAGGACCTTTTGACTGCACCATCTGATGAAGAGCATGAACAGCATCATGTGCTCTTTCTGGCTGATGATGAGCAACTTTCAAGGCCTCATGTGTTTTGTCCAACTGATCCTTCACATCGGAACCAATCTTTGTTGGCTGTGATTGTGGAGAAGTTGCTTTCATTCCTGGTTCTTTTGCCCCAACTTTTGCATCGCCAGACAACTTCTTTGTTGCCATAGAATATCCAGTCTGTCTCTTCTGCAATTCTTTACCGACAACGCTTGTGTCTCTCATGCGTTCGCGACTTGCAGCTTTATACTTTTGTAGTGTAGCAGGACTCAATTCATTCAGCTCTTCTTCAGAAAGTTCCAAATGATTGATTGTTGGCTTCTCATTTGATGCCTCATTGACAATTGGAAGAGCTAGCGTCTTTGCTGCCGCTTCAATCAAACTATCAGATAGATTGTTGAATTTTTTCGTGAACATCCTTATTAGTCCTTCTTATTATATTTGAGATAATCGTAAACTGTTTGAATATAATCTTCTGCGATAGTGATCTTTGATTCAACCCAAGCTTCCAATTGTGTGTCATCTTTCATCATATTAGCAAGTTCTTTTGACTTGTCACATATAGACATCAATTGTGTGCGAGCCATCTGACCACGATATTCATCGTAGTTATCATCATCATTTCCAGAAGCTTCTATCATGAACTGTGTGAATTTTTTCATTTTACCATGCCCTGCACGACCAGTAGCGTGCCTTCCATCTTGGTCCAGGATTCGTATCGCAATGATGTCTTGCTCTAAATGATTTTCTACGAGCTGGAATATTTTTCTTGATCGTCATGTTCTTGTCCCCAAAGTTTACTTTCACTACACGACCGCTTGGTCCTTTGACATAAACCTTTGATTTCTTGACATCACCCTTCATTGGTTTGCCAAGAGGAACTGTGCGACCTTGATACTCTGCTTCTTCTATCGGATGGGTTTCTTCATCCCACTGCAGAGCTTCGATTAGCTCGTCCTCTTCGCAATGAAATGTGACTTCATCCTCATTTACTTTTTCCATCTTTGGCTTTTTCTTGCTTTCGCCAAATGCTTGCTTTGCATAACCCGTCTCTGGTGGACTCAATACAGGTCCCGAACCTGAACCCATGGAGAATGCTTGTGGTGCATAGTCAGCTTCATCAAGTTTTTGACGGAGGCTTGTGAATGATGATTTTGCATTTGTCATGCGATATGCAGCTTCAATCAATTTTTGAGCTGCATGATCGCCATATCTTTCAATAAAGTTTTTCTGTGTTGACTCTTTTAATGCCCATGCACGAATTGATGGTACGTTAGGAAGAGCATCTTCTTGAATGCCAATACTATATGCGCCGCCTAATCCGCCTTCGGCTCTTGAAGCGCCCGAGAGTCTGGAGTTATAATCTCCGCCAGGCGAATCTTCTTCGTCTTCTTGGCCCTTTTTATTCTTTTTTTCTTCGGTTTTAGTTTTTTCTTCACCTTCTCTTGAGTAGGTGAAGTTAGAAGCTTCTTTGCCCATTCCCACATAGCCCGGTTCACCTGGTGTCATTTCTTGTGCTGCTCTTTTTGCAGCATCTGTTCCAAATAAATGCGATTCGACATTAGTATCAAGTGCATGAACGTTTTCTTCGAAGAATTCTTCAAACATCTTATCGATGTCTTTGCTTTCATTGTGTACTGCGACTTTGTCATAGCTCCCATAATATGGAACATTCATCCCCGTTCCAGTATAATCGGTTGATATGTTTTCTTTTCTTAGATCAGCATCGGCACCATAATACGTGCCCTTACCTTTTGTGATATACGAATTGACACGAGCCATAGCCCATTGCTGAGGTGTTGTTCCAGGTCTATGACCAGTTCTCCATGCAGCCATTCCACGATTATAAACTTTTCTCAAAGTTGATAGTGAAATGCCAGATTTCTTGGCTTTCGCCGCTAGTCCTTTTTCAGCTTCTTCATTCATGACAGGATTCCTTAGACCTCTTGAAATCTTTTGTTGCGTTTCAATAGAATTTTGAATATTGTCTTTTTCACTTTCAGGCGCTTTTGCTTTCAAATCTTGTAATTTATTTATTCTTCTACGAACCGCTTCATGTTCACCATAATGTTGTTCTGGTCCTGTCTTTGACGGCTCAACATCTTTCAAACTATGACGACCAACATGATTATGTTGTTCGCCATACATTTTCTTGTATTTCAAAGTATGTTTGGATTGTGGCATATCTTTTTCCCTAGCTTTCTTGTCGCCAGGAGCATCTATATATGCCGAAGGATCTTTCCAACTTTTTGCTGTTTGTTTTCTAAAATGAGAATAACGATTCTCTTTTGTTCCTTTTTCTAAACCGCGATAATACTTGCTTGGTGTCGTATGCTTCTTTCCGCCAATATCTTTATCTTGAGGAGAAGGATCTGAATGACCAGCTTCTTCTTGCTTGTCCTTGGGAGCATCTTCTACTCCGCCAAAGAAATAATCCGGAGCACCAGTTGCAATATGACCGATGGCTTCTACTATTTTAAATTTAGTGTATCCAACGGATCTCATCATTCCAGTTTTTGCAACATTGAATACTATAGAATTCTCGCGAATCGATACAACTTTACCAATTTTCCCAGAACTATCTTCGATTAATGTCCCGATCTTAACGACGGATTCAACATACTTCTTCAATTTAACATAATATTTGGGATCTTCTCCTAGATGATCTAGGGCAATTTCTCTAGCTACATCTTCTTTTTTGGTGTGTTCTTTTTCTACTGCGATGCCAGTTTTTAGCTGTTTTTCAATCTCTGATACATCGACGCCATGTTTTTTAGCTATTTGTTCTGGAGTCATTGTTGATTTGTTCAACAAATTCTCTGAGACTTGACTTTTGAAAGATCTATAATTCTTCATTACACACCAAAATTCGTGTTGCTTCAATATTTAGTCTAAATAATACTTGTAAGAAAGGACTCGTTATCATGAGAAAATTACCTTTCTTGATCATGTTTTTGTTGATTTCTGACCATGTTTTAGCTGATAATCTTCAATTTGGCTTCAAGAGTCCTTCATTTAACGGTGTTGGCTATTCTTCTCACGTTCTAACTATAGAAACAATGGAATATCAACGCCGTGAAAAGATCAAAGCCGAAGAGGAAGCTAGAAGACAAGCTGAACAACGCAAGATAGACAACTCAAATCTATCCAAATTTCTACTTAATGTAGAAGGTAGAATCTATGCACAATTAAGCAAGCAACTCGTCGATACAATGTTCGGCGAAAATGCTAGCAATTCTGGCACTGTTGTCATTGAAGGAAATACCATATCCTTTGTCAAGACATCAGATGCAGTAACACTTTCAATAGTTCAATCAAATGGAAATACTACGACAGTAGAAGTTCCAATTGGCGAGTTCAAGTTCTAATGAAAAAATATATTCTTGCACTATTAGTGCTTACCGGATGTGCTAATCCTTTGAAGATTTCAGAACCTGAGACAATGCCCTCTCAGGCGCAAAGCATGTTTGAAATGATTGAAGAAATAGACGGTCAGCCACTAATAGTTGCTGTTTATTCGTTTCTTGATCGAACGGGTCAAAGAAAATCCAGCGAAACAGTGGCGCATCTAAGTACTGCAGTAACACAAGGTGCCGAATCATGGTTGATCAAAGGACTTCAGGATGTCGGTAAAGGAAAATGGTTTCGCGTTGTTGAACGAGTTGGTTTAGATAATCTAATCAAAGAACGTCAACTTATTCGCACAGCTCGCGAAGCATTCGAAGGTGAACGTGCAAAAGATCTTCGTCCTCTTCTATTTGCAGGATTGATTGCTGAAGGCGGCATCATTAGCTATGACACAAATATAACATCTGGTGGTGTTGGTGCAAGATATCTCGGTGTTGGTGCATCTACCCAGTATAGACAAGATGTCGTCACGATATTCCTAAGATTGATATCAGTACAAACTGGCGAAGTTCTAACATCAGTTGCCATACAAAAAACAATTCTTAGCATAAAGACATCAGTTGACGCATTAAAGTTTGTAGATATGGGAACAAAAGCATTTGAAATAGAAACTGGTCTTGCTGTAAATGAACCAACGAACTATGCAGTCAAGGTCGCAATAGAACAAGGCATAATAGAGACTATAAGAGAAGGCGAAAGAAAAGGTCTTTGGAAAAGAAAGGAAGGAAACAAATGAAGAAACTATGGGCAGCATTGTTCATGGTTTTGTTATCAAACATCGCTAGTGCAACAGATAGCAAGATCTATATCGATCAGCTTGGTGATGCATTGACGCTTTCAATCACACAACAAAATGGTGGATTGAATCAAGTCAACTCATCAACGACGCCAGCAATAATCAATGGCGACAACAACGATATAACAATCATGCAGGATGGTGCAGTAAACACACTTAATTTTGAATTGAACGGCAACAACAATATTGTAGACTTGAGACAAGAAGGCAATACAAATACCATGGAGTTCAAGTGCAACGCAGGAAATACAGATGCGTGTGCTTCCGTCAATGCAAAGTTCTACAATATTGGTGACAACAATACTACAGACATAACAATAAAGAAAAGCAACGTGACAATAGATGCAACCGTAACGGGCGATGGCAATCAAACTACATTGCTAATGAATTCAACTGGCGGTTCTCTCACAATGAACATCACGGGCGACACAAACACTACAAGCTTCACGCAAACAGGAGCGCCACTAATTCCACATACTGCCACAATTACGCATACTGGAAATGGTGGAAACTTTACATATTCTCAATCGGGTAGCATCAATAAGATCATGAATGTTACGACAAATGGCAATAATCTTACTGCTACTATTACTCAGTCTGACTGAAGCGAAAGCCAATCCAATTGGCGAATTTATTCAACTGACGGGTCCAGCACAAGTAGATAAAAAAGCTGGCTCGTCAGTTGATGTTTCTTTAGGTAGCAAAGTAGAATCCCTCGACACAATTCGCACCGCTCGGTCAAGAGCAAATATCAAGTTCAAAGATGATACACAAGTAGCAATCACGGAAAATAGCAAGTTGATCATCGATGAATATGTCTTTGATCCAAATCGCGGTGCCGGAAAGATGTCTATGAAAATTGCTCTTGGCACAGTACGATATGCATCTGGAGCAATTGCTAAAAACAACAATGAAAACATAAACATTCAAACTCCTGTCGCCACGATTGGTGTTCGCGGAACATCATTTAGCATGACAGTAGATGAAATAGGTCAAAGTCTTGTCATTCTTCTACCAAATCGCGACGGAACTGTGGGCGAGATCAAGGTAGAATCTGACGCGGGTCAAGTCGTTCTAAACAAGGCATTTCAATCCACATACGTGTCATCAAGTGAAGGAAAGCCAGCTCAACCAACAATATTAAATCTTACAGAAGGTCAAATAAACAATCTATTGATAGTTTCAAAACCGGAAAAGAGCAAAAATGATGAAGAACAGAGTAAAAATGATCCATTACGAATTGATCTCCTTGAATTCAAAGAACTGGATACGACCGATCTCGACAAGGATAATTTGAAATTCAATGATCTGGATGTCAATCTTTTGGATGTGGATCTATTGCAAAATGTCCTAAATGACTATGATGCATCATCAGTAGGCAAAGTTGCAGGACTCAATCAATCTACGCAAATATATACTATATTCAATCAAACAAAAGTCAAGCTTATTCGTAATGTTGAAAATGAAGTTCAAATGAACATAGAAAAAGAAAAGCACTATTCAATTAGTATCACGCAAGGTGATACGACAGTTTCATTCGGCATAAATGACGCCGACTCCCCGCATGTGAATAAAATAAGGATAATACAAAAATGAAGTTCTTTACATCTTGGAAGATTGTTCTTCTTGTCTTGATTAGTTTGATTGCATTAAGAATCCAAGATGGATGGCTTGTTGAGATAGCAAGACTAAAGACGTTTGATTATTATCAGGTGCAAAAAGGACAAACACCAAGCGATCAAATTGCAATTGTCGAAATCACCGATGATGATATTGAGAATTTTGGTCAATGGCCATGGCCTAGAGATAAAGTTGCATTCATAATCGATTCAATCAAGGCATTCAAACCAGCATTGATTGTGATGCCAATTATCTTCTCGGAGCCAGATAGATTTGGTAAAGATCAAGATCTTGCAAATGCACTAGAAGGTGTTGTCATATCACAGGCACCATCAAATAAGGCATCAAATGATGAAGGTTCTTCACGAGGAATTGCAGTAGTTGGCGAGAGTCCTCTAAAATGGCTACAGAAATTCAACGGGATTGTTCGACCACTAAAGATGTTTGAAGAAAAGGCCGTTGGTGTCGGCGTTCTTGCAGCATCTGGAGAGTTGGATGGTGTCGTAAGAAGAATACCTATGGTTGTTCGAATTGACAAGAAGAATCCAAAGAAAGGATTCTATGAAGAATTATATCCGACACTTTCCCTTGAAGTCATTCGTTCATTGACGGGCGATCCAAGCTATCAAATGAAGGTTGGAATAAACGGCGTAGAATCAGTTCGCATTCCCAAATTTGAAATCATAAACACGGATTCAAATGCTAGAGTCTGGATCAAGTATGACAAGGAATTTGATCGTAGACTAATCTATCATATGGATGATATCGAAAACAAAATAGTGATTCTAACGATATCGGCTGAAGGTCTTGCGACAAATGTACCGACTCCATATGGAACAAGAAACATCGCCGATGTTCAAGCAGCAATGATATCAACTCTAATCAATGGCGATAGTCTAACAAGATTGGATTATGCCGATGCAATAGAATTGATCACTCTATCTTTGATTGGATTGTTGTTCATAGTGCTTGTTCCGAAATTGAAGATCTGGCAAACAATTCCTTTCTTTGCCGTAATTTCCGCAGGAATCGTTGGATTTTGCTTCTATATGTACGAAATGAATATTCTATTCGATTACTCATTTCCTTTATTTACAATTACTCTAGTATTCGCATGGCTAGTCTTTAATAACTTTGCAAGAGAGTTTAGACTAAAGCAACAAATCAAGAAGCAGTTCCAGTCTTATCTTTCAAAAGCACTTGTAGAAAAGCTACAGAAAAATCCAGAGCTATTGAAGCTTGGTGGAGATAGTAGAGAGCTATCGATCATGTTCACAGACGTTCGAGGATTCACATCGATTAGTGAACACTACGGAGAAAATGTTCAAGGATTGACTCAGATCATGAATCGCTACATGACAGCGATGACAGCAAAGATCCTTGAGAATGAAGGCACGCTGGACAAGTATATTGGTGATGCACAAATGGCTTTTTGGAATGCGCCGCTTGATGACAAGCAGCATGCCAAGAATGCAGTTAAAACCGCTTTAAGCATGTTAGGAGATCTAGATGAGTTCAACAGAAGCATTGCAGCTGAAGGCGTTCCTCCTTTCGGCATGGGTCTTGGTATTAATACTGGTATGGTTGTTGTTGGGAATATGGGAAGCGATCAGCGTTTCGATTATACTTGCCTCGGTGATGCTGTCAACCTTGCTAGTCGTCTTGAAGGACAAAGCAAACCATACGGAGTCAAACTAGTCGTTGGTCCAAAGACAGCAGAGTATGTAGCCGACGAATACTTTGTCATTGAACTTGACACAATTGCAGTCAAGGGCAAGAAGCAAGGTGTCAATATCTATACCGTGATTGGTACAAATAGAGAAATGGAATTCTTGAACTATGCACCATTCCGCGAAATGCATAACGTGATGTTGGATGATTATCGATCAAAGAACTTTACGCGAGCACTATTATCTTGCGAAAAACTCATGACTGCGTTCAATGGACAAATGAAGAACTACTATTCGATGATGATTGAACGTTGCGAAGATTACATCAAGAATCCGCCACCTGCTGATTGGGACGGAGTGTACAGGGCTACTTCAAAGTAAATGTAATTAGGCAGAGACCAATCCCGGATACTAATCCGATCATGAATCCCGCACATAACATTGCTATTAGATCTGATGTCTTATAGTTCATTTTGATTTTTCTGTTTGAACATGATGAAGTGTTTTGAAATGCTGATGATACAACTCTTTGTATAAAAGATTTCTAATATCAAAAAGTCATCATCTTTTGCCATAAAATATAAATTGCCTATAATTTTTTCGTCATTATCTCTAACGATTGTAGATTTTGCAGTACGCTTGAATCCATCACTTTCCAAGCTTTTCAACATATCTATAGTATCACCACATAAAACTGGTTTTGTTAACCAAACAAACTGATCATTTTCAGCAAATGCTCTGGGGCTAAACAAAAGCCCCAGAGCTAGCAAACATCCTATAATTTTAGTCATTAGAACATTATCCTTATCTGTGCTCCGATAATGTTATTTACCATGCTTTCCTTCTCTTGTATTGCATACTTTAGCATGATAGAAGAGTTCTCGTCTAGAGCATAAGAGAATCCAACAAAAGCTGTCCTTGCTTTATTGGTTTCAATCATACCTT
>Ga0214923_10008644_pt1 | contig 10779 bp, 2 predicted proteins | sample LL1510_MetaG_FD_177993 | JGI IMG/M metagenome (GOLD analysis project Ga0214923, IMG submission 177993) | Freshwater microbial communities from Lake Lanier, Atlanta, Georgia, United States - LL-1510 | ecosystem: Environmental > Aquatic > Freshwater > Lake | place: USA: Georgia | collected 2015-10-15
AATGTTATTTTAATAATATTTATTATTATTATTGCTTTAAGGTTATATTTAAATAGTGATAGTTTTAATTTAAGATGTATTATTTCCAATGTAAATGGTAATACATATTGCGTGAGAGATAGAAATAAACTACACTTGGCAGCGGACAGATTAGCACACGTTAATAATAACTTAAATAAACTTGTAAATCATTTATCAAAAAAATATCCAGACAATGAAAATGTTCAACGTCTTATAAATGGCTATAATCCAAAGAAAATATATGAAACACTTCCTACAAGCGAATTTACAGCTTACAGTGAAAATAAAGGTGAAAAGATTGCGTTTTGCTTAGATACCGAAAAAAACAGTAAAGGACGTTTAATAGATATTAATACATTGATGTATGTTGCATTACACGAAGTTAGTCATATTGCTACAAAATCTATAGGACACACAGACGAGTTTTGGAATAACTTTAAATTTATGATAACAGAAGCAAAAGCTATAAATATTTATAATCCAGTCGATTATAAAAAAGAACCTGCTCGTTATTGCGGAATGAATATTACTGATAACCCATATTATGATGTTAAATAATTATATTATATTATATGAATTTATATATAATTTCATAAATATTATAATTTTGCTTGCTTGTAGCATTTGAATTATTATTAATAATGTTTTTGCTATAAAAATATAAATTGTGCTTATCAATATACTTATTTAAATCAGGAAAATAACAATCACAATCAAAATCAGTATCTAAATACGTAATAATTAGCTCATTAATGTTGAAAATACTGTTTTCTTGCTTCCTATAATTGTTCAAAAAAAGTTCATATATTTCAGCACCACCAATAATCCACACTTGTGAATAGTTTTTCGTTTTAACAAACTCTTCCAATAATTCTAATGTTGCAAAAGTTTTAACGCAATTTTTATCATAACAATTATCCAATGTTAAGGATTTAGACAAAATTAGGTTGTCTCTATGAGCAAGTCCTTTAACATTATTAAGACTTTCAAATGTTTTTCTCCCCATAATAATAGCATTATTACCATTGCCACTAGTTAATTTTTTAAATTTAGCCATATCGCTTTTTATATCCCATAATAATGCATTATTTTTACCTAATCCTCTATTTTTACAATAAGCGACAATAATATTTACAATCATATTTATATAAAATTAAACTCTTATATTTATATAAATGTCAAATATATTTAAATTTTATATAAATAATAATAACACTTTTAATGACGTTTATTTATTTATTAATGCTAAATACATAGCCACTAATTCGACTATTCCCAGCATAGATGAGCTAAATGCCAATTACAATAATTACAATAGTTTTATATATAGCGACATATATGAAAAGCATTTTTCCAACGATTTTAATAACAATGATTTAATGTATTTAAAGACTTACAAGTCTAGGCTAATATTTATTGATGACACTATATATATAGATGATACTATTGAAACAGTTAAATTAAAATTTATTAAACATTATAACAAAACAGCAAGCGAAGACAAAAAGTTATGTTTTGAAGAGCTATATTTTTATTGTTTAACGCAATCAAAATTAAATAAAATGGAATTATTCAATACTATTACGTCCAATAATAAAAACGATTTAACAGAGGAAAATTTAAGCGCCTATTTAATAAATATTAGTGAAAAGCAAGAAATACTTGAAAGTTTAGAAAAGAAAGAGCTCTATACTTATGAAGATATTGATGCTATTAATATAAATGCCATTAGAGAATTTATTTCAATCGGTCAAAGTCTATTAAAGCCGTTGCCTAATTATGTAGTTAACCCCTATTATTCTAATAATGCTTCCAAATCTTTGGCCCCATTTATTGCAACAAATAATTCAAATATGATTTTTGATTATGCTGTATATAATAATAGCATATATGTATGTTTAGCAAGTTTATTACTTGCAAACCCGCCTCAAGAGGCAGACGATGAAACACTAATAAAACTATATTTTCAATTTTTATACTCTAAAAATATTATTAATAAGAGAGATTTTTTTGCGCAAAAATTAGAACTGCTAAAGAAAAGTTCTGAATTAGTAGAAGACACCTATTTCAATAATAAAAATCAATTCAAATTAGCACTTTATAAAATTTATAATAAATCAAACGGTCTAAAATATGAATCTAGCGGTATTAAAAGTATTAATATTAATATTAATAGTGCGCTAAACTACAATATATCATTAGAAACTTTATTTAAACTATTCACAAGTAGCGAACTTTATCCATTTATCAAATACAATCCTGGCAAAAAATTGGAAAATTTGTATCGCCTTTATTGTTTAAAAGAAATGAATAGCAAAAAGGTCCCACTATTGAGCAAAACGCTAATATTAAAATATGCCAAATTTTTAGGCAAGTCGCACACAATCTCTTTTTATGTCAATTCTAAAGATGAATTATTTGTAAATAATGTTAATGAATTTATTATAGAATTAGAAGATAATGGAATTATTAATGTTAAAATAGACTTTAAAAATGTTATAGATTTAGAAAAAATTAATACTTTAGTTGCTACTAATGTTAATAATATTGTAAAATTTATTAAAAAATTTGTTGTTAATAATAGTATTGACTTATTTGACAATTTACTTAACAAAAATGTTGAAATAAATTCTATAAATTATATGACAACTATTAAAGCCAAAGGCTCTCTTAAACATAGTGCTATTGTAAATTGTAGCAGTTATTTTTTCAACACTATTAGCTCTAATTCGGAAGAAATAGTTATGCGTTATAAAAATGTATCAAACTTTAGCATTATGAATTCCGAAGAATCATATATAATAGAACTTATTAAGCAAAAGGCCAATGAAATGGATATATTGCACAAATTAAAAGAGAGCTTTAACTTATCACTTGAAGACGCGCGTTCAAGGTTAATAGATGTGATTAATTCTCTCAAATTATTACAAAATACCTTCAATCATAAAAAAATAACTATTAAAAATAATCCCGGCTTTCAAACAGTGTTTAAGAAGACAAATTCAAATACTCTTGTTATTAATATTGAAAATATTGATAATATTAACTATTTAGACACCATTCCTATATATATAGATTCGCTTACTAAAATACTTTTTAATAACATTGAAGACGAGACTATTAATTTAGAAGTTAACAATATATGTAAAAAAACACAGCCTTTATTAGATGAAACTAAAGAAAAAACTTTTACAAATATAGAGGCCAACACCAATAAAAATATTACTCATTTATTAGAAAATGAAGATGATGATGATAATGATAATGATTATAGCGCACATAATGATTTAATGGATATACTTCTAGACGATGATGATGACGATGACGAAGATGAAGAAAAAGATGAGGACGAAGACAAAGATGAAGATGAAGACGAAGATGAAGACGAAGAAGATGACGACGACGAAGATGAAGAAAAAGACATTGCAGATGGAGAAAAAGACATTGCAGACGATGAAAAAGACATTGCAGATGATGAAAAAGACATTGCAGATGAAGATATTGCAGATGAGCTAGCAGATGAAGACAATACAGAGCAATTAGACGTTCAAGCAACTAATCTTAAAGAAGCTATAAAAGAAGTTGCTCTCGAAAAACAACAAGAACATAAAGCATATAAAGAAACATTGCCCGAAGATGAATTTAAAGAAGTATCAGAAAAAAGCAATCCTATATTAAAAAGACTAATTAATAAAGAACCAAAGCTATTTACAACAGATAAAAATAAATTTTATACTGAATATTCGAGATTGTGCCCAGCAAATGTTAAAAAACAGCCCGTTATTTTAACAAAAGAAGAGAAAACATATATAGACACACATCATAGAAATTCGTATACAGAAAGTTACGAATACGGCACAAAAGACGGTAACAAATATTATTATATATGTCCAAGATATTGGGACCTTGAAAAAAATATTAGTTTAACACACGCAGAAGTAGAAAGCGAACGTTATGGAAAAGTCATTACAAAAAAGAATAAAAACGGCACTTATGATGGTAATATTATGGAATTTACAGATAGCAAATATCATATTGATGAAAAAGGAAATTATATAGACCATGTTCCTGGCTTTTTAGATGAAAAACACAATAGAAATGGGTTTTGCTTACCTTGCTGTTTTAATAATAAGCTATGGAATAAATCACAACAAAAACAAAGACGTAACAAATGTTTAAATCTAGACTATAGCACTAATGATAACAAAAAAGATTATTATAACTATATTAAGGGTCCCGAAAAAACGCCATTAGAAAAAAGCAAAATTGGGTTTTTACCGTTAAGTATTCAAAAAATATTACATTTTGATAATTTAGACTGTGTTACTAAGCAAGCTCCCAATTTATTACGAACAAATCGGCAATGTTTGTTGCGTTATGGTGTTGAAAACAGTAATAATCAATCATTTATTGCATGTATAGCTGACTTATATGAAACATTGGTTCTAAATAATTCCAAGTCTATTTCAATAAATGCTATGAAAAAAATAATAGTAGCTAGCATTAGTATAGATAGCTTTATAAAATATAATAATGGCAATTTACCGCATATTTTCATTTCTAAAAATTTTAGTGAATTAGCTAGTTCTATTAAATTAGACAAATATAAGTCAAGCATTTTATATAAGCAACTTGTGTCAAAAACAACAAAAAAACTTGATGACCCTGCTCACATAATTTTTATTAAAAAAATCATAAATAGTTTCGATAATTTCAAAGCGTATTTGGAAGGGACTACTTATATTGATTATACATATTTATGGGATATAATATGCAAAAGTAATGATTTGCTGTTTCCTAATGGATTAAATTTAATAATTTTAGATATTACAAACGAGGACACTACTGACAATGTTAAAATTATATGCCCTAAACAAAGTTATAGCAACGAATTTATAGATTTAAAAAAGAAATGCTTATTGTTAATACAAAAACACGAGTATTTTGAACCCATATATTTAATAAATAATACTATTGACTATTATATTGTTAAAACTTTCAGTTTTGCAAAGAGCAGTGAAGATAAACTGCTAGTAGGCTTCAAAAATATTTTAAATAGCATTAGAAATTCAATAAATTCTAATTGTGTTGGCTCTATAGCTAGAGCTACAAATACCAAAAATAATACCACCTTTTACGATTTTAAGCCAAATATACATTTAGATAATGTAATTGCTAGCATAACACAGTTAAAATATGAAATTAATTATCAAATTATGGATTATAATAATAAAATAATTGGCCTATTAATTAATAATAAGACTGAACACGGATTTATACCTTGTTATCCATCCGCATTATCATCCACTTACGAAACCATTCCATATAAAATGATTGACGAAATAATGGAACACGAATATAATGACTACAATTCTACAAAACATATTTTAGAAAAGGTTTATTCTTCTAGTAACAAGAAAATTATGTGCAAACCCTTATACAAAATTATAGAAGATAGTTTGATTATTGGTATTCTTACTAATGGCAACCAGTTTATTCAATTGAGTAAACCCGAATTTAATAATAGCGATGAACTTAAAGAAATTAATGATAGCAACTATCTTTATATTGATAAAAGTATTCAAACAAATCTCTCTCAAGACGACGAGCGTAGCAGCACTGTTAATAATATAAAATTAGAAACACAATTTTACAACAGCTTCAAAAACACGTTTAAAAAAATATTAGGGATGCATAAACATAGCCTTTATAAAGCAAGCATTATTAAAATAATTAATGCTAATTCGATGCTTTATTTAGATAAAATATCTAATATTTACAATTTGCTAAAGACAATTGGAGAGAATTATATAATATTTGCTAAATATGATAAAAATATATTGGCTTCTATAAAAAAAATAAGCTCTTGTGTTGATGCGGATGAGTGTAATACTTCGTTTTGTATGAAAACAAATGATATATGCTCTTTGATTATACCTAAGAAAAATCTAATAAATGGAGAGCAAAATGAGGAAATATATTATAGCCGTTTATCGGACGAATTTGTAAGATATAATAAGTTTAAAAATTTTATTTTCGAAAATAACATTTCATATAACTATGGTTCAGTTGAATACACTATTTTAGAAAACGAGCTTTTACTATTTCATTCAACACTAACGCAAGAATATTTGAAAGATTTAATAAGTAGCACTAGTCAAAATAATTTGAAAAATACGTTTGATACATTAGGTATTGTAGAGTCTAAAGAATTTTTTAATTTTAAAAATTTAAAAAAAGAAAAAATTATTATTGCTGCTACAAAAGATAAATTACAAACAATTCAAGAATATTATGATAAAAATAAATCAGATGATGCTAATGCTGATGCTGATGCTAATACTGATGCAAATACACAAATCAAAGACCCAAATTTAGCTAAAATAGACGGCTTTGCTACGTCAGTACAAGACACTAGCATTAGCATTGACACAGCTGAAATAGCACAAAACCTGCAATTTATTGCGCAAAATAGCGACCCTAGTTATAAGTGCGAGTTTTATAAAAGTTTAATTAGAGAGGGTATGCGTCTTAATTTTAAAGAACCATTATATGAATTAGGCTTTCACTTAAACAATAAGCTATGTTCTTTTCAACTAATATTAATTATTATTAAGCACAACAATAGCACACAAAATAGCAACTTGACAATAAATGATATAAAGAAAAAATTATATGAGCTTTACACTAAGGACGCCAATTTTGAAATATTATGTTATATTTTATTAAAAAATAATAAAAAAGCTATACTCGAGAAAGTCATTAATAAAGAGCTGAGTTTTGAAGACTTAATGTATAGTGACGCATATTATATAACCTATATTGATATTTATATGTTAGCAAAAGAATATAATTTACCAATAATATTCTTATGTAATAGCGCTATTGACCTAACAATAACTGATGAAAATTATATTATATGTAATATAAATAAACTAAATCAGGAATATTATTTCTTTAAAGTCCCTAGTAAATATTCGCGCAAAAAAGAACATAATTATAAACTGCTTTTTACTAAGCAGTCAATCAAAATTAATATTGAAAATGATTTGTTAGATACTCCCAATTATAAATTATATAGCAAGCTTAAAAAAGAGCTTAAATTTTTTATTAATCCATTAGAAAATTACATAACAAATTTTGATTTGTCAAAGTTAACAAATACAAAATATAAAGTGAGACAAGTCAAAAAAGTTGAAATAAAAAAGTAAAAAGAAAAAAGTAAAAAGTAAAAAGTAAAAAGTAAAAAGTAAAAAGTAAAAAGGTAAAAAAAATAATAGAATTGTTTGTTAGTATTCTTAAAAATCTAACTCATAGTCATCACTCTTTCCAATATTAACATTTTGCATAGTATTAACTGTTGCTTCAATTAATAAATTATTAGTGCTGCATTCATTGCTAGTAACCGCATTTAGCTGGTCCATTAAAGCCTTTTCATCCATCTTCTCGTCGACTGGAACAACGTCTTTATTAGGTTTAATGGTCATAATAAAGTCATTGTCAATTAATACCTTAAAACTGCTTGTCCCATAATAACCCTCTTGTCCGCACATAATATTTGCAGAAACACCTTTCATATTATCTAGTTCTCCGTGTTTTGCTGCTTTTAAAAACATTTCTGGCGTTTCTTCAAACGACGCCTTTGCAATTGCACCAATATCATCATTATTAATGCCGTGCCTAAAAATAGAAACCATTTTATCATTGCACGTCATTCTATCCGCCAAAATTGTTAAATGGCGATAATTAATATATGTGCTATCAAATTCAATAACCTCTGAAAACTCATCAAATATGCTTTGGCGAGCTGCCTCAATGCCTAATACATTATAAATTTCAATAATATGACTTGAAACCGTTCGCGTTTTATCAACAAAATCAAGCGCCAAGATTTCTAGTAAATTAGTGCCGACAGTATCTAAAACCCACAAATCTTTTTTAATATATTTTGTATCAATTTCTTCAAAATTGTCTGTAATTTTTCGCAATGATACCTTATCAATATTTTTAATACCGCGTAAAATCAGGTTGTCTAATAATTCGTCTTGTAAATTTCTCAACAAATAAATCTCATCGCTTTGGTCGAGCGTCTCTAAAACATTTTTGTTCTTCTTTTTCTTTAAAAGCTGAAGATTTCTATTAATCCTAATTCTAAAAACTAGTTTATCAGAATTATAATCAGTATACATACACGTCAAATTATTATAACTATTCATTAAACCAAAATGAATATCGTCCATTGAAATATTTTTATCTAACATTTCTGTTCTATTCATAGACATTCTAATAATCCACTTCGATTTTTCTTTATCCTTATTTGCATCATAACTAGTATTACAATCATCTAATAATTTTTCAAATTCATTGTATTCTTTCATCATAGTCACATCTTCGGCTATTAATGAATTCATATCATCAGGGTCAAAGCATATCTCAATACACTCCACTAATGACCGCAATTTAGTATTTTCAATCTTTGTAATATATTCTTTCACTTTATTTTGGTCATAACTTTCGGGCTTATTTAAATAAATAGAGCACGACAAGCTTTTGGGATTATCACTTAATGATAAAATTTCCTCAATACGTGGAACACCACGTGTTACGTTGGATTTTGAAGCTACACCAGCAAAATGGAACGTGTTTAGCGTTAGTTGTGTTGTAGGTTCGCCAATGCTTTGGGCTGCAATCATACCAACCATTTCACCAGGTGCAATTAGCGATTTTTTATATGCATTATTAATAACCGTCATTAAAAGCTCAATAGATTTACGAGTAAGGCGCTTATACATTAATAAATCTTTTGGGCTCAAATAGTAAAAGTATAAAACTTTAAATAGCTTATTTGGCTTACAATAATTTAGCTTATTTAAATTCTCATAATTAGTTTCAATCATTTCAAATACTTCTAGCGGAGTAATATCAATAATCACGTTTTCCTCTTGATTTCCTGCAATATTGTTAATTATATGCGTAAATGACACGGGAACATTTACAGATGGTTTGTAAATACCATTGAAAATTTTAGCAATTACATCTTCGCGCGCTTGTAGCATATAATCAATGTAATATTTGCATTTTTTATCTAATTCGGACTTTTGTTTTTTGAACTTGCTATAGGCTTGTTTGGTGTATAATGTTCCATATATGGAGTCTTTAGAATAATCATTGGGCATTTGATAGTGTCCATAAATTTCTTCAATAGACATATTAACAAATGGGACTTGTTGCGACTCAACCTTAACCGGGTCAAAGCTGTCATCACCATATTTAAATTGAATAATCTTGTTTTTATTATTACGAACAGTCATATCATAATGCACCATTAAGTCTTCTAAACCTTTAATTAGGCGGCGCTGAATATAGCCAGTTTGGCTCGTTTTGCACGCAGTATCAATCAAACCAACACGACCACCCATAGCGTGAAAGAACAACTCATCGGGATTTAATCCACTAATAAACGAATTTTCAACAAATCCACGAGCATTTGGTGAATCATCGTATTTAGTATAATGCGGCAATGTTCTATCCTCAAATCCGTAAGGAATACGTTTACCATCTACGTTTTGCTGTCCTAAGCACGAAATCATTTGTGAAATATTTAGGTCGCTGCCTTTTGACCCAGCATTTACCATTGTTACAAAGCGATTATGCGTATTAAGATTTTGACGACCTAATTTACCGGCTTCAAAAGAGGCCTTATTTAAAATATTATTAATGCGTGTTTCAAATTCTTCTACGTTTGAGCGTCCTGTTTTATTCTCAAAAATACCTAAATGGGTTTCGTCAATTAATGACTTGACCTCTATTTTCTTCTTATTAATTGTTTCATTAATTTTGGCATTTGTTTCTCTATCTGCAATAAGATCACTGATTCCTACACTGTAGCCGTGAATTTTCATATATTCGGTCACAATGTCTTGCAAATTATTAATAAAATTGCACGCACTATCAACACCATAATCATTATAAATTCTATGAATTATTCCGCGAGTTGTATCGCCAAGAATACCCTTTTCAATATGTCCCCGCTTAATAGCTCCTTTATTAATTTCTAATACATTATTAGAATTTTTGTAATCTTCACTTGCTTCATTAAATTGCTTTGTTTTATATTTTAATGTAATATTTGGAATAATTTGAGTTAATAGCGAAAAGCTACTTTGCAAAGGATTATCAAAATTGATTTTTGTTAAATCAATCGTTTTAAGATGCGCCATTATATTCATTGCAGTTCGAGAATTGAAATTAATAGATTCTCGCGTAAATAAATAAGTGCTTAATAGCGAATCTTGAAAAATACCTACAATAGATTTGTTGTTTGCAGGGCTAATAATTTGATATTTTACTGCTGCCAAAGTTTTGAGTTCAATTTCCGACTCATCATCTTGTGGCATATGTAAATTCATTTCATCACCGTCAAAATCGGCATTATATGGTTTAGTATCAGCAACATTCATTCTAAATGTGTCACCACGCATCATTACTTTTGCAATATGGCACATCATAGACATTCTATGAAGAGTGGGTTGTCTATTGAAAAGCACCGCATCACCGTCTAAAATATGGCGATGCACAATGTCGCCAATTTCAAGATTGATTGATTCGCGGTCGACATAACGCAAACTAATACAATCTCCGTTTTTTCGTTCATAGATTTTTGCACCTGGATGAACGTCTGGACCGTTTAAAATTAATTTGCGCAAATAATTTCTATTTTGCTCATTAACAATAATTGGCTTAGTCAAATTTTTAGCA
>Ga0214923_10008645_pt1 | contig 10778 bp, 9 predicted proteins | sample LL1510_MetaG_FD_177993 | JGI IMG/M metagenome (GOLD analysis project Ga0214923, IMG submission 177993) | Freshwater microbial communities from Lake Lanier, Atlanta, Georgia, United States - LL-1510 | ecosystem: Environmental > Aquatic > Freshwater > Lake | place: USA: Georgia | collected 2015-10-15
ACCACACACAATCTGCAAATCAGAATGATTAGGTCCTGCATTGACACGGCAGACTCGCAAGCGATCCGCATCGGGATGCTGCTCTGCTGAAATAATTTCGGCTACAACAACCTTAGTAAATGGTGGGGCCAGTGAGCGCCGCTCTTCGACCTCAAGACCTGCCATGGTCAAGGCATGCGACAGTGCCTCGCTATCAATAGGCGGATTAACGAACTGACGTAACCAGGATTCAGAAAATTGCATGATGCGGACTAAGCCGGAAATTGCGCAAGGAAGCGCAAATCGTTATCAAAAAAGAGGCGTAGATCGTCAATGCCATAACGCAGCATGGTCAGACGCTCGAGCCCCGATCCGAAGGCAAACCCCATATACCGCTCGGGATCGATGCCCATATTCCGCAACACATTGGGGTGGACTTGGCCCGCCCCAGAGATTTCTAACCATCGACCCGCTAATTTACCGCTAGCAAAGGCCATATCAATTTCAGCCGACGGCTCAGTAAATGGAAAATACGATGGCCGAAAACGGACTTGCAAGGCGTCGGTCTCAAAAAAGGTGCGCAAGAAATCGGTGTAGACACCTTTTAGATCAGCAAAGGAGACATCCCTAGCAATCCATAGGCCCTCTACTTGATGGAACATGGGCGAATGCGTTGCATCGCTATCCACACGGTAGGTCCGGCCCGGTGCAATCACTTTGATCGGTGGCATATTATCCTGACCATAGCGCTTAACGTGCTCGCTGGCATAACGCACCTGGATCGGACTCGTGTGCGTTCGAAGTAACAGTGGCTTGCCTTGCGCATCGTTCCCATCAACATAGAAGGTGTCTTGCATCGAGCGTGCAGGGTGATTCTCGGGGCTATTGAGGGCCGTGAAATTAAACCAATCGGTTTCAATCTCTGGGCCATCGGCAACATCAAAGCCAATCGAGTGAAAAATGGTTTCAACCCGTTCCCAGGTGCGCATCACTGGATGCAAACTACCTAAGGCCTGACCACGACCTGGCAATGACACATCGATTGCTTCAGCCGCAAGTCGGGCTTGTAATACTTGATCCGCGAGCGCTTGACGGCGTGCATTTAAGGCATCCTCAACAGCTGTTTTGGCTCGGTTGATCTCCGCACCTGCGCTTTTACGCTCTTCAGGCGACATCCCACCAAGCGCCTTTAAGCGCTCAGTTAAGAGTCCTGATTTACCGAGATACCGAGCTTTTGCATCCTCCAAAGCAGCGGGGTCGCTGGCTTTGGAGAAATCGCGTTTGGCATCCTCGACAAGTTGGTCGAGAGAAACCATGGTTGCAGGAACTTAAGCGTGTGCTACAGCAGATTTGACGCGTGTGACCAAAGCAGCAAATGCGTCTTTGTCAAACACGGCCATATCCGAGAGAACTTTACGATCGAGTTCAATCGACGCTTTCTTCATGCCGTTCATGAACACGCTATAGGTCATATCGTGTTCACGCACAGCAGCGTTGATCCTGGCAATCCACAAAGCACGGAATACGCGCTTCTTGTTACGACGATCGCGATAGGCGTATTGCCCAGCGCGCATGACCGCTTCTTTAGCGATCCGGAATACGTTTTTACGACGTCCACGATAACCAGTTGCGGCATCGGTGACTTTCTTATGACGGGCTCTCGCTGTAACCCCACGTTTTACTCTTGGCATTGTGCTCTCCTAAGATTTATGCGTAAGGCATCATGGCGCGAATCGACTTCACATCGGATTTCGCGACCGGAGCGGAACCCCGCAATTGACGCTTGTTCTTGGTGGTTTTCTTGGTGAGGATGTGACGCTTGAACGCCTGTCCTCGCTTGATCGATCCGCTCGCGCGGACCTTGAAGCGCTTGGCTGCGCCACTTTTGGTCTTCATTTTGGGCATGACTGCTCCCTTTTCATTCTCTGTGCGACTACGGTGGCAACCGACGGCTGCTCTTCCTGTACCGATCATTCGCTACTTGGTACTGCTTACTACTACTGCATCTACTACAAACTCTTACTTCTTCTTGGCGGGTGCTAAGACCATCACCATTTGTCGGCCTTCCATCTTCGGAAATTGCTCGACTTGACCGTAAGGCTCTAAATCCACCTTCAGTCGATCCAACATCTTTGCACCGATTTCTTGATGGGCCATTTCGCGACCCCGAAACCGAAGCGTAATTTTTGTTTTATCGCCATCTTCTAAAAAGCGGATCAGATTACGCAGCTTCACACCATAATCACCATCATCGGTACCAGGCCGGAATTTCACTTCCTTCACCTGAATCACCTTTTGCTTCAGCTTGGCTTCGTGCTGACGCTTGGCTTCTTGGTATTTGAACTTACCGAAATCCATCACTCGGACCACGGGTGGATCAGCATTCGGAGCAATCTCGACTAAGTCGGTATCTTCTTCCTCTGCCAATCGTAAGGCTTCGTTCAACTTAACTACACCGACTACGTTGCCGTCGGATCCGATCAAACGCACTACAGGAGCAGTAATTTCCTGATTGATGCGTTGCAATTTTTCAGTAGCGATCTTCTAATTCCTCTCTCAAAAACAATCAAAAGCCATCACACCCCCTAGCTAAGCTCGGGTCCGACTTTCTGGGCAATATCCTGCTGGAGTCGGGTGACGAAGGCATCTACGGGCATTACCCCTAGATCAATTCCGCCACGGGCACGAACGGCCACCGTATTACTTTCACGCTCTTTATCGCCAACAACAAGCAAATAAGGCAGTTTTTGTAATGCGTGCTCGCGTATTTTATACGTAATTTTCTCATTTCGCAAATCCGATTCCACTCTAAACCCTTGTTTTTTCAGCATTTGCTGGATTTTTTGGGCATATTCGGCCGAATTTTCAGAGATATTAAGGACGATTGCTTGGGTTGGGGCTAGCCAAACTGGCATTGCGCCAGCGTGGTTTTCGATCAAAATCCCAATAAAACGCTCCAAGGAACCCACAATAGCGCGATGCAACATCACTGGAACTTTACGGCTGTTATCTTCAGCAACATACTCAGCACCGAGGCGCGCTGGCATGGAAAAATCGACTTGCATGGTGCCGCACTGCCACGAACGTCCAATCGAATCCTTTAGGTGGTACTCAATTTTTGGTCCATAAAAAGCGCCTTCACCAGGAAGTTCTTCCCACGTTTGACCGGATGCTTTGAGTGCTCCCCGCAGTGATGCCTCGGCTTTATCCCAAATGGCATCATCCCCAACCCGCTTAGCAGGACGCAGGGCTAATTTCACGGCGACTTCTGTAAAGCCAAAATCGCGATAGACCGCACGAACCGCCTGGTCAAATGCGGCGACCTCTGCCTGAATCTGATCCTCGGTACAAAAAATATGGCCATCGTCTTGAGTAAATCCGCGCACTCGCATTAACCCATGTAATGCGCCAGAGGGTTCATTGCGATGGCATTGCCCAAACTCACCAAAGCGTAGCGGCAACTCCCGATAGCTATGCAACCCTGAATTAAAGATTTGCACATGGCCTGGGCAGTTCATGGGCTTTAGTGCATAAGCACGGTTCTCCGACTCGGTCGTGAACATATTCTCTTTGTAGTTATCCCAATGACCGGATTTTTCCCAAAGACCACGATCCAGAATTTGCGGAGCCTTGACTTCTTGATAACCCTCGTTCTGATAAACGCGGCGCATGTACTGCTCCACCTCTTGCCAAATGGCCCAACCCTTGGGATGCCAAAACACAAGACCTGGGGCCTCATCCTGAAAATGAAATAAATCAAGCTGTTTACCTAGGCGCCGATGATCGCGCTTCTCGGCTTCCTCAAGCATGTGCAGGTACGCGTCTTGATCTTCTTTCTTGGTCCAAGCGGTGCCATAAATTCGTTGCAGCATCTCATTTTTACTATCACCACGCCAGTAGGCGCCGGCAAGCTTCATGAGCTTGAATACCTTTAACTTTCCAGTGGAGGGGACGTGAGGGCCGCGGCACAGGTCGGTAAATTTACCCTCGGTGTAGAGCGAGACCTCTTCGTTTTGGGGAATGCTTGCAATGATTTCTGCTTTGTAGAGTTCGCCTTGTTGTTTAAAAAATTCAACGGCTTGATCGCGGGGCATCACTTGACGGCTGACAGGTTCATCCTTCTTGGCAAGCTCGAGCATTTTTTTCTCAAGCGCAGCTAGGTCATCTGGCGTAAAGGGGCGATGATAGGAGAAGTCGTAATAAAAGCCGTTCTCAATCACGGGGCCAATGGTGACCTGTGCATCAGGGAATAATTCTTTGACGGCATACGCGAGTAAATGCGCCGTGGAGTGGCGAATAATATCCAGACCTTCAGGATTTTTATCGGTAATGATGGCCAACTGCACATCATGATCAATTGTGTAACTGAGATCGACTAAACGACCATCCACAGAGCCCGCGAGTGCTGCTTTGGCTAAGCCGCTGCCAATGGATTGGGCAACTTCAGCAATGGTCACTGGCGCAGCAAACTCGCGCTTCGAACCATCGGGAAGAGTAACCGCTACCATAACCACTCCATGCATAAAAGAGAATGCGCGTTCGTCCCACACACTATGAACACAACGCGCATTCCGATCTGTTTCGTTGGTAGGCTCGATTGGACTCGAACCAACGACCCCCACCATGTCAAGGTGGTGCTCTAACCAGCTGAGCTACGAGCCTATATTCATCAAGAGTTTATCACCGCCTGCGCACTTCGGTAACGCCGCGCAATCCCTCGAGCCCAGTTTGAACTAACCGTAAGGCTTCGGCATTGGAGATTTCAACCGTTAATTGGATATGTGCCAAGCCTTTACGAACCGATTTTTTGAGATCGATCACATGCACTCCAATCTTAGAAGTAATCTCAAACAGTTCGCGCATCAGTTCAGGGCGATCCAGTGCAATGATTGACAAATCGGCTGGGAAAACACGTTCTTTGTTGCCGCCCTGCTCGGAATCTAATTTGGAACTCCATGCGGTTTGGATCACGCGCTCTGGAGCGCGTTCCAAGAGCCCTCGAAAGGTTTTGCAACTGCGACGATGAATCGACACCCCACGACCTTGTGTAACAAAACCGGCGATTGGATCGGGAGGAACGGGTCGGCAGCATTTCGCTAACTGGGTTAGTAAGGAATCTACTCCCACGACCAATACGTCGCCACGCTGATTCGCAGCAGTCGCACGCGTGCGAATCTGGATCTCGTCTTTTTTATCAAGTGGCTTATCGATGCTCTTATCGAGCTTGCCATCATTTACTTTATTGGGTGCTTGACTCGCTTCATCGTCGAGTGCATTGAACCATGCACGAACACGAGCTCGCGCCCGCTGTGAGCGCAGATAACCGCGCTCGGGATTGAGCCAATCCCTTGAGGGCCCACCTTGCTTCACAGAAATAATTTCCACGGTTTGACCATTATGCAAGGCGGTATCGAGTGGCACCATGGCCCCATCAATCCGCGCACCACGACAGCGATGACCAAGATCAGTATGAACGGCATAGGCAAAGTCAATCGGTGACGAGCCCTTCTCCAGAGCAATCACTTTTCCCAAAGGAGTGAGAACATAAATATGATCATCAATCTCATGATGCTTGAGTTGCTCCCAAGCATCCTCTTTCCACGAGATCAATTGTCGCGCCCATGCGATCTGGCGCTCATAAGCTACCGCAGCACTGTGCGTTCCGAGATCTTTTGCTTGCGCTGCATACGCGCCCTCCTTGTAGCGCCAGTGAGCGGCTAAGCCGTACTCAGCCTGACGATGCATTTCTTGCGTACGAATCTGAATCTCAAATGCAATCCCCTCTTCATCAATCACAACAGTGTGTAAGGATTGATAGCCGTTTGGCTTAGGTCTTGCAATGTAGTCATCAAATTCTTTAGGGACAGGCTGCCAGATGTTGTGAACTAAGCCTAGAGTGGCATAGCACGCTTTAACGTCATCAACGAGTACCCGAAATGCGCGCACATCATAGAGATTGGCAAACTCTAAGGATTTGCCCTGCATTTTTTTCCAGATGCTGTAAATGTGTTTGGGTCGACCTTGCACATCGGCCTTGATATTGGTCATCGATAGTTCGTGATTGAGTTGCCCGATCACATCAGCAATGAACCGCTCACGCTCCGTGCGTTTGGCATCCAATAGTCCAGCAATTTCTTTGTAGGTGTCTGCTGCTAATACCCGAAATGCAAGATCCTCCATCTCCCATTTCATTTGCCATATACCTAAGCGATTGGCTAGGCTCGCATCAATATCTAAAATCTCCTGAGCCCAAGACGGCTTTACTTTGATGCGATGCTTAGCAATCCAGCGTAAGGTTTGTAAGCGCGAGGCTAAATAAATGAGTACCACACGAAGATCGTTCCCAAATGCCAACAGCATTTTGCGCAAGATCTCCTCTTGACCTGCTACCCGCGACTGTCCGTCATGCTTAATCAGTTTTGCTTGGGCCTGACGTAGACCTCGGTACCCAATCAATAAAGTAGCGGCATCCGGTCCAAGTTGTTTTGTTAAGGGTTCTTTTCCAAGGCTGCTATGTAAATGACGGGCGGCTGTGACGCTTGCCTCATCCAAACGCAGTGCTTGCAAAATCTCGGATACCGAGTGGGAATGCGCCTCCTCGGGCTCGCCAAACCAGGCATCGCCCTCAAACCCTTCGATGGGATTTGTCGATAAGGGCAGTGTTGACTCGTTAAGACTCACAGCGATAAATGATGGATTGCTGATAAAACACTATAAGAAGAATTGGCGTGCAATGTCAATTTGCTCTTTTTTAACAAAGGCAGGAGCATGTCCAGTATTGGCGATCTCAACACTCTTCGCATGCGAATTGAATTGACACATTTCTTCAACCGTTTGCCTCGATAGCAAATCCGAGTCCGCGCCGCGCACAATCAAAATGGGGCACTCAATGCTCTGAAAACTTTGCCACATGGCCAACTCACCCGCTTGAGCCAGAGCTGGGGTCACCGAGGCAAATGGCACTGAAATGGCTGGGTCATAGTGCAAGATCCACTGCTGATCTTTCTGAATCAGCATGGGTCCATTGAGAAGCTCCCACTCGGCATCCGTGTGCTTGCCAAAGGGAGCGCAAATCGATTTGAGTTTATCCATCGCTACATCGCGATTCACATAAGAAAATGGTTTACCCACGTAGCTTGCTAACCGAATTAATGCCGCTGGCTCAATCCGCGGTCCGACATCATTCAGTAATAGTCGCTTGATGCCATTGCCAGGCATTGCCGCATACACCATACCAATTAAACCGCCCATCGAGGTTCCAAACCAATTGACTGAGTGAACACCTAATTTAGTGCTTAAGGTCTTCATATCGGTCACGTATTGCGGAACGGTATAGAACATCGGATTACTCAGAAAATCAGACTCACCACGGCCAACGATATCTGGACAAACTACAAAATGGCGATCGCATAAGGCCTCAGCCATTGCCCGAAAATCACTGCCACGTCGTGATAAGCCATGAACGCAATACAGCACACTCGGATTGCGAGGATCGCCCCAGCTATGAAAGGCCATGCGATGGGAGCCGGCAGGACTTGAACATTCCACATAATCGGTATGCCCATGATGATCCCGATTGAGTAACGCAGTATGCCGAGCCTGCTCTACACTAACTGGCGTTGGCTCCAGCTCTTGTTTGCCAGCCTCTTCGGGTTGCAATGTAATGTGATCAATACCGTACGACTCACGCAACATGGTGGTTAGGTTTGCAAGAATCCGCGGCCACTGTTTGAACTGTTTAATCTCAACGTGGGCGATCAATGCGGGATGACCAGGACTCATCTCCCAGACATGCAAATCGTGGATCGCCATCACTCCCTCAATACGGGATAAATCTTCACCAACTTTCACATAGTCAATGTGCAGCGGTACACCTTCCATCAAGAAGTGGTACGACTCTTTAAGGATGGCTGTGGTGGATTTGAGGATTAAGAGCGCTACAAAAATCGATAAGATGGGGTCGATCGGCATCCATCCCGTTAACTGAATCACAACCCCTGATACCAAAGCGGCGATCGATCCCAAGAGATCGCCCATGACGTGCACCAGTGCAGCACGGGTATTGACGCTCTTTTGATCGCGTGACAAGACCCAGGCAACAATGAGGTTCACCGCTAATCCGAGTGCGGCCACGATGGTCACGGTCATTCCTGATACTGGATGCGGATCCTGTATCCGACTCACGGCCTCAATCACAATCCAAATGACCAAACCTACCATCACAAGACTGTTCACAAAAGCAGCAAGTGCTTCGGCTCGACCAAAGCCAAAGGAATGCTTTGCTGATGGGGGGCGTCTGGCAATGTACTGCGCCAGAATAGCCAGACCAAGCGCCGCAGAGTCGGTCACCATATGCCCAGCATCGGACATCAGTGCCAAGGAACCAGAGATTAAGCCTGCAAAAAACTCAACAAATGCAAACCCAAGAGTGAAGAACATCGCAATCCATAGTAAGGATTGCTTGCGATCCGCTATCGCGTGGGCATGACTCGCATCCCCGCGTTTGTGAGCATGTAAATGTTCGGTCTTCAATGCACCGTACTAGTATCGATGGGAGCACCCGTCTTTGACTGAATTTCTTCCTTGGTCACGCCTGGCGCCAATTCCACTAACCTCAATCCTTTAGGCGTAATATCGAGTACACCCAAATCAGTGATGATGCGGTTAATCACTCCTAGTCCGGTTAATGGGAGAGTGCACTTTGGCAGAATTTTGATTTCTTCCGTGCCATCTTTTTTCTTGGCGACGTGCTCCATCAGCACCACGACATGCTTGACGCCGGCAACCAAGTCCATCGCGCCACCCATGCCCTTCACCATTTTTCCAGGGATCATCCAGTTGGCTAAATCACCGTGCTCACTCACCTGCATTGCGCCCAAGATCGCAATATTGATCTTGCCACCCCGAATCATCCCAAATGAATCAGCGGATGAAAAAATGGCTGATCCTGGTAAGGTCGTGACGGTTTGTTTACCCGCATTAATCATGTCGGCATCGACTTGTGCTTCGGTAGGAAAAGGACCAATCCCTAACAAACCGTTCTCAGACTGGAGCCAAACCTCCATTCCCTTAGGAACATGGTTGGCGACCAAGGTGGGCATCCCAATTCCTAAATTAACGTAGTCACCGTCGTGTAATTCTTTTGCAGCACGGGCTGCCATTTCATCGCGATTCCAAGGCATTGCAATTTCCTCTGTTTAATCTTTTCAAGTGAATGGTTACTGTGAGAGTGTGCGTTGCTCGATCCGTTTTTCAGGATGCGGATTGAGCACAATCCGATGGGCATAAATACCAGGGGTATGAATTTGATCCGGGATAAGCTCTCCGTTCTCCACAATCTCTTCAACTTCCACCACGGTGATTTTTCCTGCCATCGCCACCACTGGATTAAAGTTACGGGCGGTTAAGCGATATAGCAAATTACCTGCCTTGTCGGCTTTCCATGCTTTGACGAGCGAGACATCGGCAACCAATGAGCGCTCCAAGATGTACTGCTCGCCATCAAACTCACGAACATCTTTACCTTCAGCAACAATCGTTCCAACACCCGTTTTGGTATAAAACGCAGGAATACCGCAACCACCTGCGCGCAATTTTTCTGCGAGGGTACCTTGCGGAGTAAATTCCAGCTCGAGTTCACCAGCCAAATATTGGCGCTCAAACTCTTTGTTTTCTCCAACATAGGATGAAATCATTTTTTTAACTTGCCGAGTGGCCAAGAGAATCCCTAAACCAAAATCATCGACGCCGGCATTGTTTGATATTGCAGTTAGGTTTTTAGTCCCTAACTCTTTGACTGCTGCAATCAGGGCTTCGGGGATGCCACATAAACCAAAACCACCAACCGCGATGGTCTGCCCATCTTTCATAATGTCCTCAAGAGCAGCGCGGGCATTGGGAAATATCTTATTCATTCGCCTAACTTTCTTTCACGTTCTTCAATCAATTCCTAACAAGCTCAAATGATAACCGCTCTGCATGACTGATTCGTGGCTCAAAAGCACTAAACTAGGGCTATGAATACCGAGGAATTACTTGCGCAATATGGCCCACGCGAGGCCATGGACTATGACCTCGTGATCGTCGGGGGTGGCCCTGCTGGCTTGTCCGCGGCAATCCATGCCAAACAAATTGCCCAGCGCGAGGGTCGCGAGATCTCCGTTTGTGTCCTAGAAAAGGGTTCTGAGGTCGGTGCTCATATTTTGTCAGGCGCCATCATGGATCCGCGCGCTCTCAATGAATTATTCCCAGATTGGCAATCAATGGGGGCTCCACTCGAGACGCCAGTTAGCAAAGATGAATTCATTTTTCTGTCCGAATCGAGCTCCTTCACGGTGCCCCACCTTCTGCTACCGAATTGTTTTAGTAATCGCGGTAATTACATATTGAGCTTAAGTAACTTCACTCGCTGGTTAGGCGGTCAAGCCGAGCAACTGGGTGTTGATATTTTCCCTGGGTTTGCTGCCGCTGAAATTTTGTTCAACGCCCAGGGTGCAGTCTGTGGGGTCGCCACTGGTAATTTGGGTATCCACAAGGATGGAAATGTTTCTGAGCAATTCCAACTCGGGATGGAATTACGAGCGAAGTACACCTTATTTGCAGAGGGCTCACGCGGTCATCTTGGTAAGCAACTCATCACCAAATACCGACTCGATCGTGAGTCCGATCCTCAGAGTTATGGCATTGGCATTAAAGAGCTCTGGGAAGTGACTCCGGAGAGCCATCGCCCAGGTCTTGTAATTCATACCGCAGGTTGGCCATTAGACCAACAAACTTATGGTGGATCTTTTTTATATCAC
>Ga0214923_10008646_pt1 | contig 10778 bp, 8 predicted proteins | sample LL1510_MetaG_FD_177993 | JGI IMG/M metagenome (GOLD analysis project Ga0214923, IMG submission 177993) | Freshwater microbial communities from Lake Lanier, Atlanta, Georgia, United States - LL-1510 | ecosystem: Environmental > Aquatic > Freshwater > Lake | place: USA: Georgia | collected 2015-10-15
ACGCGATCGCGTGATGCGGCAGTTTCGCGAAGGGGCCGTGAAGGTGCTCGTGGCCACCGACGTGGTGGGGCGCGGCATCGACGTCTCGAGTCTCTCGCACATCGTGAACTACGACATCCCGGAATTCTGCGACGACTACGTGCACCGCGTGGGCCGGACCGGACGGATGGGGCGTGAGGGCGTGGCGTATACGTTCGTGGCGCCCGACGAGGGGCCGCAGCTCACGCGGATCGAGATGCGGATCGAAAAGTTGCTCCAGCGTGACGAGATCGCGGGCTTCGAGGCCTTCGACCGCCGGCCGCAGGCGTCGCTCACCGTGCGGGTCGGCATGGAGGCTGCCGCGGAAGCTCCCGCCGAGCCGGCGCCCGAGGCTCCGAAGAAGCCGCCTGCAGCCGCGCTGCTCGGCAAGGGCCGGGCCCCGAAGCGATTCCGCCGCGCGCTCTGAATACACGGCTCGCTTGGCCTTCGCGCGAGCCTGGGAGGCATGATACACGGCTCGCTTGGCCTTCGCGCGAGCCTGGGAGGCATGATACACGGCTCGCTTGGCCTTCGCGCGAGCCTGGGAGGAAGCGCGTGGTTGAACATTCGACGCGGGCGATCAGGCAGCGGCTGGAAAGTCTGGCGGCAGCTGGGGTGACCGACTTGCCGCGGCCACGACGGCAGCAGGCTGTGTCTTCAGTGCCTCCAGCTGCTGGCGAAGCGGCACCGCAGGCCCCCGCCGCGATGAGCGCTGCTGCGGCCGTCGGCAGCCGCGATCAGGCGCTGGCCGTGATCAGGCAGGAGGTGGCCGTCTGCCGGCGGTGCGAGCATCTGGCCTGCGGCCGTCAGAACACCGTCTTCGGCGCCGGTTCGGCGACGGCCCGGATCTGCTTTTTTGGTGAGGCGCCCGGGGCCGATGAAGACGCCTCCGGTGTGCCGTTCGTGGGGCGGGCGGGGCAGCTCCTCACCAAGATCATCGAGGCGTGCACGCTCACGCGCGACGAGGTGTACATCCTCAACGTGCTCAAGTGCCGCCCCCCTGACAACCGGCAGCCGCTGCCCGACGAGATCGCAAACTGCCGTGAATACTTCGAGCGGCAACTGCAGGTGATCGCACCGGAGTACATCGTCTGCCTGGGTACGACCGCCGCCCAGGCGCTCCTCGAGACGGCCGAGCCGATCGGCAAGCTGCGCGGCCGGTGGTTTACGCACGGCACGGCCCAGGTGCTCTGCACCTACCACCCGTCGTATCTGCTGCGCAACCCCGGAGCGAAGCGGCACGTCTGGGACGACATGAAGCTCCTCATGAGCCGGATGGGCGTCGAGCTGTAGGGCTCCGGGAGGGGATGCGGAGCCGCGAAACAGGTGCGATGGGTTTTTTTCAAGGTTCCGGTCGTAGCGGTCCGATCAATGGTGCGGGTCGTTGGGGAGGGGAACAGCCGCTTGTGGAGGGCTGGAGCGTGGTGGCCGCGGGGCCGGGATCGGGAGGCCGTCCGATGGGGATGGAACGACGGATGGCCGAGCGATCGTGGTCACGGAGTGTCGCCCGGTGGGCCGGGTGCGCCTTGATCGTATGTACGACCGGCTGCACGATGTGCCCGGACCCGTTCGACTACTCGGGGCCGGTGCCCAACGGCTCCGCGCCACAGAATGATTTCTGGGCGCGGAGCAACGGCATCCTGCCGCTGCATGCCGCGCCCAGACCGTGGCCGCCGGTCGTCGATCAGGCCGCTCCGCCGGCCGCGACTTTCGCACACGGCCCGACGCCGGCGGACGAGTCGTCAGGACGTCTTGGCGAGGCCGGGCTCGGGCAGCCAGCCGTCGGGGATGACGGCGTCCTTGGGAACGACCGCAACGCCGTCGCGGATCGTGAACCGGTCGCTGTCGGCAAGCTCTTCCCAACCGTGGTCGTTCACGATGCGCGTCCGGCGGCCGATGCGCACGTTCTTGTCGACGATCGCGCCCTCGATGATGGTGCCCTCGCCGATGCCCAGCGGTGGAACCCCCTGCGCCGCAGCCGCAGCGAGGTCGTCGGCCGATTCGTAGAAGTCGTTCCCCAGGATCACGGAGTTGCGGATCACCACGTTGCGGCCGATCCGGCACCGCAGGCCGATCACGCTGTTCTCGATGACGGCGCCTTGCTCGACGATGCAGCCGTCCGACAGGAGGCTCGCCCGCACGCTGGCCCCGTCGATTCGGGATGGCGGCAAAAAGCGGCCCCGGGAATAGATCGGGGCCTCGGCGCTGGAGAGTTCGAAGGGCGGTGACGAGCCGGCGAGGTCGAGATTGCACTGGAAGTAGGACCGGATCGTGCCGATGTCCTCCCAGTAGCCGTCGAAGGGATGCAGGTGCACCCGCTTCGAACGGATCGCCGCCGGAAACACCTCCCGGCCGAAGTCCTGGTAGTCGGTCTTCGTGAGCAGGTCGAGCAGGCAGTCGCGGTCGAAGAGATAGATGCCCATGCTCGCCATGAGCGTGCGGCCGAGCGCCGGAATGCCCTGGCGATCGATCCAGGCCGGGTCGGTCCGCACCATGTCGAGCTCCGCCTTCGTCTGCGGCTTCTCGAGGAAGCCCTCGACACGCCCCTCGTCGTCGACCCGCATGATGCCCAGGGCCGAGGCAGCCTCCTCATGAACCGGGATTCCCGCGATCGTCACGTCGGCGTTCCGAGCCTTGTGCGTGGCCAGCATGTCGGCGTAGTTCATCCGATAGAGCTGGTCGCCCGAGAGGATCAGCACGTGCTTGATGTCGGGCTGCTGGAGATAGCGGACGTTCTGCCGCACGGCGTCGGCCGTGCCCTGATACCAGCCGGCGTTGTCGAGCGTCTGCTGCGCCGCGAGAATCTCGACGAAGCCGCCGCTGAATGGATCGAACGTGTAGGTGCGGCGGATGTGCCGATGGAGGCTCACCGAGTTGAACTGCGTCAGCACGTAGATCCGCTGGACGCCGCTGTTGATGCAGTTCGACAGCGGCACGTCGATGATCCGGTATTTGCCGGCGAGCGGAACCGCGGGCTTCGAGCGATCGCGCGTGAGCGGGAAGAGCCGCGTGCCACGACCGCCGCCGAGCACCAAAGCCAGAACACGCTGCACGCTCATCGGGCATCCTTCCTGCCGGGGGTCGTCTCGCCGTGGCCACCATGCTACGGGACGGCCGGAAATGAGGAAAGCACAGTGAACCTGCGTGAAACGCCGGCCTACTTGACGACGAAGTTGACGAGCCGGCCGGGCACAGCCACGACCTTCACGACCTGTTTGCCTTCGAGAAGTTCGGCGATCTTCGGATCGGCCACGGCCGCCGCCTGCATCGCCTCCGCATCCGCCCCGGCCGGCACGACCACGCGGCCCCGCAGCTTGCCCTGGATCTGCACCGGGATTTCGACCGTGTCGTCCTTGAGCCAGCGCTCCTCGGCGGCCGGCCACCCGGCCAGCGAAACCGGCGCAGGCCTGCCGAGGAGTTCCCAGAGCTCTTCGGCGAGGTGCGGGGCGAACGGGGCGAGGATCGTCACGAACGGCTCGAGGATCGTGCGCGGTCGACGTTCCAGCGGTGTGCAGAAGTTGACGAACTCCATCATCCTCGCGATCGCCGTGTTGAACGAGAGCGCCTGGATATCCTTCGTCACCTTGTCGATCGTGCGGTGGAGCTCCCGTAGATGCACGTCGGTCGGTGCGTCGTCGCACACCTGCGGCGCGAGCGCGAGCTCCTCGGCCCGCTCGTCGACCACGAGCCGCCAGCAGCGGTCGAGAAACCCGCGCACGCCGCTCACGCCCGTGGTGCTCCAGGGCTTCGTGGCCTCCAGCGGCCCCATGAACATCTCGTAGAGCCGCAGCGAGTCGGCGCCGAAGTCGCGAACCACCTGGTCGGGGTTCACGACGTTGCCGCGGCTCTTCGACATCTTGTAGGCCCGGCTCTCGACGCGAATCGTCGGAGCGTCGCGGAGCACGAAGTGTTCTCCCTGCTTTTCCACCTGGTCGGCGGGCACCCGGGCGGGGGTATCTGCCTCCGTCCGCTTCTCAGCCGACACCCAGCCGCCCTTGGCCGCGCGGTAGCCCGTGAACTCGACCTCTCCGAGGATCATGCCCTGGTTTACGAGCTTGCCGAACGGCTCGGGGCACGACACGTGGCCGCGGTCGTAGAGCACCTTGTGCCAAAACCGACTGTAGAGCAGATGGAGCACCGCGTGCTCGGCCCCCCCGATATAGAGATCGACCGGCATCCAGGCCCGCTCGACGTCGGGCGCGACGAACCGTTCGGCGTTTTCGGGATCGAGAAACCGCAGGTAATACCAGCATGATCCTGCCCACTGGGGCATCGTGTTGGTCTCGCGGCGATACCGCTTGCCGTCGCGCTCCACGAAGAGCCAGTCGGGCCCGGAGCGGGAGAGCGGCGGGTCGGGCGTGTCGCCCGGCTTGAAATCGGTCAGGTCGGGGAGCGGCACCGGCAGTTCGTGAGGTTCGACCGCGCGGATCACGCCCGTGGGATTTCCGGCGGGGTCGAGTTCGTGGAGGATCGGAAACGGCTCGCCCCAGAACCGCTGCCGGCTGAAGAGCCAGTCGCGGAGCTTGTAGTTGACGGCGGCGCGGCCCAGGCCTGCCGCAGCCAGGTCGGCCGACACCTGCGCGATGAACTCCTGCGTGGCGAGGCCCGTGTAGGGGCCGGAGTTCACCGCCCGGCCGTCGCCTGTGAAGAGTTCGCCCGAGGCGGCGGGGCGATCTACTGGCTCGACGACCGTGACGACGTCGAGGCCGAAGGCTCGCGCGAACTCGAAGTCGCGGTCGTCGTGGGCCGGCACGGCCATGATCGCGCCGGTGCCATACGTCGCGAGCACGTAGTCGGCCACCCACACGGGCACGGGCCTGCCCGTGAGCGGATGGATGACGTGCGATCCAGTGAACACGCCCGTCTTCTCACGGGCAAGATCGGTGCGATCGAGATCGCTCTTCCGGGCGGCCGCCTCCCGGTAGGCGTCGATGGCCACCCGCTGCTCCGGCGTGGTGAGCGCGTCGACGAGCGGGTGCTCGGGGGCGATCACCATGTACGTCACGCCGTAGACCGTATCGGGCCGGGTGGTGTAGATCCGCAGCACGTCGCTGCCGGGCTTGTCGGGAAAGCCCGAGGCGGCCCGAGTCTGCTTCCAGCGCTCGAAGGCCCCGCCGCCCGAACCGGCCGGCGCCACGAGAAAATCGACCTCGGCGCCGGTGCTGCGGCCGATCCAGTCGCACTGCAGCTTCTTGATGCTCGCGGGCCAGTCGAGCCCCTCGAGCTCCTTCTCGAGGCGGTCGGCGTAGGCCGTGATCCGCAGCATCCACTGGCGGAGCGGGATGCGGACCACGGGGTGACCGCCGCGTTCGCTCACACCGCCGATCACCTCCTCGTTGGCGAGCACGGTGCCGAGCGCCGGGCACCAGTTGACGGGCGCTTCCGACTGATAGGCGAGCCGGTGGGCATCGCGATACTTCGCGATTGCCGGCTCTCCTTCTGCGGCCACGGCGGCCGGGATCGGCAGCTCCGCGATCGGCCGCCCCTTCTGCCGCGCAGGATCGAACCACGTGTCGAAGAGCACGAGGAAGATCCATTGCGTCCAGCGGACATACCCCGGATCGGTCGTCGCCAACACGCGGCTCCAGTCGTAGCTGAAGCCGAGCATTTTGAGCTGTCGGGTGAAGGTCTCGATGTTGCGGTTCGTGCTCTCGCGGGGTGGCGTGCCGGTGCGGATCGCGTATTCCTCGGCGGGAAGTCCGAACGCGTCGAAGCCCATCGGATGCATCACGCTCGTGCCCCGCATCCGCTCGAATCGCGACACGATGTCGGTGGCGGTGTAGCCCTCGGGGTGGCCGACGTGCAGCCCGTCACCGCTCGGGTAGGGGAACATGTCGAGCGCGTAGAGCTTGTGACCGGCCGGCAGCCGGGGCGTCGCGAAGGTGCCGTGCGCCTCCCACCAGGCCTGCCATTTGGGTTCGATCCGGGAAGGCTGGTAGCGGGGCATGCGGGAGTCCATTCGGCTTGGCGGGTTCGGGAGACCCGGATTCTAATGGCACCGTACGGCCGGGCAACGAGCCCGTCTTCGCATGCAATCCGGGCGCTGGCGATGTCTCCGATGACGCATGGCACGACCAGTTCGACGGAGCCCCCGGTGATCCTCCAGCGGCGCATGCTCCGGGCCTGCCGATCGGCGGCACATCGGCTCAAGATGGCCGACTCCCTCGGCACGCGGCTCACGGGCCGCGAGCTCCTCATTCGAGTCCTCGCCGCACGAAGCGTGCTCGAACGGGTGCTCGCGCCCGACGAGCGGATGGTGGGCGTGATGCTGCCTCCCACGGCGGGCGCAGCGATCGTCAATGCGGCGCTCGCGCTCATGGGGCGTGTCGCGGTGAATCTCAACTACACGACGAGTCAGGCCATCCTCGACACGTGCATCGAGCGGGCGCGATTGCGGCACGTCATCTCGAGCCCCGCCTTCCTCGCCCGCGTGAAGCTCGACCTGGGGACGACGCTGCTCGATGCGGGCGGGCTGCGGACCCAGCTCACGGTATTCGACAAGATCATGGCGGCGATCCACGCGGTGGTCACGCCGGTGTCGCTGCTCGAAAAACTGTTGCGGCTCGACGCCATCCGGCCCGACGACGTCCTGACGGTGATCTTCACGTCGGGATCGACCGGGGATCCGAAAGGCGTCGTGCTCACGCAGGAAAACGTCGGCTCGAACGTGCGGGCCATCGACCACTTGCTGCATCTCTCGACCGCCGACGTGGCCCTCGGCGTGCTGCCGTTCTTCCACTCCTACGGCTACACGACCACGCTCTGGACCCCGCTCACCCTCGATCCCGCCGTCGTGTATCACACCGACCCCCGCGACGGGCAGACGGTCGGTCGGCTCGCCCGGGAACATCACGCCACGATCCTGATGGCCACCCCGACGTTCCTGCGGATCTACATCCGGCGGACGCCGGCGGAAGATTTCTCGACGCTGGAGGCGGTGTTCGGCGCGGCGGAGAAGCTCACGGCGGACGTCTGCGACGGGTTCGAAAAACAGTTTGGGATCCGGCCGAGCGAGGCCTACGGCGCGACGGAGCTCTCTCCGCTCGTGGCAGCCAACGTGCCTCCGGCGCGGCACGTGCCGGGAAGGCCCGTGGACGCCCGCGAGGGCACGGTCGGCCGGCCGATCCTCGGCTCGCGGGCGAAGATCACCGACCGCGACACGGGCCGCGAACTTCCCGTCGGTCAGGAAGGCCTGCTCTGGATCGCCGGGCCGAACGTGATGCAGGGCTATCTCGACCGGCCCGATTTGACGGCGAAGGTGGTGCACGACGGCTGGTACTGCACCGGCGACATCGCGAAGTTGGATGCCGAGGGATTCATCACGATCACCGGTCGGGAGAGCCGGTTCTCGAAGATCGGTGGCGAGATGGTGCCGCACCTCTCCGTCGAGGAGGCCCTCAATGCGGAGCTGGGAGCGGTCGACGGGGCGCTCGTCGCCGTCGTGACGTCGGTGCCCGACGCCAAGAAGGGGGAGCGGCTCGTCGTGTTTCATCTGCCGATGGAGAAGCCGCCGCAGGAAGTCTGCCGCCGCCTCGCCGATCGCGGCCTCCCGAATCTCTTCATCCCCTCTCCGGACAGCTTCGCGGAGATCGAGGAGATTCCCGTGCTCGGATCGGGGAAGCTCGACCTCCGGGCGCTCAAGGATCTCGCCCTCACCCGGTTCGGTGGCGGAGCGCCGTCGTGACCGCCGATGGGCCACCGACGCTCGAATTCGTGCTCGGCCGGGCCGACGACGTGCAGGCCGAGGCCTACGTGCGGCTCGTCGGTGGCCCCGCGGACGCCCCGATCGCGGATGCCCAGATACACGATGTCCAGATAAACGATGTCCAGATCACGGGCACGCTCACCGGGCCCCGCTGCCGCCATGCCACCACGCTCCCCACCGCGATTCCGCTGCGGCCGCTCACGGGCGACGGCCGAGCCGCCGCGCGGGCGCTCGTGACGGAACCGTCGTTTTGGACGCCGGAGCTGCCGAATCTCTACGAATTGGTCGCCGAAGCACGCACCCCAGCGGGCGTGTCCGCGGCGACACGGCGGCTCGTCGGCCTGCGCAGGCTCGGCGTGCGCGGCCGCTCGATGTGGCTCGATGGGAGGCGGTGGGTGCCGCGTGGACGAGGGGCCGCGAACGCGTCGTTCGATCCGGCGCGGTTCCGGGCCGAGCAGCTCACGGCCTTGATCTCCGATCCGACGCCCGAGGTCTGCGCAGCGGCCGACGGGATCGGCGTGCCGATCGTGGCCCGCTTGAGCGATGAAGTGGATACGCAGACGCTTCTCGACCGCGTGGCCGCGCTCGCGCAGCACCCGGCGGCCGTGATGGCGGTGGTTCCGAGGCAGCACGTCGCGGCCATCGGTGCCTCGCGGAGCACCGGCACGATGCTCGTGGCCGTCGAGGTGGATGCCGCCGAGCAGCCCCCCGCGACGCTCGCTGCTGGGGTCCAGTGCCTCGTGGCCCGGATTGCTCCGGGCGCGACGCCGCTGGATGCCTGGCGCGATCACGCGCCCGCCGTGCCGATCGTCGCCTGCCGCGAAGGGGCAGGCGAGGGTCGGCGTGCCTGCGACGTCTTGCAGGCCGACCTTGCCGCCTGGGCATGTGCCGGCGGCAGAACTCCGACGTGGGACTGGGCCGGGTACATCGTGCCATGACGAGCGGTCCGAAGAGCATCTGGAAAGCCGATTGGCCGACGTGGCTGGTGGTCGGGGCGACGGGATTCGGTGGGCCGGCCGGGCAGATCGCGATCCTGCACCGGGAGGTCGTGGAACGGCGGCGGTGGCTCGACGAAGAGGAGTTTCTCGCGGCGCTCAAGGTGTGCATGTTGCTCCCCGGGCCTGAGGCGCAGCAGCTCGCGACCTACGCGGGCTGGAGGCGGGGCGGCATTGCCGGTGGTCTCGTGGCAGGGACGCTCTTCGTCCTGCCCGGGGCGGTGCTCGTGACGGCGCTGGCATGGCTGCATGCGGCAGGAGGCTCGTGGCCGGTCGTCGCTGCCGCGTTCTCAGGCACGCGGCCGGCCGTCGTCGCCCTCGTGGCGCTCGCCGCCTGGCGGATCGGGCGGAAGTCGCTCCGATCGATGTCGGCCGTGGTCGTGATGCTCGCTGCGCTCGCCGCCCTCGCGTATGGTGTCGCGTTTCCACTCGTCGTCATCGCTGCCGGACTCATCGGCATCGTGATTCCCGGGCAAGGCGCGACCGCGGCAGCGACCGCAGCGCCGACGGGACGCGGCAGCCAATCGAACGCGGTGCGCCATGCAGTGGCTGTCGCCGCCGTGGCGGCGACCATCTGGGCCGCCTGCTATGGGCTCGTGAGCGTGACGCATGCGGCGGGGGGGGGGGGTGGGGCGGTCGCCCGACTGTTCACCTCGACGACACTGCTCTCCCTCGGCGGGGCCTACGCCGTGGTGCCGTGGGCGCTCGATGAATCGGTGGCCCGCGGCTGGCTCGACGCCGAGGAGCGATTCACGGCGCTCGCGATGGGCGAGGCCACGCCCGGTCCGCTGATCCTCGTGGTGACGTTCATTGGCTTCATGGCCGGCTGGAAGGCCGCTCCGGCCGCCGCCCTCCAGGCAGGGCTCGAGGGGGCCGCCGTGGCGACACTGTTCGCCTTCCTGCCGTCGTTCGCCATGATTTTCGGTCTCGCACCGCTCGTGCGGTCGATCCACCCTGCCTCGTGGCTTGGCCGGGCGATGACGGCCGTGGGGGCGGCGGTCGTCGCGGCAATCGTGCTCCTGGCAGTCAAATTGTCGGCAGCGGCCTTGATGCCCGATGGCAACATCGATCTCGTGGCCGTGCTCGTCGCAATCGGCTCCGCTGCGGCGCTCCTTTCAGGCCGGGCATCCACGCCCGTCGTCGTTGCTGCCGCGGCGGCGATCGGCGTGCTGGCCAGCCTCGTCGGTTGACGCGCTTGGCGGGCTGGCAACATCGGCATCCTGGCAACAGTCGTTCGCGCCGGTCAGGACCTGCTTGGACCCCAAGGCCACGCGAGAACCTGTGACAGCGGTGAGAGGATTCACATGTGGATAAGCCGCAGAAGCATTGCCGCGCACGGCACGGCATGTCGCAACCTAACCAGCCGCAGGCACTTCTGGTAGCTGCGCCGCGCATCCAAGTGGGTTGTCGAGAATTCGCGCGGGCTATACTGGGCAAGAGAAATACAAGTTCTGGATACTGGGTGACCCTTGGCCGGATGCCTGTTCTCGCGTACACTTAATTTTGCCTTCGTGAGACTCCGTTCATGACCAGTGCCGTCCGTGACCTTCTCCGATCATTCCAGTCGCTCAGCGATGCGGAAAAGCATGAGGCTGCCAGCCTGCTGCTAAGGCAGGTTGTGCAGGGCGAAGCAGGCGATGTAGGCGACGATGCTCTCGTCGCTGTCGCTGAGGAGTTGTTTTTCGACCTGGACGCACGAGAGGCTGGCGATGGCCAATCCTCTCCGCGGTGAAGTTTGGCTTGTCGACCTCGGCATGGTCGCGAAGATCCGGCCATGCTTGGTTTTCAGCGTTCCGGCGGCTGGGCCCAACGATCGTGTGCTGGTGACAGTGGTCGCCCACACAACGAGCGCGAGGGGATCCGATTTCGAGGTTGCTATCCCGGCCCGATTTCTGAAGCCGGGCGTCTTTGATGCGCAGAACATCATCTCGATCCCTAATGCGAAGTTGGTGCGCCGCCTTGGCGCTCTGACGTCTGATCAGATGGACGCTGTTGCCGCCGTTGTTCGCAAGTGGCTCGGCCTTTAGCAAGCGCGATCCAGAACCAAGCGATGCAGCGGA
>Ga0214923_10008647_pt1 | contig 10778 bp, 10 predicted proteins | sample LL1510_MetaG_FD_177993 | JGI IMG/M metagenome (GOLD analysis project Ga0214923, IMG submission 177993) | Freshwater microbial communities from Lake Lanier, Atlanta, Georgia, United States - LL-1510 | ecosystem: Environmental > Aquatic > Freshwater > Lake | place: USA: Georgia | collected...
CGAAGAGGAACCCCTCTCGCCATTCCAAATCTCATGCAACTCGGCATCCACCAAGTCACCCCGATCGCAGGAGCTCAAGCACCCGGCGAACTCGGTGGCGCCTTTGGAAAAGCTCAAGAACAATCCCGCGGAAAGGACACCACCTCGGGTCACTGGGAAATGGCCGGACTGCCGGTGGCTGAGGCTTTTCCGGTCTATGAGTCCGGATTTCCGGATGAAATTGTGAATCGCTGGATTCATGAAAATCAGCTCCCGGGAATCCTGGGGAACTGCGCAGCCAGCGGAACCGAGATCATCGAAAAATTTGGCACTGAACACATGAAGACCGGAAAGCCCATCCTTTACACTTCGGCAGACAGTGTCTGGCAGGTGGCCGCACACGAGGAGACTTTCGGCCTTGAGCGTTTGTATTCGATTTGCAAATCGGCACGGAAACTCGTCGACGAGCTCAACTTGGGCCGAGTCATCGCACGCCCTTTTATCGGAGACCCCGCGAAGGGAATTCCGTTCAAAAGAACCTATCATCGAAAGGACTACGCACAACTCCCCTTTGGCCCCACGATTCTTGATCATTTGGTCAGCTGTAAAATTCCGGTGTTGGGCGTGGGAAAAATCTCGAACATTTTTGCAGGGCAAGGGGTTCCCGAAAACACGGATACCGCCGGAAACGCGGATGGACTGAAGGTCACCCTGGAGTGCCTCAAAACCCGAAAATCGGGCCTGATCTTTGTAAACCTCATCGACTTTGACATGCTCTACGGTCATCGTCGGGACGTCACCGGGTTCGCCACTGCACTTGAGGAATTTGATCGCGCCTTGGGAACCCTGATGAAGGAATGCTCCCCCGATGACTTGATCTTGCTGACCGCAGATCACGGAAACGACCCCACCTTTCCCGGAACCGATCACACCCGCGAATTCGTGCCGGTCCTCGCCTATACGAAATCCATGAATCGCGGCATTCCCCTCGGCACTCGATCGAGTTTTGCCGACATGGGCTCGACTCTGGTTCATTTTTTGACCGGAGATCCACATCCGAGTGGAAAGTCTTTTCTCCCCGAACTCTGTTAAACCGACATTGAACCCATAGTTTTTTTGAGGAAAACCGCACATGAACACCGCATCGATTCCACAGATCATCCAGAAAAAACGAGACTCTTCGATCTTGAACGCCCAGGAACTGGACCACGTGGTTCGAGGCGCCGTCGAGGGCCGAATTCCGGATTACCAGCTCAGCGCCTTCTTGATGGCGACTTACTTCACAGGAATGTCATTCGAGGAGACTGCAAACTTCACCCGCTCCATGGTGGAGTCAGGCGAGATGTACGACCTCTCAAAAATCAAAGGCCCCAAGGTCGACAAACACTCGACCGGTGGACTCGGCGACAAGGTTTCGATCATTCTCGCCCCCCTGGCGGCAGCTTGCGGACTCAAGGTTCCAATGATGGCTGGACGTGGCCTCGGTCACACAGGCGGCACCATCGACAAGCTCGAGGCAATTCCGGGATTCCGCGTGGTTCTTTCGAAAGATGAATTCACCAAAATCTTGAACGAAGTGGGATGTGCCATCATTTCCCAAAGCCAATCCATTGCCCCAGCAGATCGGATCTTCTACGCGCTTCGGGATGTCACTGCCACCATCGAATGCATTCCCCTCATTACCGCCTCGATCCTTTCGAAAAAGATCGCCGAAGGAGCAAATAGCCTGGTAATGGACATCAAAGTCGGAAATGGCGCGTTCCTGAAGAAAAAAACCGATGCTCTCGCGCTCGCAAAAACCATGCGGGCAGTTGCAAAGCGCTCAAAAATGGAACTCAGGGCAACCCTGAGCAACATGGATCAGCCCCTGGGATATGCCGTAGGAAACGCGCTCGAGATCTATGAATGCCTGGAGGTTCTCCAGAATGCCGATTTCAACCCGTACTCTCTCGGATCGGCCGACCTCCGAGAACTCACGATTCATTTGTGTGCCCAGATGCTTGAAGCCGGAAAGGTTGTAAGAAATATTGCCGAAGGGAGAAAACTTGCGATCCAAAAACTCCAGGACGGATCGGCATGGAAAAAGTTCCTCGACATGGTGAAAGCCCAAGGGGGTGACATCGCCGCGGTTCAGGAACCCTGGCGGTTCATGAAGGCCGCACGGGTGGTTGAAATCAAATGCAAGAAAAAAGGCTATGTCAGCGAAATGCAGAGCGAAGCGCTGGGGCGCCTCCTCATTGCACTGGGGGGCGGACGGAATCGACTGGGTGAACCCATTGACCATTCCGTCGGATTTTTCTTTCACAAGAAACTCGGCACCCTGGTCCGTGCCGACGATCCCCTGGTCACCGTTTTCGGGAATGAAAAAACCGATTTTGCTTGGGTCGAGGATCAGATCCACTCTATGATCAAAATCACCACAGGCAAAAAGACAGCTCCAAAACTCATACTCGAGGCAAATGTAAAATGATCACTTCCACGCTCCGGGATCTCGCCATCGCAGCCATGGAAAAATCTTATTCCCCCTACAGCAAGAAACAGGTGGGCGCTGCAATTGAGCTCTCGGATGGCACCACCTTCACCGGATGCAATGTTGAAAACTCCTCCTTCGGTGCAACCGTTTGCGCAGAAAGGGTTGCCGTCTGGAAAGCCATCAGCGAGCGTGGCCCCGAAGTTCGAATTCGCAAGGTCGTGGTTGCCACCGACGCAAGTCCACCTTGGGTTCCGTGCGGCCTTTGCAGACAGGTGGTGAACGAATTCGCCACTCAAGATTGTGAAATCCATCTCGTGAACAAGACTGGTGACGTCAAAAGTTTTACGCACTCAGAGCTCCTTCCTCATGGCTTTGATCGCTCTGCACTCATTGCCAAGCCATAGCACCTTGATTGAATGCTCGCGAAGCTTCACTCCGCCAAGATCCCATCAGTCTTACTGATGTATTAGGAAAACTTTTCCTGATAAAAGATTGCCCACCCCGACCCTTCGTGTAAGAATTTAAAAAACAGAATTTGCCGGCTTCATGATGAATCCGGAGCGCCGAACCCAAACGAATTCAACGGAGGAATTCACATGCGTCGACTCATTGCACTCTCATCCCTTGCACTGGCCTTGATTGCCGGGCCCGCAGCCAGAGCAGAAACCACCACCCAGCCCAAAGAATGGACATTTCTGATTTTCCTGAATGGCCATAACAACCTCGACTCCTTTGGCGCAATGAACATCAATCAGATGGAAAAGGTCGGCTCAAATGCCAAAATCAACATCGTGGTCCAGTGGGCGAGCCTCGAGAATGGCAGCGTAAAACGCCTTTATGTGAAGAAGGACAGTGACACTTCCAAGGTCACCTCTCCAGTCATTGAAGACATGGGTCGCGTGGACATGGGAGACTGGCACTCACTGGTGGATTTCGTGCGTTGGGGCTCAACCCAATATCCCGCCGAGCACTACTTTGTGGACGTTTGGAACCATGGCAGCGGCTGGCATGACAAAAATGGCGGAATCGACACCTTGGGCACCATGGATATTAGCTGGGATGACTTGAGCGGTAACCATATGACCACTCAGCAACTCGCGATGGCCCTGGAAGAGTCTGCAAAAATCATCGGCCACAAGATTGATCTCTACGCCTCAGACGCTTGCCTCATGGCAATGGTTGAGATTGCCAACCAGGTGAAAGACTCCGTGAGTGTCTTTGCAGGATCTGAAGAAGTCGAACCAGGAGCTGGATGGCCCTACGATACCTTCCTCGCCGCCTGGAACAAACTGACGGACGCGAGCCCTCAGAATGTCGCCAAAACCCTTTCGAAGGAATACGCGAAATCGTATCAAGGAACTTCCAATTCGGTGACCTTCTCGGCATTCGACCTGGCATTCCTTCCTGAATTGAATTCCGCGATTCGTCGCTTCAGTGAATCATTCAAGAAACTGGGTGCGAGCGCGGCCAAGCAAGCCCTTCAGATCGCCTCACGCTCCCAGGACTTCACGAACAGTGATTATATCGATCTGATCGATTTCCTGACCAATCTCAAGTCCTCAAGCATCTCCTCGCTCAACGTAGGAGCTCTTTCGGACGTGATGGATGCCGCTCAATCGGTGATCATTGCAAACGATACAGTTCGCTTCCCGAAGGCACACGGAATGGCCATCTGGATTCCCACTTCGAATTACACCTATCAGCAATACTCGGACCTCTACTCCCGACTTTCATTCGACCAAGAAAGCCGCTGGGGTGACGTTCTGAAAACCATGCTGAAATAATCTCCGCTTTGGACAAACAAAAAGGCCCCGGGAAGTTCCCGGGGCCTTTTTTTATTTTTTAAAGACTCTCACTCTTCTTCTGATTCCGAATCAGAATCGTCCGCATCCCCTCTTGGGGCCTGGAGCCGGAGAATCCAGCCCTCATCCAGAGGATCGCCTTGAAGCGACTCGAAATCCTCACTCAAGGCTTCATTTACGGACACTACGCTGCCATCCAACGGCGCAACGACCTCAAAATTTTGCTTGGAACCTTCAATTTCGCAGAGCACATCATCCTGGGAGACTTCGTCACCCTCGACTGGCAGCTGGATCGCCTGCACAGCTCCGATCTCTTCAAGGGCTTTTTCCGTGAGTCCCACGGTTACGACGCCCCCCTTTTTCTTGAACCAAATTCTGCCTTCGTCGTACTCATTCATGGGAACAGTCTTATTTCGGCTTACGGCTGCCTGTAAAGACCAGATCCGACTTTTTCACTTGAACCCGAATCCAATGCGCGCGCTCGGTTTGAAAGCTCGCCACCTCGATCTCATCCGGTTTGAATAGCAGTTTTCTCTTTTTAGCGAGAAGGATTTCGGCCTTCCAGCGCGCTTCGGGCCCGTCACCCCGGGAAAGCATAACACTGCCGGAACCAGACCCCAGCCCCGCTGAGGAAAGGTAGACCCCCTTCCATTCTCCCGCCCACTCCTCGGGCCGAAGTGGACTTAGGGGCTTTTCCGACACGGCAGAGGGCTCAGCACCGCTAGCGACCAGTCCCAACTCGCGCTTCGGGATGATTCGTTGATTCAAGGCCTCCTTTTTAGCTTCTTTTGCAGCTTCTGCCTCAGCGATCCGTGAAAGGATCCACGACTCCTTCTCGCTCCTCAGGTACTGATTCAATAAATCTTTGGCTCGTCCGGACGACATCGAAAATCGCAACCCCCTGGCAACCGCAATCCGGACATGAGGATTGGCATCCTTGAGATAGGGCTCAACCTCAGCCAGGGCAGCATCTCCCTGGGAGCGAATCAGGGCGGAAAGGAGCTTCGTTTTTTGCACATCATTCGAAGTCGCCTTGAGACTGGCCTGAAGCAGCGCACCCACCTCAGGATCATTGAAATGGCCCAGTCCTTCTATCACCCAAGAGCGCTCCACCGGCCCCAAGGCTTCGGTCATCATTTTCTTGAGAACGGGAAGTGCATCCGGACCAAGACGCTCCCAGAAATCTTGGGGAGGCGACGGATGTCGCTGTGAGGCTTGGGCCTCAATTTCGGCTCGAATTTCTTCGGGCCCCAGGGCCCATGCTGTCCCGGTCCCACTCGAAACCAGCGCGAAGATCAGCGAACAAAAGTACTTTGCTGAAGAATTGAAGAAGACTGCTGTGAAATGATGTTTCCGTCCTCTACCCAAACGCCACCCTCTTTCTTTCGATGCTTGGTTGTCCACCACATGATGTGATTGAACTGGCACTCTGCCGCCAGGGGGCAATAGCTCTGAGGCGTTGTGCTAAAGCTGCCCGAGAGATAGGGAATCCCGCCCGTGTAAGAATCACAACTTGCCTTGCATGTTCGCACTCCCAGGGGAAATGCATGAACCTGAGGATCGGTATAGCACGCCCGATTGTCGAGAGTGTAGTTTACGGACGCCACGGTTCGGGCCGTACACTCAGGCGTGTCGGTAAGCCCATCGTGGTCTTGCCTTCCCAGAGAATCAGGTTGCTCGCTTGGATGATTCAAGCCGAGATAATGACCAAGCTCATGGGCCACGGTATTGGCAAGCTCTAAAAAGTTGTTCTCTTGGCTGCCTCGAGGACAGGATGCTTGATTGGCACACAGCGGGTTATAGGTTGCCAGCAGGTCTCCCGTTGCAACCGCAACACCGCTCGACTGAGTTCCATTCACCACGGGCCCGAGAATGCCACCCGAAAGCCCAAGAATAGTGTAGGCGGAGCTGTAGAGGATATCACTCACCAAGAATAGGTTTACAAACTCTCCCGAGTCGGAGGCATCAAGCCCTTTTGAGCCGGATTCGAAAAGGTCTCCCAGTCGATCCAAATTCACCTGAGAGTACTGACTGCCTCCATTCACATCTGACCACTCGTAGATTTTGATATTTTGCAGTCCGATTTTGGCCCCACTCTCGACCTTGAGGAGCCGGCTCAGCTCAGCCAGAAGAAGATCGAGATTCCGAGCGCCTGCAGGAGAGTGCGAATCCGAGATGTTCTTATCGCCGACAATGATGAGGTTGAGGTTGATTCCGCCGTTGATGGTCCCGGTGTTGCGAGGCAAAGTGTCTTTCTTGATGCCCACCCCAACCTGAACCCCTGCGGTCTGTCCCGACACCGAACCGCCCGAGTTTGAGAGCAAAACATATTTTGCATAGTAATGCCCCGTGGGAAGACGTTCCGGAAGGCTGCAGTTAGAACCCGCTAGATTCGGATCACAGCGCGGAAATGAGTTGGTGGTCACGAATCCGTAGGCCGGAATCTGATGCTGATCCCAATCCTGCCGACTGGCAAACGAACTTCCGGATCCCACAGTGCAAAGAGGATTCGCTGTGCAGGAATTTCCCGAACACACCCACATGCCATTCGTTGCGCATCCTTGAAGCTTGACGAATTCGATGGTCCCGCCCGAAGTCACTACATAGAACGAGGTCAGTACCGGATAAGCACCGCCACTCAGCGGGTAATTGATCGTTCTAGCCATTAAGGTCATTGAGCCATTCGGGCCGAAATCAGCGTCCTGGTCATAGGTTCCGAGATCAACGAAAAATTCCTTCGATGAAAAGGGATCTTCAAACCTCACCATCCCAAGATTATCGATTTGGATCCACTGCCCAGGAGAAACCGTGACCGACCCCTTGCTTACCGGCGCTCCGACCACCGAACCGGGAGATCGATTGGGTGCATAGGTATCACTCCCAGAGTGCAATTGTGCAGCGGGCAGGTCTGAGGAGCCAACGGTCTGCCCTCCCTCCTTCGCACACCCTGCGAGAGCGATCACCGCAAAAAACACCCGAAGCCATGCTCTCTGGAATGCTTTCATCTGACGTTCTACTCCAAGCCTAGATGCGTATCGTCCTAATCCGCACCCTGCTTAATTCATTTTACCTGGAATTGCCTGTTCCAGACCAACGGAATCGCCTCTTGGATTAAGGACTTGATTCAATTCAGGGTTAAATTCAATGAGTCTAGTGGATTCGGTTCAAATCAGGCGTGGGCCTGATAGGGAGAGCGGATCCCAACCCATTGATTGAGCTCGGCTTTTACTTCGCCGGGTTTCAGGTGAACCAGAACAAAAGTCCGATGCATGGGTTCGCCAAAATATTTCCAATCGAGATAGACCATTTTCGTCCAGGTTCCAGAGTTCAAATACTGACGCCCACCTGCATACACGCGATGCATCGGCAGATGCGTGTGTCCCATAATCACCGTATGGACTTCAGGGTGCTCTTCAAGGATAGAACGGGCCTGATCCTCGAGGTCTAGAAAATAGGACCGCTCTTGGGAGAGCGTCTTCAAGGTCTTTCTAAATCCGAACAATGAGGCCGATCGGCTCATCACCCGGGTCTTCACGAAGTAAAAAAGCGAAAGAAGAATGAATCTGAGCGTGAACACGGGATCAAACAACAATCCAAGAAAGGCGAAAATCTTGATGGGCCGAATCTTGTCGAGATTCACCCGCTCCCATTTCAGCCGATTGATGATCTTTAAAATGTAGATGCTTCCCCACGGGATATTCAGGACCTGCATGCCGTTTCCAAGCGTGATGAATGGATTCTCAAAATCAAGCTGATTGCTCGCCTCGAATTGATTCCCATGTCGCACCTCGAGCCCGCCTTCGAACCTCAGGCGATCCCGATCGACCACGATCTCGATTCGATCACTTTCAATGCGACCATCCGGATCCCACTCCTGAACGATCCGCTCTCGAACTTTCGGGAAGAAAAGCTCGGCATCATGATTGCCAATCAAATAAGTGATCTTCTTGTTAGGACGCGAAGCAAACCGCTTCAAACCTGCCATCACCTTGGGATGCCCCGCCAGAATCGCTTCCAGCTTGGCGAGCGCGATCGATTCAGTGATCCCTTCTTCGAACTCCCCAAGATAAGGAACATTGAGGAAATCTAAAAAATCCCCGTTCAATATCAGCTCGACCTTGACGGGACCAAAGGGACCCTCACCATAGATTCCGGTTGAGAAGAACTCGAAGAATTCGACCATCTCCTGATCGAAAAAGAAATCCTCGTGCGGATTGTACCGTCCTTCGTAAAATCTTCCAGCTGATAAATGGCAGTCACTGATGATGACCTTGAAGTGCTCGTTCAGAACCCCTTCCTCCCTGCTCGTCTTGACTCCATGCTAAGCGGTGCCCCGCGGCCCATCAAGGACATTTGAATCAATAGAAATAGTGTAACAAAGCCGCGGCTCGCATTGACTTACAGGCTGAAAAAAGCTAGGTTTCTCGGCATGGCAGACTCGAAGAAAAAATGGGGAGATAATGCGAAGGGCAAGTTTTACGTGGACGATCAATGCATCGACTGCGACGCATGCCGTTCCGAGGCCCCTGACAACTTCACCCGCAATGACGAGCATGGGTATTCTTACGTATTCAAGCAACCCACAACGCCCGAGGAACTCACTCGCGCTCAAGCCGCTCTCGAAGCCTGCCCAGTTGAAGCCATCGGAAAAGACGGGGAATAACAGCCTGAGTTCGGGATCAGTACCCGAGTTTTTTCAGATAATCATCGACCGTCGCAGCTCCAGAACGGGCCGTTGACTGGATCGTGTGCATTTCAGTGAATTCCGAGGCCGAAGCCGCTGAACCCGAAACCTCACCACTTTTTCCGAACATGTTTGGATTGAGAAGCCCAATCATCTGAGAACGGATGTGATTGATTTCACGCTCCAAGGATTCGATCTTCGTTTCAGCATCCGAGCGACGCTTGCTCATCTCAAGAAGTTCTGCCGAAATGCCTTGTTGAATCGCTTTTTCGGCCACCAAAGTGGCCGCGTGGCGCTTCTCGGATTCGATCTCGATTTCTGAAAGTCTCTTATTATGCGATTGAACCAGCTGATCTTTGAGACGAGCCTGCCCCTCCAGCTCCTTACGCTGAGCCTCAATCATCAGATCCTTCTGAAGAAGCGCCTGCTTCAAACCTTCCACTTCGTACTTTTGAAGCTGCACTTGATCGGTGAGTTCAAGAATCTGGGCCTGGTAAACCTTGGCTTGAGCATCAGCCTCTTTCTTGGACTCCTCAATGATCAGCTCCAACCGTGCCCGATCCTCATCCATTTTCTGAAGATCGTAGGCGAAAGAATCCAGCTGGATCATTGCTCCAGTGCGCTGGTCCTGCCAGTTCTGCAGAGCCTGTCTCGCATCTGAGATCGCGGTCAAAAGTTCATTGAGACGAAGGCTGGAAATCGAAGCTTTGGAATCCACCATGAGAAAAACTCCCCTAGGAAGATTTTGCGACGAATCGCCAAAATTCCCAAGCTGCAAATCAAAAAAATCTCGTACGTCACGCCTTTGACTCTACTCGGCTGATCCGAAACCCCCTACTCTCATGAAATGATCCTTCGACTCCTGATTGGACTGCTTCTTGTTCCCGCCTCACATGCCTCAGCTGCAGAAACCACGCTTTTCGGCGGTTTAAACTATGCAGCCCCCTCGGACATTCGATCGGGCATCGATCAACGTTCGACCGGACTCGCGGCGCCGATTTTCGGACTAGGTTTGGACCTGGCGCTCGCAGGACTCCCTCTGAGCTTTGAGACCGGACTCCTCCTGAGATCGTCCGAGAGCGAAACCGGCATCACCCCCGCGACTCGGGCCTCGGGTTCATGGACTGACATCCCTCTCCTGCTGCATTACCATTTCGATTCATCGGTCAGTCTGGGCATCGGGGGTTATTGGGGATTTTTCAGAAATGGCTCGGCAATCCAGAAGTCTGAATCTCCCGACTCGGGACTGATCCTCGACCTACGCGCACGAATCCACCTCACTGAGCTGTGGTCCATGGTGATCGACGGTCGGTATGCTCACGGGCTTGCGAATCTATCATCGATCCCCGGAGATACCTACAACACCCGCTCGGTTCAATTCATGCTCGGAGTAAGCCATCAGGTCTTTAAAGAGCGAACTCCCGCCAATCTCGAATCACCCTGAGGGACCTCGGGTCCGGCTCTCTTGCGTGGGATTCATGGCTGATCTGGATCCAGCTCAGGCCCGCTCGATGTGCCGATTCCATGCCCGCCTTGGAATCCTCAAACACCAGCACCTCGCCAGGATGAGTTCCAATTTCGCGCATCGCGGTCAAATACGGTGAAGGGTCCGGCTTGCTGTGCTCATAGTCTCCAAACCCCCAGATTTGGTCGAAAAAACCCGTTAAACCGTGCATTCCAAGAATGCTCAAAACCTCGCTCCGCTCGGAGCCGGTGACGATTCCCGTGAACTTCGCACGAGACTTGAAAACCGGAAGCCAAGCCTCGAGCCCTGGAATCAATCTGACCCCTTGATGAAACCGATCCCGATACCGTTTTTTGAACTCAGCGGCGAGCCACT
>Ga0214923_10008649_pt1 | contig 10777 bp, 8 predicted proteins | sample LL1510_MetaG_FD_177993 | JGI IMG/M metagenome (GOLD analysis project Ga0214923, IMG submission 177993) | Freshwater microbial communities from Lake Lanier, Atlanta, Georgia, United States - LL-1510 | ecosystem: Environmental > Aquatic > Freshwater > Lake | place: USA: Georgia | collected 2015-10-15
AACATTCGATTGTGTTGTATAACGATGATTTCAACACCTTTGATCATGTCATCACATGCCTCATGCGATATTGCGATCACGAGATGTTGCAGGCCGAGCAATGTGCTTGGATTGTGCATTACAATGGAAAGTGCGTGGTTAAATCTGGAACTTACGAAGAATTAGAGCCAATTTGTACAGCTTTACTGGAAAAAGGCCTAAGTGCTAAAATTGAGTAAACAATCTTCTTTTGATTATTTTTTCAAAGGAGATCGAATGGCATTGATTTCTTCTTTAGCTTTATTCAATTAAAATGAATTTCATGAAAATCACTTTCAATGCTAAAGCAACTTTGACATTTGCCATATTCAGCTTAATAGGCTTGTTTTTCGTTAATTCAACTTCAACGAATATTTTTGTGTTGAATGGTGATTTCCAGCCAGATAGTGCTACATGGTATATTTCTACTTTTACCTATATTTTTGGACATTCGGATTTGGAGCATGTTGTTGAGAATTTAGCACTTATTTTATTACTTGGTCCTTTGGTTGAACTCAAATTCGGATGGAAAAAATTTGCACTGATGATTGTTTCAACAGCAATACTAACAGGCATTTTACATGCGTTATTATGGGATAATGACTTGGTGGGAGCAAGTGGAATCTCGTTTATGCTGATTGTTGTATCTTCTTTATTAAGTGCCAAAGGCAAAGAAATTCCTATCACATTTATTTTAGTAGTATTGTTATATCTAGGTCAAGAAATTTACACTTCGTTTGAAAACAAAGAGGTTTCACATTTTGCCCATTTATTTGGTGGAGCAATGGGTGCTTTTTGGGGATTTTATAAGTCGTAACAAATTAATTATTTTCCTTTTTTCGCTTAATATCGTAAAACGTTTTTTCAATTGTTTCATATAATCCATTAGGGGAGGGAGTAAGTGCAGGCATTGATTTTATTATCAATTGTTCATCTATTAAAATATAATATGGATAGTTTTTTACTTTTAGCAAAGACCAAATTTCATGCTCTTTCGAAATGCCAAATCGACTCCATTTGATTGCTTCTAGGTTTCGAATTTCCATTTCACCCAATGTTTGTCCATCGTAAGGTATAATACTAATAATTTCAATGTATTTACCGTATTTTTCATAGAGTTTTCGCAAAGCAGATATTTCATTAATACATTTTTGATTTTCAGGATTAAAAAAATGTAGGTAAATGTATTTACCAGTATAGTCACTTAAATGAATATTTTCATCCAACAAAAAATCAGGGGATTTCATTCCTGCTTGTAGCTCAGCATATTTTTTCAAAAGATTTTGAGCCATACGTTTCATTGTTGGTTCTGGCATATCGGCTTCTAAATGCGTTAACATGACCTTTAAATTCGACTTCGGAAGCTCTTTGGAGTTCATTTCTTCCTTGAAAATCAGTAAAGCTACCAAATCCACCAAAGGAGTGTCTTTCAACATTGGGTCTTTGTTCAAGGCTACTAAAAAGCCGTCTAAATCGGAACGAATTACTGCGCTGTAGGCTTCTGCACGAATTTCCTTGGAAAGCTGATAGTAGTATTTCTCAAAAAATAATTGAAAAAACTCCATGTATTTGTCATTCTGAACTAATAAGGGAGAATCTAAGAAATAGAATTCGTACTTTTCAGCTTGTGTCATCGAGCCGATATATTGAAAATTGTCAACAGTAAGTCCAACCGAATATTTCAAATATGCACCAAAATAACTGTTCGTATCAGATGCATAATCACGCGCAATTTCTTTTTTCATTATACTGATCCCACGTGCAAATTCTCCTGGTTTTACGTCTTTTAGTAAATAAATATCTGCCAGGAAATCATCCATCCAAGCTTCAAAAGCAAGAACTTTGTAATTAATATCGGTTGAGTCAAGGCGAAGAAAAACCAATTCGGACTCATTGTCATCGGAGAAATTTGTTTTGATGGAATCGTCATTTAACAAATCAATGTAATAGGTTGCATCAGGTTGCACATACATCCAACAATACTTTTTGTCATACCGTAACAGAATTTTTTCAATTTGATTCGTTCGAATTCCGACATTAAAACTTCCATTAGGATTTACTATTGTTTGACCAATTTGAATTTCAGTATTTGTTAAAAATTCATCGTATCGATAAAATGTAATAGGAATCCCTGCTTTGTAGCATCGCCCATGAACGATCACGTCTGCTTTTGAGTTAAAAGTTAGGATTAATGCAAATAAAATCAAAAATTGCTTCATGTTTCGCAACTGTTTAAAAATGATGCCAAAATGTTAAACGAGTAAATTAGGCGATGTTACAAACGGAGAAATGTCAGCATGATTGGCATACATTTCACGAATGATGGACGAATTGATGGCACTATGTTCTTGATTCGTAAGAAAGAAAACGGTTTCAATTCCCGAAATCGCTGCATTCATGTGGCCAATTGACTTTTCATATTCAAAATCTTTAGAATCCCGCAAACCTCTGATAATATGTGAAGCTTGTATTTCTTTACAGAAATCAACCGTAAGTTTTTGATACATTTGAATTTTCACTTGAGGATACACACGAAATAAAGAAGCAATATGTTCCAAGCGTTTTTCTAAGGAAAACATATACGTTTTTTTTGAATTTACGCCTATACCAATGATTACTTCGTCAAATAGATTCAATGATTTTAACACAACGGCTTCATGTCCTTTTGTGAATGGGTCGAATGAACCCGGAAAAAGTCCTTTTCTCATAGTGAAGATTGTACGAAGAAACTGAAATAAACGTTACCGAAATTGCGTGTTTTTTCAAAGCCTTGTAAATGGTCTAATTTTGTATGCTTCCCATGTTCAATCACAAAAAGTCCATTTTCGTTTAATAATTGATTTCCAAAAATGGTTGTAATCAATTCTTCATGAAACGTTAAATGAAATGGAGGATCGGCAAAAATAAAATCAAATTTTTCCTTTGCATTTCTACAATAAACAACGCAATCCGATTTATACGCATGCATGTATTGTTCGATGCCAAGTTGTGTAATGTTGTGTTTTAAATACTGTACACAACGTTGATTGGCATCAATGGAAAGCATGGAAGTAACACCGCGTGATACCAACTCAAATGAAACATTTCCTGTTCCAGCGCACAAATCCAATGCTTTTACATCATGCCAATTTAACGCGTGCTCCAGCATATTGAACAAGCCTTCTTTGGCAAAGTCTGTCGTGGGGCGTGATGGAAAATTAGAAGGAGTAGCGAACCTTTTTCCTTTTAAAAATCCGCGAATTATACGCACAAGACAGCATTTAGAAATTCATTTTTTGATTTTATTTCCCAGTTCACGGTTTGTAATTCAGCAAAAGATTCACAAATAACAGGGAACTGTTCAGCATTGATTGCCGTCGAATGTGCATACAATACACATTTTGCTTGAGCTGATAAAGCTGATTTTTGGAAATGTAACAACAAGTAATAAGCAATATCTAGTTCTGTTTGGTAGTTAAAGCAGTTGCAGGTTTGCAAAACACCTTTTTTAGTGATTGTCAATAAAAACTCTTTTTCATAAAGGACAATGGAAACTAAATCCTCCACTTGATTTCTCGAGCGGTTTAACAATTGCCCGCCTATATGTTTGATTGCCAACAATGGAAAATATTGCTCTTTGAATGTTTGCAACCATATTGGAATAGCGTATACAACAACTGCTTGATGGGCATGTATCACATCAAATTGAGGTGAAAGTGAATTTTTGTTTTCCCCGAAATTCAATTTCAAATACGATTCAATATCCTTGGAGCGAAACACACTTTGAGGAATAATTGCAAAATAAGGATCAAACCAATACATGACTCTTGGAGTTTCATTTGCGGTTTCTTTTCGGACAAATTCAATAAGTGATTCTCTGAAAAATGGTTGACTGGGCTCCAAGGTATGTTCCACGAAACGCTGTTCATTTCTTGCTTGCGAAAACAATAAAACCTGTTTCTCTTGAAATTCAAAAAAGTTTATTTCCATAAGTACTTGAGTGACAAAGCTACAATATTTTAACTTTACATACTTTCATTCACGTTTTATTTTCATGGCTATTTTCATAGTCTAATTTTTTTATGTCGGTTTTTCCTAAAAGTGCTTTTATAGATGCAGCGAAAGCAAGTTTTGGCTTCGAAATGACAGCCGATCAAAAGCACGCATTACAGGTTTTTACAGACTATTTATCTAGTAAAGAAAACTCCATTTTTGTGCTTTCAGGCTTTGCTGGTACTGGAAAATCCTCCTTAGTTGCACATTTAATTAAAACGTTAAAATTATTTCGAATTAATTCATGTTTATTAGCACCTACTGGTAGAGCCGCAAAAGTTTTTTCAGGTTTTGCGGGAATGCAAGCTTTGACGATTCACAAGCAAATTTATTTTTCGGGCAATGAAGTAGAAGGTTCCAAACCTATTTTAGGGTTTAATCGGTTCAAAAACACCCTTTTCTTTGTAGATGAGTGCTCCATGATTGCTGGTTTTGATTTCAATGAAGGAACCAACTTATTGGAAGATTTATTAACTTTTGTTCGAAACGGGCAAAATTGTAAATTGGTTTTTATCGGCGATAATGGACAGTTACCTCCTGTTGGGCAAGATGAATCCCCTGTTTTTTCAAGTGAATTTTGGCGCGAACATTTTCCTTTTTTGAAGATTTATCATGCCGCATTGAAACAAGTTGTGCGAACTGGAGCTACTTCAGCAATTTTGGAAAATGCAACCTTTATTCGCAGTTTAGAGGATTATGACGAGCCACTTTTTCCTTATATCGATGGAAAGGAAGTTTATCGTGTAAATGGCATTGAAGTTCAAGAGTTTTTGGAGCAAGCATATGATCAAAGCGGACAGGATGAAACGGTGATTTTGACGATGTCGAACAAACGCGCAAATAAATGGAATCAGGAAATAAGAAATCGTTTGATTTATCGCGAAGAAATCTTGGAAAGGGGCGATTTTATGATGGTCGTGAAAAACAATTATTTTTGGTTAGATCCAAAAAGTAATGCTGGTTTTATTGCTAACGGGGAATTTTTTCGCATCACTCGAGTGGATAAAATCGAGCAGCAATATGGTTTTGATTTTGCACACTTACGCATTCGATTTTTGAATACAGATGAGGAAAATGAACACAAAGTGATAGTATTAATGGAAGCCATTTTTTCAGAAGCGGCTAATTTACCCCGAGCTCGATTAAAAGAACTTTTTTTCGAAATTGAAAAAGACTACTTACATGAACGAAACAAGAAAAAAAGGTTTGCTCAGATTCTTAAAAATCCGTATTTCAATGCGCTACAAGTCAAATATGCCAATGCGGTAACGGTACATAAAGCGCAAGGTGGACAGTGGGAAAATGTGTTTGTTGATTATGGATTTGTTCCCGATGAAATGAAAAACGAAGGTTATTTGAGATGGTTGTATACAGCTGTTACGCGTGCAACAAAGCGTTTGTTTTTAATCAATTTCCCGGAAGAATTATTTACATCTTAAAATCCTTGATGCGTAAGTATTCATTTCCAACTTTCACACGACTTTTGTCGATCGCATTATTCATCTGGTCGATCAAGCGTTTCGCGTTTTCGGGTTCTAAATGCTTGCTGGCTTGAACATTCAACTCCAATTTTAATTGATTCAAAACGGCTAAACTTCGGTACGCGCTCAAGGCGTCGTTTTTTGAAATTTTACCTTCTGAAATTAATTCTTGTATGCGGCTACTTTTAACAAGCAGATTCGATTGAACCGGGTCTGTGTAGGAATCAATTTTCACGTTCACCATGCGATCAACTTTCAAATACAAAATAGTTTTTCGTAAATCAGCAAATTCTTTTTGTTGACGAGAAACTTTCCATTCTTCGCTTGAATTCCCAGGATAGGAGCGAAGTTCAGTTGGAGATGGGTCTTTGATTAATTCACCCTCCTTCAATTTGCCAACACCATTTCCATTGATTTCGAAAGTAAAATTCAAAGCCTTGTTGTTAATTTGCTTGAAAAACCGATTAAGCAAAGCACTGTCTTTATCTAAAAAAATATTTTTAGTGAGTTGATACGCATCAGAATCAAATAAATCTTTGAAATCCAATTTAATGTCTGCATCATAGAAGGGTTCTAGATCCACTTTGCTTATATGCATCATTACTTCGTCGGAATTTTCACCTACCAAGTCTTCAGGTATGGAAATGAGCCGTATTTCAAACGATTCTTTTTTATTTTTTGAAGGAAAAATAAATTCTTGTGTTTGAATATCAAACGTTGTAGAATCCTCGTAAATATACAACCCATCTATAACTTTGAATGGCATCCAAGTGGCTCCCATTTGACGCTTGTAATTATCAAGAACATGTTTTTTTTGCTCGTATTCTTCTAATACAGGTTTACGTTCTTCTTCTAAAGCAATTTTTTCTTGTTCCAATTGTTCATATTCTTGATACAAATCGACTAAGTCCGTTTGTCGTTTGTTTCGAGCTTTGCGTTTGGAACGTGTAGTAGGGGTAATATTAACAGGTCCGCCATTCTCATGTTCCTTCTTGTATTTTCTCGCTTGACGTGATGGATTATCAGGCGTGATAAATTTTTTTTTCGTTAACTCGCCATATGAAGCTTCCTTTTCTTGAATATATACATATACTTCGGCAAGCTGGTGATTTTTTTCGGCTATTTGTTCATTGTAGCCATTTTTACCTTTTATTTGTTTTTCAAGGTCTAAAAAAGTATTCGATTGTAGTTCGTTAATTACTTTTTGAAAGGTTGAACCCACTCCATAGGTAGAATCAGGGGAGAGAAAACGTGTTTTATCGGATCCAAATAAATGATACGAATAGCCATTTTTTTCAATGACAACGGTAGTTTGCTTGTTAAAATTGTAACCCCACACATCAAAATGTAAGTTGGTTTGACGTCCTTCTCCACATGTTTCCATAACACGACTGCAAATTCGTTCAGGTACTATAGCATTGTCTTTTATAACGACGTCATATGGAAATAAACCAATCGCTTTAGGGAGACCTTTATTCCAGTTTCCATCATCATCACGCTCACGTTCTGCTAAAATTCCTGAGGTGTAACTTCCGTCACCTGCGGCGAGTAGATAATTCTCAAAATCAGTGGATTTTCCACCTAAATTCCGGAACAAATTCAAACAATAATTTTCGATTGTTTTATTAATAGCAAAATGCTGCGCTTTTAAAATTTCAATTTGATCTTCAGCACCTTTGAATCCAATATTAGATAATAATAAACAGCGGTCATAAAGCGATAAATTACTATTGTAAATTGGACTTTGTTTTGGGTCAAAAAGTATTTCGTAAAACTTCGATTTCAAAATTTGACGTGGCAATTTATCGGAGAAATGGCGAATGTATTCATTGAAAATTTCTTGGTGATAGTCGTTTTTTCCAGTTTGAATTGCATTCAATGTTTTATTCAGCATCCAAACAGATGTTTTATTGGACAACTCAATGATTAAACCTTTGGGTGCACGTGCAATTTCTTCGCTTCGAATTACCAATAATTCAGGTTCATTCACGATCAAAGTTTCCAAAGAATCGTAATTCATCGAGCCATCTTTCAAACTTACTTTTGGGCCAAAATACTCAAAAGCATAGCCAAAATTCTTCTCTAGAATCGGACTTTTTCGCACCACATGAAACAAATACGCACGAATTTCTGGTGTGATGGTGGATTGCGAAAAGTAGTTTGAAATAAAAAAGAGTAATGCAAACGAAACGACTACTTTCAACAAGTAATCATTTAGGGCAATTCTTTTCGTTTGTATCATCCTCACAGCTAGCTTTACCAAATATAGGTAAATTTTACTATCCTAAACTATAAGAATGCTTGGAGGTTACATTTTGACAGTACCTTTTCTTCCCCAAGCGCGTAAAGCTGTTTTTTCATTTTCGTTAAGGATTTCTTTCACGTGAATGAAATGAATAGGGTAGAACTGTTCGCCGTTTTCTTGTACTTCTATTTGTAACATTCGACCGCTTCTCGAAAGTGTGATTTCGTTCTTTTTCTGACCAAAATACGCTAACCATCGATCTAAATCAGTATTGATTTTGGTGGAATTTACACTCATGATTTCATCGCCAATAGAAATACCCGCCAAATCAGCCGGACTATTGGGATACACCGCCATTACAAGTGCATTTCCATTTTTTGCTTGCGTTTTTATTCCCCAATTCGATTCTGTGTAAGATGGATTTACTTTCGCTTGATGACTTAATCCAAAATAGTTCAACGATTCGTTGAGTAAAGGAAAATACGAATTTGTTCCGTGAATATAGTCTTCAAAATAAGTTGTAAATGAAACGCTACTGTATTTCTCAAGTAAAGTCTTGTAATCACTTTCGCTGACACCTTTTCCATTTCGTGCAAATTGATGATACAAATCTTTCAAAACATGCTCCAATCCAAACTGATTTTGACTTCCTTTTCGAATCATAAAGTCTGCAATGAATGCCAATAAACAACCTTCAGTATAAATGGAAACTTTTCTCCCCGGAGCGCCTAGTACATATCCATCTAGCCACGTATCAAACGAAGATGCTCCGACGGAATAATTCATTCTTCCTGGATTATCAGTGTGTTTTTGAAATTGCTCAGCTAATTCCTTTAAGTACATTTCCAAGGTGAAAACGCCACTTTTTAGCAAGTACAAATCGCCCATGTAGGTCGTTACGCCTTCGTACAAATATCCCATACGGGAATAATTCTCTCCTTTGAAATCATAAGGAAATAACTCTTTCGGGCGAATACTTTTTACGTTCCAAACGTGATACAATTCATGGGAAGAAACTCCTAAAAGTTCAGTGTACAATTCCTTGAAAACGGCATACGATGGTCCCAAAGTAATGACGGTTGACGTCAAATGTTCAACACCATGATAAGCTGGAATCGCCAGTCCTTGTATTAAAAAGTGAAATTCCTTAACGGGGAAATGACCGAAATCGGCTACTTGTTCAATTGTAAATTTTTGAAAATCACTGACAATCTTTTCCCATGGAATGGACTGCAATTGATTGAACCAAATATGAAAGGTGTGTTCTTCAACAGAATAAGTTTTGCTACTCAAATGAGGCGAACAAATAAAGGGAGAATCGGCCAATTCATCGAAATGTGCCAACTGATACACTCCATTATCGGATGTGAAACCAGCTGCTATTTTCCAGTCAGACGGAACAGCAAGATGCAAACGAACAGTTAGTTGTGCCGTTTCATCCGTGTACATCAAACAATTTACAGGATTCACATACAATTGCGTATCGTCCACAAAGGTTGAACCAGCATTGAGTTCATTGGCAAAATAACTGTATTCGACAACTAATTTGTTGCTTGCGTTTGTTTCAACTTTCCACGTTTGTTTATCCGTTTTCGTGAAAGCCAAAGCATTTCCATTTTCATCAAAAGCACGGAAATCGCGTACATTTTTAGCAAAATTCCCCAGTTCATATCTTCCTGGCCTCCAAGCCGATAAACGTACATCCGTTGAGGAAGCTTTTACAGGAAATTCAATACGAATCGGTACATAATGCAGATGCGCTTCCTGGTGTTTCAGAAAATAATGAACGCAATCCATTAGGCGTACAATTCCTCTTGCGATTGCAAAACTTTCGCGTCTTCTAAATATTCGTCGTAACTCATCATTTTGTCAATGATTCCGTTTGGCGTCAATTCAATGATGCGGTTGGCAACGGTATTCACCAATTCGTGGTCATGAGAAGTGAATAACAAGGTTCCTTGAAACTCTTGCATCGCGTTGTTCAAAGCCGTAATCGATTCCAAATCCAAGTGGTTGGTTGGTTCGTCCATCAATAATAAATTCGCTTTCGCCAACATCATTTTAGACAACATACAACGTACTTTTTCACCTCCGGAAAGAACCGTTGAATGCTTCATTGCTTCTTCACCCGTAAATAACATACGACCTAAAAATGTACGTAAATACACTTCTTCACGTTCTTCATCCGTTTGTGCATATTGACGCAGCCAATCAATTAAAGCAATTTTTTCGTTGAAATAGTTGTGGTTGTCATTCGGTAAATAGGCTGTAGTAATGGTCGTTCCAAAAGTAAATTCACCTGTATCTGGTGTCATTTCTTTGTTTAAGATTTCAAAAAAGGCCGTTAAAGCAACCGAATTTTTTGAAATGAAAGCAATTTTATCTCCTTTGTTTACGGTAATATTCACTCCACTGAACAATATTTTCCCTTCCACCGATTTCGATAAGTTTTCGATAGAAAGAATCTGATTTCCAGCGTCGCGATCTTGGTGGAAAGTAATTCCAGGATATCTTCTAGAAGAGGGTTTAATTTCTTCAATATCCAAATTATCCAACATCTTACGACGACTTGTTGCTTGCTTTGATTTCGCAGCATTTGCCGAAAAACGAGAGATGAAGTCCAATAGTTCTTTCTTCTTTTCTTCTGCTTTTTTGTTTTTGTCAGAACGTTGACGTGCCGCTAATTGTGAAGATTGGTACCAGAAACTATAGTTACCTGTAAACAAATTAATTTTACTGAAATCGATATCGCAAATGTGCGTACACACTGTATCCAAGAAGTGACGGTCATGCGATACAACAATCACTGTATTTCTAAAGTCCATCAAGAAATCCTCCAACCAAGAAATGGTTTTCAAATCCAAGTCATTCGTAGGCTCATCCAAAATCAATACATCTGGATTACCAAAAAGAGCTTGCGCTAACAATACACGAACTTTCATGTCGTTGGAAAGTTCTTCCATCAACAAATAATGCTTGCTTTCTTCAATTCCAAGGTTGC
>Ga0214923_10008650_pt1 | contig 10776 bp, 8 predicted proteins | sample LL1510_MetaG_FD_177993 | JGI IMG/M metagenome (GOLD analysis project Ga0214923, IMG submission 177993) | Freshwater microbial communities from Lake Lanier, Atlanta, Georgia, United States - LL-1510 | ecosystem: Environmental > Aquatic > Freshwater > Lake | place: USA: Georgia | collected 2015-10-15
TGTAATTCCATCGGAATTATCACCCATCAACAGTTTGTATAACAAGAAATTGTGTGGGGGTACATTAAATTTTTCTTTTACAGTGTCAGTTGTGTAGTATTCCTTTTCAATTGGACGATATACAATTACTTTTTCAGTTACTAACTGTAAGTAATCTTTGTCACTAGATACTATAAATGCTCTATCTTCTGGTTTGGTGGGTAATGTATTACTTAAATAAGCGATAATATCATCTGCTTCTACTCTGGGTAAAGATATGGTTTTAACTGGGAGTGTTTTTAGGTATTGAATGATTCGAATAATTTGGTTTACTTTAGAATCATCTTCTTCTTCTAAATTGTCAAATAATTCATGTTTAGTTACTCGGGTTATGTTTCTTGCAGATTTATATTCCGGTATAATATTTTTTCTATTGTTAGAAGAACCAGCACCGTCAAACACTACATAAACTTGTGTTGGTTGAATGTTGCGGATTAAAGCCCCTAAAGAACGAAAAAATCCTCCTAAACCTCCAATATGGACTCCGTTTGAATTAACTGCATTAATTGCACTAAAATTTCTAAAAAAAAGGTTAAGTCCATCTATAAGTAAATAGCGCTCTGATTGGGGTGTTTCGTCTCCGTTTTCTTGAATATTGTTTAAGAGGTTTAAGAGGTCTTTTTTCATTTATTAATCTTCATTTTCAAATAAATCAGGTGTGGGTGCTTTTTCGTCCCATTCACTATTGTCTTCTTGCAATGTATAGTTACCTTGTCCTAAAATATCTGCCCATTCATGAACGTGAGCATCTTTGTACTTTTTAATTGCGTTTGGATCATCTTTAATGAAACCATGTACTGTTGAAACAATAGTTCCCATTGTTGTAATACCGTTGATGTGGTTTTTATCACAAGCAATTTTTGTACGCAATGCAAATTCAACTTTTTTCTTATCTTTAACAGCATTCAACTTTGAAGTACCAGCATTTGTAACATTTCCAAATGTTAAACAAAGTGAAACATCATAATAAAACGTATCTCCACCTTTATTTGTCATCCTAGGTTGTGACATAGGAGTTAAAGCAGGAGCAACACCTACTTTGTTTACAACAAACAAGGTATTCGTGTATTTTGAACTTTCTTTACGAGACATTACAATCTGTTGATTGATAAAGTTACCGAATTGAGTTGCAATGGCTCCTGCGTTCCACATTGGGTTATTTTTCCCTTGTTCAATAGACATTTGACATGGAATTGAACCAACTGAATCCCAAATAAATAGTAAATCGTATGGTAAATTACCTTTTTTCTGTTCTGTTAGCAGGTCAATAATAAATTCAGCAATATCTTCAATTGAATTTAATGTACTTCTATCTCTATAGATAAAAAAACCTGTTTGATCAACAATTTCACCTGTTTCAGTGTCAACTATGTCTTCAATTTCAAAACCCATTGTTTTCCAGTGGTTCCAATCGTGTTTCATTTCGGTAATGATTAACACAGGTAATACTCCCATTTTTTGAGCATTAACTGCTACCTCAATAGTCATAGTTGATTTACCTGTGTTACTTTTACCTCGAACCATTGAATTATGTCCCATAGGAATACCTGGGATAGACAATGCTTCCTGTAGAGCGGGTGAAAAGGGAATCCACTTTTGTTCTTTAAATTTAACATTTGATGCTAAACCCTTATTTGCCTTAAATTTATCTAAATTGAACGCAGATTTTAGTTCCTTGTCCGCCGCTTCAGTAAGCGATTTTCTTCCTTTAGCCATAACTTGTTTATTTTAATTAAAATGGAGCATCATCATCATCTTCACCAAACAAATCGTCAAATTGATCTGCTTTTGATTTTTTAGCTGCTGGTTTAGTAGATAAACTGTAGTTTGATTTGGGTTCTTCTTTTACTTCATCAACTGCTTCCTCTGTTGTTTCTTCTTCTTCATCTTCAGGATTTAACCATTCTTGAAGTGCTTGTTTAATAGTATCAAATGGAAGTGGTTTGTACAAATCTTTTGGGTTTTCTTGCTCTTCTAACCATTTTTCAATTTGTTTAGAATCTTCAGATAATGGAGTAGTTTTCATTGATGGAGCAATAGTTGTCTTATTGTATTTTGTACCTGTAGCTTCAGGCCCTACTGTAGTTATTTTAATATCACGTCCAGACATGATATCTGTAAAATCACCTACTTCTTCATCAGAAGCCATTTGCAAAAATGCTTCGTAAATTTCTTTACCAAATTCCCATAATTGAACACCTTCACTTTCTTCACCACGTACAATTACAGGTGCATAGATACGAGTTTTCGGATCTAATTTTTTAGCCAAACGCCAATTTTCTTTGTCGTTTGTTCCACGTAATTGTTTTGCAAATTCTGCAATTGGATCTTTTTCACCCCAGTTTAAAGGCGAAGCAATTACTTTACGGCTTCCGATACTGTAATAGAATTTCATTTCTGTAAATGGAAATTCTTTGTTGTATTTAAAAGGTACAACACGGATTGTTTGTTTTCCAATGGTCGGCTTAAATCGCTTAACATTGCTTGAATTGTTACTTGAACCATTAGAGGTCTTTTGCATTGATTCAAGTTTTTTCTTGATTGCATCTAAATTCATAATATAACTAAAATTAAATTGTTTACAACGTTTAATATAATAACTTTTTTTTAAATAACCAAATTATAATTCAACTATTTTAAAAATCTTTGTATTTAATTGCTTAATCTCATTATGTTGAGTTAACAAAATACAATTTCTATAGTGTTGCCAGTTTACTGGGAAACGGGTGTCTACAACTCCATTGTTTAACTTTTTAATCAACTCGTTTAATGCGTTTATTGTATAAAGTGTATTTGATTCTTTTTTTCTATGTACAAGGATTGTATTTTCAGGAATATCATTTATATTTCCTTGATCTACATTGTATGTAATAACGTATTCGTTATTGCTTTTAATGTGTAGTACAAACATTTTATTGTACATAATGCTATAACGACTAGATAATGCACTAACCAATGCCTCTAGTTCACTCAATGGTGCAAAAGTACAAAACAATCTATTGTTCATCAATAAATTTTCAAATGTAAAATCATAGTCGTATTGATCATACATATGACGGGGTTGTTCTAAAGTACTATGCATAACTTTTATTTAATTTCGTGGTAGTTTTTACCTATTTTTGTTTTAATTTGTAATTTTTTATCTTTAAATACCTGTTTTATTTGCTCTATTGCATCTATTTCACTTTCATCTATATCAAATAAAAACGAATCGTACACATATAATACGAGTTTAGTATTTTTCCCTCGCAAAATCTTAAATATATCATATAAGATAAGAACATTATTTGCGGTCTCCAAGTTTTGTAAAACATAATTCAAAAGCTTTTGCGGATTCATGTTTTCCAGATCATTTTTTACAAATTTATAATCTGAAATAGGGCACTCAATATATCCATTAAGGTTAAATAATTTCCATAAACTATCTGTATATTCTTTTATCAATTGAAAAAAGTCCAAGGTTTCATATTCCTTCCATATTCCTCCATAAAGTTGTTTAAACGTGATTTCTTTTGCTTTTGCATAGTCCACCCCATACATTTTAGAAAAAGATAAGTGAATATCATCACTACCAAAGTCGTAACCACAAAGATTAGCCAAAAGGGTAGGGTGATAAGCAGATATATCAAACTCAATAAAACTCTGATTGCGGGGTATAAAACATTTTCTTTCTTCATTGTCTTTATTTAGGGCTGAAAAATTAATGTTGTTGAAAGCATTTGATGGTCTTGTTGTTAATGTGTTTAGGTTATATTGCGTGTATATAAATTCGTCTACTTGTTGGTCAAAGTACTGTTCAAATAATTGAGGGTCTACTTTTATACCCGCTCGTTCTAGTTGATTAAACACCAATGCTGCTTTGTTGTAAAACGGATTTGATTCGTCTTTAAAGTTTAAGTAGTTTTGTTCACATACCTCATAATGTTTTACAATCGGTACTATTGTGTTTAAATTTTGAATATTTGGATATTTGTTGTAAATGTAATTGTGAGCTGTTGTTAGTTTTGGTATATACGTATAGGGGGAGGGAGTGGGTTGGTAACAATGCTTAATGCAGAAATAATGTAAAAATTCCTTTCTATCTCTTACATATAACTTTGCTATACTATTTAATACTTTTTCTGCTATTTCTATATCAAAGTTTATTGTTTCACTATGGTTTATAGGAATAATATATCCTTTATTATCTCTTTCAAAACGAAGATATATAGCACATACATTATTTTTAATAGGGTGTAAATTATGTGAAGTAGGAATTACTTCAACATATGCTGTTTGATAACGAATATGGCAAATTGTTTCTATATGTTTAGGATCTTCTATAAGCCAATACATGCTTTAAAGATACTAAAGATTTTTTAAATTTACTAGTTTTTTTAAAATTTATTGAATATATTTAGTAAATTTATTTTTAAAATATTGAGAAAACCCAGCCCAATTTTCAGTACTTTCTATATATTGAGCTGAAGCTAAATTTGAAGTATAAATTTGAGAGGAATCTCCTGTAATTTGCCATTTAATTTGAGCTGGGGAATAAAGGTCCCATGCTATATCTTTGTCTTGGTTTGAAAGTTTGGTATAAGTGGCTTGATCAATTTCTAAATATTTTAGTTCATTGGTTTTTTTACAAAAATATCTAGTAAAATACCCATTATCATAATCTTGTAAAGTAGGTAAAGTTGATGAAAACGTAGGAACTTGCCTATTTACATATACTTGAGAAGGAGGAACATATTTACTTGAATCAATTTCAATATAATTATTTTGTAAAGTTTCGTTGTTAATTTGTGAAAAATCAGAAGACATTCGGTTTAAAGGAATATTTCTACTATTTGAGGCATCATTTTCTTCTTCATAAATAAAAGTATTTAGTTGTTGAGGATTTATATATGGTTTTTCTCCTACTGGGATTATTTGTATGGAATTTTTATAGGTTGGGATTTTACCAACATATTTTTTCCCTGTTGATATTGTATAATAATATCCTTTATAATTTTCCCCAGTAGTAGCAAGAATATACTCGTTTCCGTTAGTATAAAGATTTGTTTTAATTTGGGATTTAGGATAATATGGCATGTATATAAATATTTTTAAAGAAAATTATTTTTCAACATATACTGAAAAATGATGAACATCTTTAGAGTTTTTTAACCAAAATACTTTTTGAGCTCCTCCTTGGGTTAAAACAAAATTTTCATTAAGTACCTGATGAACAAGAGCAGTAGGAACTCTACTATTAAAGTCTGTTTCCCATTTTGTTACACCTCCTTTCCCTACAGGGTATTGTCCAGAATTAATATCTATAGCCATTCCAAAAGCATGGGCTGAAATTAAACCATGTATAATACCATTAGCTGGGGTTACATCTCTATAAACTATTCCGGGAGACCAAGATTTAATATGGGTGTTATTCCACATTCCTTTATCATCTAAAAGTTGAGCCATTTGAGTTAATGTAGGAACCCAAAGTTTATTTATTTGAGCAGAGTACATAAGTCCTGAAGATCCTTTATATGACCATGGAACTAGATGATTTGATTCAAATGATAGGTTTTTTTCATATAAATTTCTATCTCCATTAAATCCAATTACCTTAGCATATTTTATTCCAGAAGAATCTCCTGGTTTAGTATAAAGTTTTATAGGATATAGTCCTCCATTTATTTTAGCTAATTCTTTTAATGTTTTATCATTTAATGTTTTACTAACATCTACATAATTAGTTCCATCAGCTGCATTTGCTTTCTTAGCTGGGGAAATGTAAGTTCCATTTGTAGCTCCATCAGTAGTTGTAATGTTTAATGAAGAAATAGTTACAGGGTTAGATGGGTTATTTGGAGGGGTTTTTTTATAAGTAAGAAGATTAGCGTCTGCTGCTGTTATAGTTTCGTTAGTTTCATCAAATTTAGGAATTAATGTTGTTTTGATTTTAGTTTCCCAATCTCCATCTTTTAAAGAATGATTTACTCCTGTGACTATAAATTCTAAAACTTTAGGGTAACCTAAAGGTAAAAATGACGTGTTAATAACTAGTTTATCATAAATTTTAATTCCCGAAATTCCATCAATAGTAAATTCAATATTAAAAGGTATAAAACCTGTGGTGCCTCCGGGGTATTCAATTTTTTCATTAGTAGTTGAAGATTTTTTTTCAGATTTAACCGCTTGATATGCTCTAAAAAATTCAGCAGCTATAGATTTATTTTTTGATATAGTTGAATCATCAAATTTCATAGAACATTATTTAAAAAATTATTGCCATTTAGAAGGAATTTTACCTGTCATATCCCATAATTGAGTTAAAGATGCTAATTCTTTCATTTCATCATAACTATTAAGACCTTTTATTAAAGCTTTTAATATAGTAGGGTAATTTCCATTAGTTAAAGTAGCTACAGTAGCTGCAAGCCCATCTGAGTATGTCCAGTAGTTTTGGACTCCTGGTTTTGCGTTAAATTTTGTAGAGTTTGGTTTGCCTTGAATAGAGTTCCATGGGTTATAAGTAGCTGCTGCCCCTTCTGCTATTCTCCAAATTTTCATCCATAATAAATTATATACAGTAGGTTGAGCTCCTATTTTAGACAAAATATCTGTATACATTTTTGTTTGTTCCTGTTGGGTAAAACTTATAGTATTATACACTACAGCTCCCCCTTCTTTGTATTTTTCAACAGTTGGAGGATTTGTAGTTGGTTTTTGAATCCAATTTTCTTTTCTTGATTTAATTTTTGAATCATTTGATGTTTTTAAAATTTGAACTATATATTGATTTGTTTGAAATGCTATAAGTTTTTGTCTTTTTTCTTCGGTAAAAGTTTGATATTTAGGGTAAGGGTAATTAGTTCCATTATAGTTATTAGGATCTGAAGGGTCTGGGTAATAAGGACCTGGTACCCAGGCAAATAAGTCTCCTCTAAGTCCTCCGTATTGATTTGGTTTTTGATTATTTATTTTTATTATAGGTGATGTTATTATTTTAGGAGTATAAGTAACAAGATTAGCATCTGCTGCTGTTACAGTTTCGTTAGTTTCATCAAATTTAGGAATTAATGTTGTTTTGATTTTAGTTTCCCAATCTCCATCTTTTAGAGAATGGTTTACTCCTGTGACTATAAATTCTAAAGTTTTAGTATAACCTAAGGGTAAAAACGACGTATCAACTTCTAATTTATCATAAATTTTAATTCCCGAAATCCCATCAACAGTGAATTCAATATTAAAAGGTATAAAACCTGTGGTACCTCCAGGATATTCAATTTTTTCATTAGTAGTTGAAGATGGTTTTTCAGACTTAACAACTTGATATGCTCTAAAGAATTCAGTAGCTACAGATTTATTTTTTGATATAGTTGAATCGTCAAATTTCATAAAATGTTATTAAATTAATCCAAAACAGCTTGGAATAACATTAAAAGCTTGTGCATAAGATTGTAATGTATCTTCAACACTTTCTTTAGCTGAAGAAGTATTAGCAATATTTATATCAGGGGGAATTACTGTTGGTTTAAATCTATCATATATACCTTCATTCCATTTTGAAAATGATGTAGCTTCTATCCCTTTAACATATCCATTAGATCCAGCTGCTGCTCCTACTGTAACCATAGTAGCATATTCAGGAGTAATAGCAGTTTTTAAATCAACTTTTCGAGCAAATGTTGATTCATAATATGGAATTTTATCATAATCAGGATAATTAGATGCTACTCCTGAATCGATTTCTAAAGGTCGAGTATAACCGTATAATTGGAGTAAGTATGGTTGAGATCTTCTTTCAGGAGTAACAGTATGCACATATTTAGGGGTTGAATCAATTATACGTAAAGTATTAGTAGTTTCATCTATTACCGGCTCTAAATTATTTACTCCTCCTAATGCTTGATTAATCCCACCACATATTGAATTTATAACTTTATATACAGCAATATTTCCTCTTTCATCTGTATTAGATTCAAAACATCGTCCTACAAAATCAAAATTTAAATATACATTCATAGAATTAGCAACACTTAATCGAGGAGATGTAATATTTGCATTATCTTCTTCTGCCCAAGGATCTAATTCAGGAAATACATTTATATTAGGTGTAGAATTATCCCAAGGTTTAGAAAATTTTCTTCGAACAATACATGTTTTCCAATCATATGACATTTGTCCTGTATTTTTGCTATTTATGCAATACATGTCTGCTGAGGAAGAATAATCAATATTAATAATTGGGTCCTTTGAAGATGAATTAAAAGATGAAATTGTAGATTCGATTTTAAAAATAATTTTTTCTTGGATTAATTGAAGTAAATAACCAAATTTTATATAATATGCTTTAGGTTCTAAATCAAGAACTACTACTCCTTTAGGATCATGATTTAAATTTAATAAAGGATTATTAAAAGTTCCACTTGATACTTTTTTTCGTGTTTTTGTATGTGTTATCTTCCAATAAAATGGTTTATTTGGATCTTCTTTATCAGCTACAAACCTATGAAAAAATTCATAGTTATCATCTTTAGGAAACCCAGTATCTGGGTCATATTGAGGGGCAGGGTATTGGGAAGATATAGAATTAGCGGGGTCATTTTTAAAAGCTTCAAATTCCTCGTTTTCAAGTTTATCAATAGTTGAATCTCCTTTATTTTGAATATTTAATAATTTTGAATTTGTTGCATCTTTAGAAGTTGAAATTGTAGTTTTATTAAATATTTTTCCATCATCTATACCAAATTTACTTTGTAAACCAATATATTGTTTAAGAACGTTTATATTATCAAGTAATTGACCTTGATTATCTTTTTCTCTTCCAAATATACCAAAAACATATTCAGGAATATTAAAATTAATAGCAATCTTTATATCTTTATCATTAAATGCTTGAGTTTTATTCGCATTTACTTCTTGTAAATACTTAATAAATCCAGAAGGAAATTCAGATACCTTATATATAATATTGGTAAGTAATTGAGTTTTATTAAAGCTTATAAGATTTTTATTTGTAATATTTTTTATACTTGTTCCGTCAAGATATATAAGTTCTCTTCCTTCAAAAAATTCATTACTAAAGTCTACACCTTTTGTTGTTTGCCGTAATGCTACTAAATCTTGATTAAATGTATTAGAATTTAATTTTAAAATTCCAGGATTCCCATTTGTTCTTGTATATAACTCAGGTATAGAATAAGAACCATTATAAAATCTAGGGCCTCGTTTAGAAGAAGGAAGACTATAAATTAAGGATGATTTATTCCATTCTTCTAATCCTCCATCTGTAAAATCAATAAAAGAATCAGTATATGTAGTATATAAATTTTTATCTGTAGGAGTGTCTCTAACAGTTATATTAATTTTTTGTATGATACCAGCTTGAGAAAACCCATAAGGAACAGCAAGTATATCTAATTCACTCCAAGGTAAACCTTTTACTACTCTTTCATCATAACTTAATTTAGTTTTAAACCACGCAAATTGCTCTGCTTTAACTTTTTTAGAAGTCCCATTAGCACCATATTCCCATAATTCAGAAGTGCTAGTAAAAACAGATTTAAATTTATCAATAGTTACCTTGCTACTTCCTGAGAGAATAAAATTACCATAAGGAGTACTATTAATATTAATGGTTTCTCCTTTTCCTTTATTTGCAGGATCATTAACTATTTTATAAGCATGTAATAAAGAAAATATAACATTTTCTTTTCTTTTAATTTGAATTATGCTGTTTTCTTGTTCAACAATAGAAGCCTCTTCTACAAAATCTATAACACTTTTTCTAGCAGTTATATTTGTCTTTAATGATTCAATAACATCTCCCCAACTTATTAAAGTTAAATCAACATCATATGATCCATCTTCATTAAATGTCCAACTAAAATTAGAAATTTTAGCTAACATCCCATCATAATTAGCAGAGTATTCTTCTCTTTTTTTATCAATTGTGTTTAAAATTTCAGTATATGAAGCATAAGTAATATCGTCTTTAAAAAACCCATTTGGTTCTTCTAAAATAGTATTTCTAAGTATTTGAAGTTCACCACTATTATCTAAATATACACTATTTCCCCATTCTAGTAAAACAGTATATCCTAATCTTAAATACAATATATCTATAATAGCTAATTGTTCTCTATCTTGAACTTTTAATTTTAATGTTGCTTTTTTTAATGAACCTCTATTTAAAGAAGTAACTTCTAAACTAGTAATACCTGATAAAGGAACAATACCATAATCTGAGGTTGCTGCATATCCTGAGGGGAATTGGTTATATTCAATAGGGGCAAGAGTGTTTTGGTCAAATTGAGAAGTTCCATTAAATAAAACAAATTTTTTAGCTAAATTAGTTCCTATGTAATCACTAATGTTATCTTCAAATCCAAGAGATCTTAATTTTTCTTCAGTTACTGTAACACCAGAAACTAATTTAATCCAGGATGTTCTAGAGTTTAAATAAGTTAATTCTTCTAATGTTCTTTCTTTTTCAATTCCACTTCCATGAGCATGTTGACGAACATTTATTTGTTTGATTACATAATCTCTAAGATCTTGACCTACTATTGATCCCATAACTTTTTTTATTAAATTAAATTATTAATACTCCTATATTCTGCTAATATATTAGATACTCTGCTAGGTGATGGTATTCTAATTTGAGCCCCAGGAGTTGGGTATAATGAATCACTTGATTGGGATGAATTTGCTCTGTTTATAATCCACCACAATGTTGAATCATTATAATAATTTAAAGCTAAA
>Ga0214923_10008651_pt1 | contig 10774 bp, 7 predicted proteins | sample LL1510_MetaG_FD_177993 | JGI IMG/M metagenome (GOLD analysis project Ga0214923, IMG submission 177993) | Freshwater microbial communities from Lake Lanier, Atlanta, Georgia, United States - LL-1510 | ecosystem: Environmental > Aquatic > Freshwater > Lake | place: USA: Georgia | collected 2015-10-15
ATCCCGCCGAGGACGACACGCCCGGCGAGATCGTCTTGGCAGGCCCGGCCGAGCCCTGGTTCACCGACGCGGTGGGCCGGGTGCGGGGCACGGAGACCGGATCCCCCACCGTGCTGCTCGAGGATCTCGCCGCCGCGCTCCGCTGCTTCGCGCCGGGGCAGCCGCAAGACCGGCTCGTGGGGTGCTCGATCGACCCCAAGCCCGAAGGGCTGGCGGCGATGCAGAAGTTTCTCCGCGACACCGGCCGCGTGAACCCCAAGGCCAACGCCGACCAGATCGTGGGCGGCATGAAGGAAGCTCTCGGCACGCAGGTGGTGAGCGTGCAGGGCGTCTCGCCGGCCACCCACTTCGCACAGGTCATGGTCGAGGCCGACTATCGGATGAAGCTGATCGGCATCGGCCTGGAGCCGCCGCCGGTGCGGATGAAGACCTGGATCGACTTGGCGAGCGCCGGCGCGGTGGCGGCCAACGCCCTGCAGCGGTGGTATTTCGTCCCCGACTATCAGCGGGTCCGAATCGCGGAAGACGATCTCGCGATCGAGCTGGTGGGCGAGGGCATCAAGCTCTGCAGTGCCGACGAGGTGGTGCTGCCCGACGGCCGGCGGCTCGGCGCCGACCGGGCCGACAAGGCCAGCAAGACCTTCACCGAAACCTTCACCCGCAGCTACGCGCAGATCGCCGCCAAAAGCCCGGTCTACGCGCAGCTCCGCTGCCTGGTCGACCTGGCGGTGGCCGCGGCCTACCTCCAGGAACACGACGGCTACGGGAAGGCGGGCTGGGCCGCCGAGACCCTGCGCGACGAGAAGGCCTACCCGATCGAGACGCTCCCCGCTCCTCGTGAGGCCGAGACGGCCATCAACGCCGTCTGGCAGGGCAACCGCCTGCTGACGCCGATCGGCGGTGGCGTGACGATGTATCCCCGGCTGGCGATGGATCCGCCGAACCTGCTGATGGACGAGAAGGGCGAGGTCGGCAAAGCCCGCACCGCGGCGCAGGCCCTGCCCGCCGGCGTCTGGTATTGGGACTAGTTTCAGGCTGCAGGGGCATCCCTGCCCCCTGCAGCCTTGGCGGCACTCCGGCCTTCGGCCGCTGCCGCCGGCCGCACCTCCCGGCGGCCGTGTTCGTGCGCGTTGCGGCGCGCGGCGTCCGCTTGGACGAGTCGAGCTTCGGCGTCCCGGTTCAGGAAAATTCCTGAATCAGGGTGACTGGCTCTGCCTGTGTGCAGCTTCCTCCACCGCTGGCCCAGCGAGGGGTTGCCCGTGCCAATCGAGCGGCGTAGGAAACCGAGCGCAGCAAGGATTGCGCAGCGAGGTTTCCTCCGAGCGAGCGGAAGGCAGGATGCCTGAAGCGAGCGTCCGGCGAGCTGGCACGGGCAACCCCGAGCCGCGTAACCCGCGACGCAGCCTCCCCAGCCCGCGGCAGTCACCCGCGCGCGCGCTGGCGCGCCACGAAGGCGGCGTAGTCTTTCGGGGTGTCGATGCCCCGGGCCGCGTGGGCGATCGCGCCGGCCACGATCGGGATGCCCGCCTCCACCATCCGCAGTTGCTCCAGGCTCTCGTGCGCGGCCAGCCGCGAGGTGGGAAGCGCGTCCCACGCCTCCAGCACCCAGCGGCGGTAGGCATAGACGCCCACGTGCTGCCAGTAGAGCGGCGGCTCCGCGGCCAGGAGCGAGTCGCTCCAGTCGCGGGCATGGGGCACGGCCGCGCGGCTGAACGTGACCGCCCGCCAGCACCCGTCCTCGATCGGTCCCGTCCACCCGCTGCCACCGGCCCGGGTCGGATGCCGCCAGGGCGTGAGCTCGGCCTTCACGGCGGCCGGGTCGTCGAGATCGTCGCGCCGGCGCAGCGGCGTCACGAGCGTGGCGACGCCCGCCTCGGGGCAGCGGGCCAGGATCGCGACGGCCAGTTCGATCGCGGTGGCCGGCAGTTCCGGCTCGTCGCCCTGCACGTTCACGATCACGTCGGCCGGCGGCAGCCGGTCGAGCGCCTCGACGATCCGGGCCGTGCCGCTGGCCGCCTCCGGCGACGTCATCACCACGGACCCGCCGAAGGAGCGGACGACGGCCGCGATCTCGTCGGAGTCGGTGGCCACCACGGTGGCGTCGGTCCCGGGGGTCGAGGCCGCGTTGCGCCAGGTATGTTCGACCAGCGTGCGGCCGGTCTCGGCCAGGAGCATCTTGCGGGGCAGTCGCGTGCTCGACAGCCGGGCCGGGATGACCACGATGGCGGAGGGTGGCATGCGGGAAATGGCCTCGCGGCGGCGGGTGGAAGGCGGCGGCCAGTTGTATATCCCGCCGCCGCTGGTAGCATCAAAACCGCCGCGGAGGGCTCCCCTTCCGCCGGCCGCACTCGCCCGAGTGGCGGAATTGGCAGACGCGCAAGATTCAGGTTCTTGTCCAGGTAACTGGGTGGAGGTTCAAGTCCTCTCTCGGGCATTTGGCCGGGCTTCCCGGCGGCCGGCGGTGCGTTCACCGCGCGACCCTGGCTGGTTGCTCACGGGCTCCCCGGCGGTACCATGGCGTTGGGGCCGTAGCTCAGTTGGTTAGAGCATCGGACTTTTAATCCGTTGGTCCTGGGTTCGAGTCCCAGCGGCCCCATTGCTCGAGGCTCCCGCCGTTCGTTCCGCGACCCGCGCGGACCGGGGAGCGACCCGGCGCGGGTGACGCCCCCCGGAGGCGACCGCTGCGGCCAACCAGCGCCCGGTCGGGCCAATCAGTAGCCGACCCGGCTCTCCGGCGACGCTTCCGGCTCCTCGTCGCCGAGCACCCGGGCCACCTCCGTCACCTCCTCCGAGTCGACGGCGGTCGTCTCCTCGCCGGCCGGCCGCGGCTTGGCGTTCACCTTCTGCACCTCGACCCGCCGCCCGGTCCGGGTGAACTCGGCCACCGGCTCGAGCGCCCGAACGGCCCGGATGATCGCCGGTTCGAGGAGCATCACGTCGACGACGAACCGCTGGAGCTGACCCACCGTGCCCGAGGCGTCGGCGAGCGACGTGGCGAGGTCGCCGAGCCGCACCAGCGCCATGTCGGCCGCTTGCAGGTCGCCCGCCGACCGCACGAGTTCCTGCTGGAGGGCGACGAGGCCGTCGAGACCGGTCGCGGCCCGGTCGGTGTCGCCGGCCCGGGCGGCGAGCGTCGCCGCGAGGTCGGCCAGCCGCGTCGCGGCCGACACGGCCGAATCGAGGCCCGCCAAGCCCGTTCCGAGTTCTCGTTGCAACGCCTCGACGGTGTCCAGCGACGCGGCCGTGCCGCGGGCGACTTCGCTGGTCGTGGCCGCCCGTGCCGCCAGTCCGTCGATGGCGACCAGGGTGGCCTCGACGTCGGCGAGTGGTCCGCTCCCGGCGATGATGCCGGCATGCAGCGCGTCGATCCGGTCCATCGTGATCCCGGCCATCTCGGCCGGACCGGCCTGGTCGGCGATGCGGGTGGCCAGTGATTCATAGCGATCGAGCGTCGACTCGGCGGCGGCCAGCCGCGCGGCCTGGGCCTCGAGCCGTTCGAGCAGGCTCGTGGCCCGCGTCACGCCGTCGCGGGATTCGTTCAGCGAGTCGACCGAGGCGGCCAGGCGGGCGACATGCCCCTGCAGGGCGGTGATCTGCCGCCAGGCGGGCGCCACCAGCCCCACGTAGGCCACCACCATCACGATTCCGCCGCCGGTCAACGCCGACTTCCAATCCAGTCGCACGTCCTGCGGCCGCGACCCTGCGGTCATCCCAGTGACATCCCCGTATGCCATCGCCATGTCCTCCTTGAAACCGTGCTCGTCCACCGATCCGTGCCGCCGGGTCGCGGGCGGCGGGCCGTTCCCCGCCCCACGCGACCTCAGGCCTTTCCTCAATCGGCGATTTTTCCCGACCGGTGCAGCTTCGCACCCGACCGGGAGGATCGCCGCGGTCGTGCCGGCCATGCCGGCCTCCGCCGGGTTGCTCCGGCGGCCGCGGCGTCCGGTATCATGCGGCCGTGGGACGACCGCGGGCAGTCTGGTTCGCGGCCGTCCGACCGCTGCCCGGTGGTGTAACGGTAGCACAAGGGATTTTGGTTCCCTTTGTCTAGGTTCGAATCCTAGCCGGGCATTCGCGTCACGCGCGGCGATGCAAGCCCATCGGGCCGGCCGCCGACATCACGAGGGGTCGTCGGCGACCAGCCGACGGAGCGTGTCGAGCGACACGCAGTCCTTGAAGACCATCTGATCGCCGGGCGTGCCCGCCGTGCGCCGACGGTCGCCCGAGCGGGTCGAGAAGGTGCGCGACACCATTCCCACCACCGCGCCGGCGTCGTTGAGCACGGGGCCGCCGCTCGAGCCGATCGCATAGTCAGCCGTCACGCTCATCCAGACCGCGGCCCGGCCCGGGGCGGGATCGGTCGGTCGGCGGTCGCCGTCCGCCGCCGTTTCGTCGGCCGGTTCCGGCCGTTGCTGCCGCTGGCGGTGAAACCGCGACACGACGCCCTCGGTCAGGGAGAAGAAGCGGCCGGCGGGATGGCTGATCACCGTCACCTCGGCGCCGCATGCCGGGGTTTCCCCCAGGGCGAGGCACGGAAGCTCGCGGCCGCGCGTGTCGATGCGCACGATCGCCGCGTCGCCTGCCGCATCGGCGGCCAGCACCGCCTCGACCCCGTACACCTCACCGTCGGACGTCATCACGCCGAAGCGGTGATTGGGATCGCGGCCGAAGACGTGGTGGTTGGTGACCACGAGCCCGTCCGCCGACAACAGCCAGCCGCTCGCCAGCCCACCCATGTGCCAGTCGTTGCACTTGCCGCACTTGGAGATCGAGCCGACCACGACCACCGCCGGCACGACGGCCTCGTAGACCGACCGCTCGGGCCCGATCGTGCACGGGACGCTCGTCGCCGGCACGCGGACAGCCCGGCCCTCGACGGCGGCCAGCTGGGCGGCGGCGGCTTCCGATCCGAGGGTGCCGGCGTCTGTCGCGGCGGCATCGACCAGCCGCCCGAGTTTGGCCACGAACTCCCGCGACAGCCGCTCGTCGTCGACCACCGGACTGGCCGCCGCCCGCTCGCCCGGGCCGAAGCCCCCCGCCGGCACGAGCGTCGCCAGGACCGTCGCCGCCAGGATCGCCCGCATGGTGGAGTGGTTCATGCCTGAAGCATACGTGGCGGCGGCGGGCAGGGCCGGTTACGGGTGACCGTGGGCTGCGGTCTTCCTCGAGTGGGAGCCTGCGCGTCCGGCACGGCCCCATTCCCTTGCCCGACCCACCGCGTTCGCGTGCCCGATGCCGTCTTCGCCATCCGCTCACCCGCGTTGGATGACCACCTGCCTCCTGGCGGCCGGTGCGTACAACCTCGCCTGGGGCGCACTGACGGTGCTGTTTCCCGCCTGGCTGTTTTCGTTGACGGGGATGGAGCAGCCGAGCTACCCGTTTATCTGGCAATGCGTCGGGATGATCGTGGGCGTCTACGGGATCGGCTACCTCGCCGCCGCCCGGGATCCGGCCCGCCACTGGCCGATCGTGCTGGTCGGCCTGCTGGGGAAAATTTTCGGACCGCTGGGCTACGCGATGGGCGTCGTCGACGGCACCGTGCCCGTCGCCTTCGGCGTCACGATCCCGACGAACGACCTCATCTGGTGGATTCCGTTCGGAGCGATTCTCTGGTACGCGTTCCGCGTCAACACGGATACGGCGGGCGGGGCATCGACGCCCGACTTGGAGACGGCCCTGGCCGAGGCGACCACGCAGTCAGGGGCCTCGCTCGCGGCGGTCTCGCGATCGTCGCCCGTGCTGCTGGTTCTGCTCCGTCACTCCGGCTGCATCTTCTGCCGCGAGGCGATCGCCGACCTGGCGGCGTCCCTGACCCGGATCGAGGCGGCCGGACTGCGGCCCGTGCTCGTTCACCAAGGGGCCGATGACGACATCCGGCCGCTGCTGGCTCGCTGCGGGATCGAGCGGATCGACCGAATCTCCGACCCAGGGAAGCGGCTCTACCGCGCCCTCGACCTGCCCCGGGGATCGTTCGGGCAGTTGTTCGGGCCGGCCGTCTGGTGGGCCGGATGGCGGGCCCTGCTCGCCGGTCATGGGATCGGGCCGCTCGTCGGGGATGGCTTCCAAATGCACGGGGCCTTCGTCATCCGGGATGGGAGGGTGGTGGCCGCCCGACGGTGCGAGACGGCCGCGGAACGGCCGGATTACGCCGGCTTGGCCTGCGGCGTGGGGGCCTGACGGTCCCGGAACCCGCTCTCGCCCGGCTTTCTCCCCAAGTCCCTGCGCTTGCGTGGGGGCGGTGATTTCTGCTATCCTTCCAAGGCCGTGAGCAAATCTCCCGCTCACGATCCTCGGGAACCGCTCGTGAACGCGTGATCGTCGCCAGGTTTCTTCCGGCGACCCAGTTTTCCGTCTGCTCCCTGGCCCTCAGGCCGGTTGCACTTTCCGCGTTCCGTTCGTTCAGCAAGTTCGTTCCCGGCCGGTTGTCTGTGGTCCGTTTCGTTCGTGCCGTCGGTCGGCCGTCCGCTGGCCATTCAGGAGATTCCAACGTTCATGTCCCGCCTCCCGCTCCATGCTCTCCGGCTCCTGCTCGTCGCCTCCGCTGCATTTCTGCCCGCATTCGCGCGGGGCGAGTGGATCTATGCCGTCAGCAAGTCAGGCAACACCCTCGTGCGGTTCGACTCCGCAAACACGGTCGACCCCTCGAACCTCGAGCAGAGTACCCCGGTGACGACGCTCGTCTCGGGGCTGGCTCAGCCCTCGGGCCTGGCGCTCGGCCCGGACGGCCGGCTCTACATCGCGGAGTGGGGTGACGGCGGCTCCATCGCCCCACGGATCTCGCGCTACGACATCGGCACGAACCAGTGGGCGCCGGTGGTCTCGCTCAACGCGTCGACGCAGGCCCAGCCCGGGGCGATCGCCTTTCGGCCCGCCGGGCTCGGAGGCCAGATGCTCGTCGGCCGCGTCGGCACCCTCGGCGGCAGCGGTGAGGGGGGCATCGTGCAGGTCAGCGGCTGGAACACGGGCTCCCCCACGGTCTCACCGACGGCCTACAACTCCGGCATCACGCTCAACGGCAGCTCGGGCCTGGCGGTCGCCGCCAACGGAACCACCTACGTCAGCAACTCGCAATACGTGAACCTCGGTGGCAACCCCGTCTTCATGGGCAGCGTCGTGTCGCTGAATGTGACCGGGGCCTATCAGCAGGAGATCGCTGCCGACGGCTTTTTCACCGGGGGGCTGTCCGGGCCGGCCGGCCTGATCCTCGACGGCACGTCGCTGTTCATCGGCAGCGTCACGAACAGCAAGGTGTTTCGCACGAATCTGAGCGCGACACCGCCTACGACGACGGAGTTCGGCTCGCTCGGCGCCGACAAATACTACGAGGTCGGGCCGATCGCGAAGCTCTCCAACGGCTCGATGCTGGCGGCGAGTGTTTCGGGGTCCGGCGTGATTTCGATCCTCGGATCGAACGGCGCCCTGTCCCCGCTCGGATACTCGAACGCCTCGTTCGGCCAGCTCGGCGGTGTCGTCGTCGCACCGGTGCCGGAGCCCGGCAGCGTGGCGCTCGCGGCGGTGGGCCTGGGCGGCCTGGCCTGGGTGCTCCAGCGCCGCCGCAGTCTGGAGTCATGAGCCGGCGCGGGGTCACGCTCGTCGAGCTGCTCGTGGTCGTGGCGCTCGTCGCCGTGCTGGTGGGGATCCTGCTGCCGGCGTTGCAGGCGGCCCGCGAGTCGGTCCGGCGGACGAGTTGCGGCAACAACCTCCGTCAGCTGGGGCTGGCCCTGGCGGCCTACGAGTCGGCCCAGGGGCGGTATCCGGTGGCCGCCGAGTCGCGCGAGTGGAGCGGCAACCGGCGGTTTCCGCACCAGTTCTTCCGCTGGTCGGCCCTGGCGCACCTCGCCCCGTACTTCGAGGAAGGCAGGCTGTTCGCCGACCTCGACCTGACGGTGCCCTTGTTCACGGGGTTCGGGTCGACAGCCATCTCCAACCAAAACCGGGCGGCGGTCGCCCGGTCGGTGCCGCTCTTCCTCTGCCCCAGCGACCGGGGCAGGCCGGTCTCGCCCGTCTTCGGGCCCACGAACTATGCGGTCTGCACCGGCAGCGGCGGCGGGGGTGGAACGCCCTTCGAGACCGACGGGCTGTTCTTCATCAACTCCGAGACCCGGGCGAAGCACGTCTCCGACGGGCAGTCGAAGACCGTCGCCTTCTCGGAGAGCACGCTCGGCGAGGGGCCGACCGCGTCGGCCGATCCCGCCGCCGCCAATCCCGCCACCGCCTACGCCTTCATCTTCTACACGCCGCTCACCGACGAGCGATGCGGCAACGCCCGCAACTGGAACTTCACCGACCTGCGGGGTTTCTCCTGGGCGAATGGCGAGTATCGCACCACGCTCTACAACCACGCGCGGTCTCCCAACGACGCCGCGATCGACTGCATCGCGGCCCTGATGACGACGCCCGATCTGGCCCGGCTCTATGCCGGCTACGGCTGGCGGGCGGCTCGGAGCCGCCACCTCGGAGGCGTCACCGTGACGTTCGCCGACGCGGCCGTGCGGTTCGTCGACGATGCGGTCGATCCGGCGATCTGGCAGGCCGCGGCGACGCGGGCCGGCGGCGAGGCGACCGGCCGGCTCGGCGGCCAGTAGCCGCCCCGGTCAGGCGAACCGCTTCCGCAGGGCCGCGAGCACCTGCCGCATGTCGGCCGGCACCGGGCTCTCGAACCGCAGCTCCTCCCCGCTCTCGGGATGGACGAGCCCGAGCTCGGCGGCGTGGAGCATGACCCGCGGCGCCTTCGACTCGTCTTTCGCACTGTTTCTGCGTGTCTGATGATAGACCCGCTCGCCGCACACGGGATGGCCGCTCTCGGCCATGTGGATCCGGATCTGGTGGGTGCGGCCCGTCTCGAGCCGGCACTCGACGAGCGTGTAGGCGTCGCCGAAGTGCTCGACCGGCGCGACGTGGGTCACGGCCAGTTTGCCGTCGTCGTCGTCGGCGGAGCCGCGGCGGCCGTCGCCGCGATCGCGGACGAGGTGCGAGCGGATCGTGCCGCCCCGCGTGCGGCCCACCACGAGCGCGAGGTAGCGGCGGTGGGTGGTGTGGAGCCGAAACTGCTCGGCCAGGATCCGGGCCGCCGGCACGGTGCGGGCGAAGGCCACCAGGCCGCTCGTCTCGCGGTCGATCCGGTGGACGGCGAGAACCGGCGCGGGCCGCCGCTTCTTCGCGCCGCCGCGGGCCACGAGCCGGCGCTGAATCGCCTCGGGCACGAGCTCCTCCAGCGTGGGCTGCATCTGCCGCCGCCGCGCCGGCCACGACCGCTCCTCGTGGTGCCGCGTCGTGGTCACCCCCGGCGGCTTGTCCACCACCACGACCGCGTCGTCGAGGTGCACGATCCGCACGTCGCCCGCGCCCGGGAGCCGGGGGGCCGACATCTCGAGCACCTTCACGACTTCCCCCTCCTTGAGCCGGCGAGCCGGGTCGGTGGCGATGTTGCCGTGGATCAACACGTGGCGGCTCCGCACGAGCTTCTGAGCCCGCGACCAGCTCGCGCCGTCGAGCCGGGCCCGCAGAAAGGCCGCCAGCGTGGTGCCGTGGTCGGCGGCGGTGACGTGGTGGACGGTTCCTGGCTGGGGCTTCATGGCGGCGTGCTTGACCGGTTTTTCCGCGGTTTTACACTCTGAGGGGAGGTCGCGCAGAAGAAACCTCCGCGGTTCCAAAGCGTCTGGAGGTCGTTTCGCCGTGCCCGGCACCTGTGTCATCGGTCTGCAGTGGGGTGACGAGGCCAAGGGCAAGCTCGTCGACATCCTCACCGGCGAGCACGACATCGTCGTCCGCTATGCCGGCGGTGCCAACGCCGGCCACACCGTCGTCTCCGGCGGCCAGACCTGGAAACTCTCCCTGATCCCCAGCGGCATCCTCCGCGACGGCGTGCAGTGCGTGGTCACCGGGGGGGTCGTGCTCGACCCCGCCAGCGCCATCCGCGAGATCGAGATGCTCGAGTCGCGCGGGGTGCCGGTGGCCGGCAAGCTGCAGATCAGCGACCGGGCCCACGTCGTCTTCCCCTGGCACATCGCCGAAGACAAGCTGCTGGACGGCAGCCTCTCGGGGGGCGGGGCGATCGGCACGACGGGCCGCGGGATCGGGCCCTGCTACCGCGACAAGGTCGGCCGGGCGCTGGCGATCCGCCTCGGCGACCTCTACCGGGACGACCTCCGGGCGCGGATCGAGCACGTCACCGGCTTCAAGAACCGGCTGCTCGCCTCGGGCTCGCCGGGGGACGGTGCGGGAGCGGTGCTCGACGCCGCCGTCATCCACGAGCAATACCGTGGCTACGCGGAGCGGCTGCGGCCCTTCGTGGCCGACACGACCGCCTTCCTGCTCGACGCCGTGGAGGCCGGCAGCCGCGTGCTGTTCGAGGGCGCGCAGGGCGCGCTGCTCGACATCGACCACGGCACCTTCCCCTACGTGACCAGCAGCAACTCCTCGGGCGTTGGCGTGGCCAGCGGCTCGGGCGTGCCCGGGAGGTGGGTGGATCGCGTGATCGGCGTGGTCAAGGCCTACTCGACGCGGGTGGGCGGCGGGCCGCTGCCGACCGAGCAGGACAACGCCGTCGGGCTGCACCTCCGGGAGCGCGGCCGTGAATACGGGACCGTCACGGGGCGGCCGCGGCGGTGTGGCTGGTTCGACGCCGTGGCGGCCCGCTACACCGCACGGCTCTCGGGCGTCGACGAACTCGCCGTGATGCTGCTGGACGTGTTGGGCGGCCTCGACGAGATCCAGGTCTGCTCGGCCTACGAGATCGACGGTCGCCGCGTGACGCAGTTCCCCAGTCAGATCG
>Ga0214923_10008652_pt1 | contig 10774 bp, 10 predicted proteins | sample LL1510_MetaG_FD_177993 | JGI IMG/M metagenome (GOLD analysis project Ga0214923, IMG submission 177993) | Freshwater microbial communities from Lake Lanier, Atlanta, Georgia, United States - LL-1510 | ecosystem: Environmental > Aquatic > Freshwater > Lake | place: USA: Georgia | collected...
GAATTCATTCACACCGCCACCTTGCTCCACGACGACGTGGTCGACGACTCCAAGATGCGGCGCGGACGCCCAACCGCCAATGCCATATTTGGCAATCCTGCCAGCGTGTTGGTGGGAGATTTTTTGTACTCCCGCGCTTTCCAAATGATGGTGGAGTGTCAAGACATTCGTATTTTGGACACCGTTGCTGAGGCCACCAACGTGATTGCCGAAGGTGAAGTGCTGCAACTGATGAACATGCATGACGCCTCCTTAGACACCGAGATGTATTTGCGGGTGATTCGCAGCAAAACCGCCAAGTTATTCGAGGCCTGCACCCGTTTGCCTGCGATTTTGACCAAGGCTGGGCCGGAGATGGAGACGGTTTGTGCGCAATTTGGCCAGGCCTTGGGCACGGCATTCCAAGTCATTGACGATGTGTTGGACTATGAAGGCGACAGCGCAGTCATGGGCAAAAACCTGGGAGACGATTTGCGCGAAGGCAAAGCCACCCTGCCCTTGATCATTGCCATGCAACGGGGAAATGCAGCGCAATGCGCTTTGATTAAGCATGCCATCGAGCGGGGGGAGGTTGATTCGTTGCATGACATCGCCCAAATTGTGCGGGACACCGGGGCCATGCAAATCACCCGCGAGGCCGCTTCAAAAGAGGCACAGTCAGCTTTGCACCAACTTCAAGCATTGCCAGCGAATGCGCACCAGCAAGCGCTGCGGGACATCGCCGAACAACTGCTGGCTAGGCAAAGCTGACATCATTCTTCAGTGGCGGGTTTGGGTTTGGCTGACTTATAAGTGACTTCGCGTTGAATACGGACCACCTTGAACATGCAGTCGCGTCTCATTTCGCCATTTTTGATTTTGTCGCAGAAAGTAGCGCTTCCGGCGTAGCTGGCAAGGCAGTAATGTTTTTTGTCCTGGTCTTCCAACTTTGAGCATTCAGCCATGTCGCCCGCAAAAGCTCGGAAAGAGCCAAGCACCAACATCACCAGGAAACAGACTTGTTTAAGCATGTGTTTGGATTTCCTTTGAGAGATCTAAGGAGCAAAACCCGCCAGTTGCTTGTTGACAATCAGGACCCTTCCAGTAAAAACTTTTTGGTCTCTTGCAGCAATTTGAGGGCTTCGTCTTCTTTGCCTTCTTTAAAGAGTTTTTCACCCTCTTCGCGCATGGCCTTGGCCTTTTCCACCTCAGCGCCAGTGCGCTTGGTTTTCAAAAAAGCGACGTCCACGTATTTCATTTCGCAGGGCACTGGGCCTGCGCAATGGGCAAATGCCAGCGAATGGAGTGAAAACACAATGGAGACTAACAACAAACGTTTCATGGTTTCCTCGAAAGAAATAAAAGCCGGGACGGCATTATCCGAGATATTAACCATGCCGTCATCCAGGCAACTAGACCGAAAACATGCCACGCCTAAGCCACACTCACCGGCTTTCACTGTTTCCATCGGCCCACATCATCTGGCGCAGCCTATGTTTTTTGCAGGTTAACGCCTACTTGGTGCATTTGTGAGTCCAAATAACCCCGGCTGGTGGCCCACCCGCCTAGAGTTGGCGCATGAATACCAAACTACTGACCGACGCGCAGCAACAACAAGACCAGCAAGTTGTCGACTGGTTGAGCCAATTACTGCGAAAAAGTTTGGAAACCCGGGCATCAGACATCCATCTCGAGCCATTTGAGTCACTGTTGCGCATCCGCATGCGCATCGATGGTTGGCTGCATGAAATACAAACCCCGCCTGCCGCCATGCGCGATCGCATCATCTCTCGCATCAAGGTATTGGCCAAACTCGACATTGCTGAAAAGAGGCTGCCACAGGATGGTCGCTTGCAATTGAGCACAGCCAACCGCGTGGTCGATATTCGCGTGAGCACCTTGCCTACCGTGCACGGCGAAAAAGCTGTTTTGCGTATCTTGGATTTCAGCTCGCAGGCCTTGGATTTGTGCAAGCTAGGTCTGGAGACTTGCGCACAAATGCGGCTGATCGAGGCCATCAGCCGACCCCATGGTTTGGTGTTGATCACGGGCCCAACGGGTTCGGGAAAAACCGTCACGCTCTACACCTGCCTTGAACACATCAATTCACCCAAGGTCAATATCGCAACGGTTGAAGATCCGGCTGAAATCGTTTTGCCTGGGATCAATCAAGTCAATGTGAACGACAAGCTTGGGTTGAACTTTGCCAGCGCCTTGAGATCCCTTTTGCGACAAGACCCAGACATTCTGATGGTGGGTGAAATTCGTGATCTGGAAACCGCAGACATGGCGGTGAAGGCGTCCCAAACTGGTCACTTGGTGCTCTCTACCTTGCACACCAATGATGCGCCCAGCACCTTGATTCGCTTGCGGCAAATGGGGATTGCGCCATTTAACATGGCCAGCAGCATTTCTTTGATTTCTGCCCAGCGCTTGTTGCGTCGATTGTGTCAAATATGTAAGGCACCCGTGGGTGGGCAATCACGTTTTCGCGCCGTCGGTTGCCCTTTATGCCACGAAGGTTTTTCAGGCCGCATTGGCATTCACCAAGTCATGCCCATTTCTGAAGCAATGCAGGCCATGATGCTCGAGCAAGCCCCGCTCAAAAACATGGCGCAACTGGCGGCGAGTGAAGGGGTACAAACATTGCGTGAAGCAGGTTTGATCAAGGTGGCCGCAGGAGAAACCACCCTGGAAGAGGTCATGAGCGCCACCCATGGCTGAACTGTCTTTGCAACAAATCAGTGCTTTCACCAAACAATTGGCCACCTTGCTTGGCGCCGGCATCCCTTTGCTGCAGGCCTTGGAAACCTTGGCCAATGGGGTGACCTCCAAACCTTTGCAATTGGTGGCTTCCAAGCTCAAGCTGTCGGTTTCACAGGGCTCATCTTTTCAGCAAGCCCTGATTCAATCTGACGCATTCGATGTGTTGTATTGCCAATTGGTGGCTGCTGGCGAGGTGTCGGGCACCCTTGACCAAGTATTGGTTCGCCTGTCTGAGCACCTAGACAAAAAACGTGCCATTCAGCAAAAAGTCGGCACGGCCATGATCTACCCCCTGGCGGTCCTGGCGATTGCCACCTTGGTGATCACCGTCATCATGGTGTGGGTTGTGCCTGTGTTTGAAGGCATTTTTGCCTCCTTTGCAGCCGATCTGCCTGCTGCAACGGTTTGGGTGCTTCAATCTAGCCGGTGGCTGGTGGTGCATGGTCCTTCATGGTTGGGTTTGCTTGCATTCACTGGGTGGTTGGCTCGTGCCGTCTTCCAACGCCATGACCACCTCCAACTACTGTTGGCGGTGTGGTTGCTGCGGGTACCGCTCGTGGGTAGGTTGATCAGCACAGCCACTTTGGCGACTTGGACACGTTGCATGGCGACCTTGTTACAAGCCAGTGTGCCCCTGTTGGACGCATTGGAGGTGACAGCGGGCACTTGTCGAAACCGTGCCTTTGCAATCACCACATTGGCCATTCGACACAGCGTGTCACAAGGCCGGGGGTTGGCGCAAGCCATGCAAGTCGTTTACCCTTTGGGCACAAAACCCGGCATACCAATCCCCTTGTTTCCAGCCATGCTGGTTCAAATGGTGATGATCGGTGAAGAGTCTGGCGCCTTGGCCCACCTGTTATCGCAAGCTGCGTCGGAATTGGAACAGCAGATCGAGCACCACATGCAGCGCATGGTGCAGCTGCTTGAACCCCTGATGCTGGTGGTCTTGGGTGGTACAGTGGGTGGACTGGTGATTGCCTTGTACTTGCCAGTGTTTCAAATGGGTCAACTGATGTGAGCAGGGATTCTTATAGACTGTTTGCATGACCTCACCCCACATTCATCGCATCGGTTTAACCGGCGGCATCGGAAGCGGCAAATCCACCTTGGGTCAGATGATGGTGGCCAGAGGCATTCCGCTTGTTGACGCCGATGCCATTGCTCACCAAGTCACTGCGCCCAACGGGGCAGGCATCGAGACGATCAGACAGCAGTTTGGCGATGCCTTCATCAACGACAAAGGCGCCCTGGACCGCGACCGGATGCGGCAACATGTGTTCTCAAACCCCCAAGCCAAGCTGGCGCTGCAGGACCTGCTTCATCCACTGATCCACCAACGCATGCTTGAAGCAATTGATGAAATCGCCAATCAAGGTAATTCAATGGTCTTAATTGACATCCCTTTGTTGGTGGAGTCAGCCCATTGGCGCCAGCTGCTACACAAACTGATCGTGGTGGACTGCAGCGAAGCCACCCAGGTCAGGCGTGTCATGGCGCGCAGCCAACTCGCCGAAGCGGATGTTCGCCAGATCATGGCAAACCAAGCCAATCGATCAAAACGGCTTGCCGCAGCGGATGTGGTGGTTTTCAATGACCAGGATGACTTGGCGCATCTGCAAGACCAAGCCCTGCAAATGGCTCTGCCTTGATAAGCTTTATTTTGCTAGACGGGGTGACGCAGCGGTTATCATTCCAATCGTTTCACAATTCACCTAGCCAGCACTGTCCGTGATTCTCTACGAACACCCATTCAACGAGCGTATTCGCACCTATTTGCGATTGGAATACCTTTTGAACAGATTCGAACATTTGCTGCAACGGTCATCAGAAATTGACCACCATTTTGCACTGACCACGCTGTTTGAAATCGTGGAAGTGGGGGGTCGCTCTGACTTGAAGTCAGACATTCTTAAAGAGCTCGAGCGTCACAAGCAGCAATTCTTGAGTTATCGAGGCAATCCCTCGGTGTCCGAAGAAGTGCTAGACGACTTACTCAAAAGCATAGACCTGTGCCTGCAAGGCTTCAATACCTATGGTGGCCGCTTGAGCAATTGCGTTACAGACAGCGATTTTTTAAGCAGTCTGCGCAACCGCGTCGCCGTACCCGGAGGCACTTGTGCATTCGACTTGCCGAGCTACCACGCCTGGCAGCAGCGTGACCCAGATCAACGGCGCCAGGCCATAGTGAAATGGTCGGAGCCACTTAAGGCGCTGAATGACAGCGTGGCAATGTTGATGCGCTTGCTGCGCGAAAGCGGTTCGCCGCAACGTGTGATGGCCACACAAGGTCAGTTTCAGCAGGCACTGCCGCAGGGTCGCTTTCAGATGATGCGCGTCTTCATCGACCCCGCTTTGAATTTGGTGCCAGAAATCAGTGGCAACCGAATGATGGTTTGGGTTCGACTGATTCACCAGTCTTGGGAAGCCAAATCCCAAGCGGCTGTGGGCAACGCCGAATTTGACATCGAGTTGTGCGCCTAAGACAGCCACGCCAGGACCGGTATTGTGCCCGGTAACAAAGGCCCTACCTCCACTGGCAAACGTTGCCAACTGAACTTTTGGCCTTCCTTCATCTGTAACTCACCATGCCATTGCCAAACTTTGCAAAAATGAAGCTCGACCAAGGCATGGGGATAGTCAATGCGTTCGGTTTTCCAGGGCATGGGATCTTGTATGTGAATGCCAAGTTCCTCATGCAATTCACGGGCCAAGGCTTGGGGAACCGTTTCACCTGGCTCCAGTTTGCCACCCGGAAACTCCCAATGGCCTGCATAGGCTTTCCCATGCGGTCGGGTGGTAAGTAAAAAACGGCCATCGGGCTGAAACAACACACCGACCGCCACCAAGGTCAAACCCCTGTCTGCGCCGCCTTCACGAGGCAACTGGGCATCTGCAACCCGAACCATGGGCTGCGAATCACCTTGGGACATGGGCCAAGGGACCGAGTCGCCCGGCAAAGTCTTGGGCAAATTGGTAGGCGACTCGCCCACTTCGTGAACCGCGCTCTAGTGCCCAAACCAATGCCTCGGGATGCGCTTTTTCACAATCCACCAATGGCACGCCCAGCGATACCAACCATTGGTTGACGATTTGCAAATATTCTTCTTGGCTGAACGGGTAAAAGCTAACCCACAAACCAAATCGCTCGGAGAGCGAGATTTTTTCTTCAATCACTTCACCAGGATGTACCTCACCGTCTTGGGTGTGCTGGTAACTCAAGTTCTCTTTCATGTACTCTGGCAACAAGTGGCGGCGATTGCTGGTGGCATAGACCAAGACATTGGAAGTGGCGGCCGAAACCGTGCCATCGAGGATGGACTTCAAGGTTTTGTAGCCAGGCTCTCCCTCTTCAAAACTCAAGTCATCGCAAAAGACAATGAATTTTTCAGGTCGAGCAGATACCACATCAATGATGTCGGGCAAATCGGTCATGTCTTGCTTATCTACTTCGATCAATCGCAAGCCTTGGGCAGAAAAGGCATTCAAACAAGCCTTCACCAAGGAAGATTTGCCGGTCCCACGTGCACCAGTCAACAACACATTGTTGGCAGGCAAGCCATTCAAGAACTGCAGGGTGTTTCGTTTAATTTTTTCTTTTTGATGATCGATTTCCTTCAAGTCATCCAAAGCCATGACGCCTACCTGCTTGATTGGCTCCAAAATGCCATGACCGCTGCTGCGCTTGCGGTATCGAAATGCCACGCTGGCTTGCCAATCGGGTGCATGCAAAGCTTGCGGCAACACCGCCTCGATGCGCGCCATCAACAGCTCAGCTCGGTAAAGCATTCGTTGCAGGGACTCGCTGATCGACATGTCAACTTCTGTAGTCAGCGTTGATGGTCACATAAGCGTGGCTGAGGTCACAAGTCCACACTTGGTCGTGCGCTTGTCCTCTGCCCAACACCACACGGATGGTGATTTCATCTTGCTTCATCACCCGCTGTCCATCCGCCTCCTGGTAAGAGGGATGCCGACCGCCATGGATGACAACTGGCACTTCATCCAAATACAAATCAATCAAGCTTTGGTCTAGGTCGTCTATCCCAGCGTAGCCAACCGCCGCCAATATGCGACCCAAATTGGGGTCGCTGGCAAAAAATGCGGTTTTGACCAAAGGCGAGTGCGCAATCGCATAAGCCACTTGCCGACATTCCGCGGCGCTAATCCCTCCTTCGACCTTGACCGTGATGAATTTGGTGGCACCTTCACCATCCCGCACGATGGCTTGGGCGAGCAAACGCGCCACATCCGCGAGAGCGGCTTTGAGAGCGAGGGATGAGGCGCTCTCCCAACTGGTCACGGTTGACATGCCCGACTGACCGGTGGCCATCACCACAAAAGAGTCATTGGTGGACATGTCGCCATCGATGGAAATGCGGTTGAAAGACGAATCGGCCAGTTCGCTTGCCAAGGGGTTCATCAGCGCAGGTGAGATAGCGGCATCAGTCGCCAAAAAGCCCAACATGGTGGCCATGTTGGGGCGTATCATGCCCGCGCCTTTGGAAATGCCAGTGATGGTGACCGTGTGGCCGTCTATCTCGAGTTGGTGGCTGACCGCTTTGGGTAAGGTGTCGGTGGTCATGATGGCTTGTGCGGCATGGACCCAGTTGTCATCGCCACTGGCCGCCAAGGCTTTGGGCAATCCATCGACAATGCGTTGGTAAGGAAGCGGTTCCATGATCACGCCAGTAGAAAACGGCAATACCTGAGTGGGGGCGATCTGTAGCAAGTCAGCCAGTGCCTGACACACTGCGTGGGCATGTTGAAAACCTGACTCACCGGTCCCAGCGTTGGCCACACCGGTGTTGATCACCAGTGCTCGGATGCCCTCAGATGCCGCCAGGTGCGAGCGGCAAACTTGAACCGGAGCCGCACAAAATCGGTTTTTTGTGAACACGGCACCCACACCCGTGCCGGGAGCCAATTCAAAAACCGTCAAGTCTTTGCGATTGGCTTTGCGAATCCCCGCTTCGGCAATACCGATCCGCACGCCCTTGACCGCATGCAATTCATGCGCTTGGGCCACATTTAAATTAACAGCCATGTCTCAAGCCAACTTTCCATGGCAGTGCTTGTATTTTTTGCCACTGCCACATGGGCAGGGTTCATTGCGGCCAACCGCTGGCACATTCGAAGCCAGACTTTGATCTTTTGATACCACCTGCGCATGACCTGTCTCATCGGGAGCGCTATAGGTCATGTTGGACACTGCATCAGCTTGGGATCCTATCGCTTTGGCTGCTGCCTCGGCTTGCGAAGTGGTTTCGATTTGTACCGTCATCAAGATACGGGTGACTTCGTTTTTCACCATCTCTAATAACTGACCAAACAACTCAAACGCTTCACGCTTGTACTCTTGCTTGGGCTGCTTTTGGGCGTATCCGCGCAGGTGAATGCCTTGACGTAAGTAGTCTAGCGATGACAAATGTTCACGCCAGTGGCTATCGATATTTTGCAGCAACACGGCGCGCATAAAAGGTGTGAATTGGTCCACGCCAACCTGCGACAGCTTGTCTTCAAAATGCTTGTGGGCTGCTTGAATGACGGCATCTTCAATGTCTTGATCGGTGATGGCCTGGGCTTGCTGCACCATGCTTACCAAAGGCACATCCAAATGCCACTCACTGTGCAACACATTTTGCAAGCCAGAAATATCCCACTGTTCTTCCACCGAATCTTTCGGCACGAACTGCCTGACTAAATCAGCAAAACAGCCTTCACGCAAATTGGCGATTTGAGTGGTCAAGTTGGACGCATCCAGAATGTCGTTGCGTTGCTGGTAAATCACTTTACACTGATCGTTAGACACATCATCGTATTCCAGCAATTGTTTTCGGATGTCGAAGTTGCGAGATTCCACTTTGCGCTGCGCGCTTTCAATGCTGCGCGTGACCATGCCCGCCTCAATGGCCTCACCTTCAGGCATTTTCAAGCGATCCATGATGGCTTTGACTCGCTCGCCAGCAAAAATTCGCATCAACGAGTCGTCCAGGCTGAGGTAAAAACGTGACGAGCCAGGGTCGCCTTGCCGACCAGAGCGGCCACGCAGTTGATTATCAATTCGGCGAGATTCGTGCCGCTCGGTAGCGATGATGCGCAAACCACCTACAGACTTAACAAAATCATGGTCTTTTTGCCATTGGGCACGCAACTGTGCAACTTGTTGTTCCCTGTCTGTGTCGCTCAGCTGCGCATTTGCCTCTGCCTCAGCAATTTTTTTCTCGATATTGCCGCCCAATACGATATCGGTACCGCGTCCCGCCATGTTGGTGGCGATGGTGATGGCCTTTGGAGCACCAGCTTGCGCCACGATATCGGCCTCACGGGCATGCTGCTTGGCGTTTAGGACCTCATGGGGCAAATTGGCTTTGCTGAGCATCTCAGCCAAAAGTTCCGACAATTCGATCGAGGTGGTGCCCACCAACACCGGTTGACCACGCCCATGGCATTCGCGAATATCGTCGATGGCGGCCTTGTATTTCTCGTTAGCAGTTTTGTAGACGCGGTCGAGTTGATCTTCGCGCTTGCTGGGCTTGTTGGGTGGGATCAGCACGGTTTCCAAGCCATAGATTTCCTGGAATTCGTAGGCCTCGGTGTCCGCTGTACCGGTCATGCCGCTGAGCTTTTTGTACAAACGGAAATAGTTCTGAAAAGTGATTGACGCCATGGTCTGGTTTTCTGCCTGGATCTTCACACCCTCCTTGGCCTCGACTGCTTGGTGCAAGCCGTCGCTCCATCGGCGACCTGACATCAATCGACCGGTGAACTCGTCAACAATAACGATTTCGCCACCTTGATTCACGTAATGCTGGTCACGGTGGTACAGGTGATGGGCGCGCAACGCCGCGTACAGGTGGTGAACCAAGCTGATATGTGAAGGATCATACAAAGAGGCTCCTGCTGGCAGCAGGCCCAATTCAGCCAATATTTTTTCGGCTTTCTCATGCCCCAACTCGGTCAGAAAGACCTGGTGGGATTTTTCATCTAAGGTAAAGTCGCCCGGCGTAATAACTCCCTCACCAGTGCGCAAATCCATTTCCCCTTCCTGGCGGGTCAAGTGCGGAACCACTTTGTTCATTGCCAGGTAAGTATCGGTATGGTCCTCTGCTTGTCCACTGATGATCAATGGCGTGCGTGCCTCGTCGATCAAAATGGAGTCAACTTCGTCAACGATGGCGTAATTCAAAACACGTTGCACCCGCTCTGAGGCATCGTAAACCATGTTGTCACGCAGATAGTCAAAGCCGTATTCGTTGTTGGTGCCGTATGTGATGTCGGCTTGGTAAGCGGCTTGTTTTTCTTCACGGGAAAGTTGCGACAAATTGACGCCCACGCTCAACCCAAGGTAGTTGTAGAGGCGTCCCATCCACAGTGCGTCGCGGTTAGCTAGGTAGTCGTTGACAGTGACCACATGAACGCCGCGTCCACTTAATGCGTTGAGGTAAACCGCCAAAGTGGCAGTCAAGGTCTTGCCCTCTCCCGTGCGCATTTCAGCGATCTTGCCTTGGTGCAACGCCATGCCACCAATCAACTGCACGTCAAAATGACGCATCTTCATCACTCGTTTGGAGCCTTCACGCACCACCGCAAACGCCTCTGGTAATAAGGCGCCCAGGCTTTCTCCGGCTTGAAAGCGCTGCTTGAATTCATCGGTTTTGGCCCGCAACGTCCCCTCGCTGAGGGATGACAGGCTGTTCTCTAAAGCGTTGATGCGCTCAAGCGTTTTGCGGTATTGCTTCAGCAACCGATCATTGCGGCTGCCAAAAATATGGGTCAGTAAATTCAAGGCCATGTAAGCTTTGCGTCCAGAGTGTGCCGGGGGGCATTCCATGGGCGCACATTCCTTTGTCGAAGCCTGAGATTTTAACCGTCTATGAGGTTCATAATTCCCCATGACTCGCCCGCCGCTTCAACTCCCGCCCGTCACGCCCGTCATGGCTGCCATTGAGCAATCCGTCACTTTGGCTGGCTTATTAGACGTTCACAGGCAATCCAGCCTGTACCTTCAAATCATTCAAGTGGTCTT
>Ga0214923_10008656_pt1 | contig 10771 bp, 25 predicted proteins | sample LL1510_MetaG_FD_177993 | JGI IMG/M metagenome (GOLD analysis project Ga0214923, IMG submission 177993) | Freshwater microbial communities from Lake Lanier, Atlanta, Georgia, United States - LL-1510 | ecosystem: Environmental > Aquatic > Freshwater > Lake | place: USA: Georgia | collected...
TTCTGGTCTTATAATACTGGCCTATTTGCAAACGGTGCGACTTATGGAGTGTTTCCGCAATCTCCGAGAACAGTTACGACTCTTACCTCGGTCACCTTTGGAACAGTAGGTGCAAACGATCAGCATTATCGTGATGTGACTATAAATGACGCAGCGGTGAATGATATTGTGCTTATTGGACTGCCTGCGGCCGTTTCAGCAGGGGCAGTAATTCAAGGCGTAGTTTATAAAGCGAACACCGTCTGCCTTTCTTGCGTCAATGCCGACAGCGTTTCTAGGGATGTAAATACCGCCACCTACCGTATCACCGTCATCGGTTATTAAGTAGGGCTAATGCCCTAACGAAATCCTTATGGCTTTTCTTTTTGCGAAGTCGTTTCCATTTTGCGTTCAAGACGCTGGTGAAACACCTACTGGGAACGGAACGATATATCCGATTGGTATGAGCTTAAAGGCCGTGATGGAATTATTCTGGAAGTGCGAGACATTTAATCTTACTGGAAGTTATGCCTTGAGTTACTTTGTTGATCCGGGTTCAAGAAAAGATTATATAATAAATGATTCATATTCCACAGAAGTTACAGGCCTCTCATATTGGCCGCCAAAAATGAGTGATATGATATGCTCCGAACAGCCAGTTTTCTACGGAGAAGGCGTTGGTACTGGAACAATCTTCACAACCAACGCAGATACACCCAGAAATTCTGAACCATTCTTTTACTTGCAGTTTTTTGCTTTTGGCGGAGCAGAGGTAATAAAAAAGGGTAATTTATATTATCCAAGATTTGCATTGGTGTTTGCTCCGGGCCTTGAGTATGGTTCATCTTACAGCACTTTTGAGACAGGTAATGGATTATATGTAGAAGCACCAAACTTTGTCTCTGTTACGCTTGGCGATGAAACTTTTTCTTGCTCAATTTATGCCTATCCACGAAGCCCATATTCCCCATCATTTTATCCACCACAAGATATAGTATTTACTGGCTCTGTATCAATTACCAAGTCGAGCGAACGCCTTGCTGAATAAAATAATATCGTGCGGGGGTTATTTGTGCGGTGGATTTGTTAGAGATTATTTGATACGAGGAGAAACATTTAGCGATATAGACTTTTCCATTGATGGTGAATGGCCACACCCCTTTTGTGGTTGGCCTTTGATTAGGACAGAACCAAGAAGAGAAACATCTGAAAAACATATAAATGGAATCAAATACCATTGTGTTCGCCTTGAGCCAATAGACCTAACTTGCAATCTATTCTGTTTTGATGGGGTAAAGATTTTCCCAAGAGAGTGCTTTCAGCCGATCAATTATATAGAGGCTTGGGAGTTGTTGCTTAATAGGCAATTTATTCAGCAAGCCCCGGCAATTAAAAATGTAGCCCTTAAAACAAAGCTTGTAAAAAGAGGATGGAAATATGTCGGCATAACTATGGCAAGCCAATCAATTTCTATTCCACCCAAAGTTGGCCCGTGGTCAGACTTTGCCTTGGCTAAAGAAAGGTTTGATGCCCTAGCCCCTTGACACTTCCTCTTCTCTTATGGAACAAATCTTAACCTTCGTTCAGTCTCAAGATGTGTTTGCTTGGGTGGGTGCTTTGGTTGCCCTTCTCTCTGCCGTGATTGCGATCGCCTCCTTGATTCCCGGTGACGAGCCAGAGAACACCCTGCAAAAAGTAGTGGACTTCCTCTCCAAGTTTTCTAGGAAATAAAAGATGTGGGAGGCCATTCTCGCCTCACTGGCTGGATTGATTGGCATTATAGTTTGGTGGACAAAAAATCGTGCAAAGACCCGCAGGGAGAGAGACGATGAAGAAATTGCCTACAAACGCCGTCTTCGAGACACAGAAGTGGATTCTTGGATTCATCGCCGCTAGTTTGATTTGCGGGTGTGCAACCACCCGCCCTTACGACATTGGGCAAGTTCCCAACCAAGATTCAATCTCAGACTTCATCATGCGCTGGGACAAGCTGGACAGAACCAAAGCAACCCAGGAAGAATACAGACAATTGTTTGCACAGACGCTCAAGGCTCTTTCTAGAAGCCTGGAGGAGACAGAACGATATAAGTCTAGGCTTGAGGCACAATGACCCTAAAGCAAGCGGCTGAACGCTCCAGGGGGCATATAGAGCGTTTGGAGCCTACCTTTGGGGCTAGGGTGGCTAAGTGGTATTCAGAGTTACTGGATAAGAAAATACCTGCTCTTATCTACTGCTCAGTCAGAACACCAGAAGAACAGGAGGAACTTTTCTCAAGGGGAAGAACCAAGCCTGGGACTAAGGTGACCAATGCCAGGGGAACACCAGCACAAAGTCTGCACATTCATGGCAAGGCTATTGATGCCGTACCCTTGGCTCGTTCTTCTACTGGGGAATACTTCACTGCCTGGGATGATGAGCTTACCTATGGAGTCATGAGGAAAATAGGGGAGAAGCATGGCCTAAGATTCTTAGAATGGGAGACCCCACATTTTGAGGACGCCAATGTTTCTGGGTGGAGAGAACTTGTTTTAATTCCAAAGAAAGAAGCCCAGAAAGCTGTGAACAAAAAAACACCCTCTATTGCTAAAAAGAATCCATGGTCTAGTCGTTGAGGATGACAAAGACCATTGCTATTGTGGCTGATAATCAATTCACAGCTAGTCATCTTCAGCACCTTCAGCAAATAAAGGCAGTGGCGGCTGATATGATTGATGATAAATATCGCCGTGGCCAGGCACAGCATGGTGGGAATTTATGGGGAATGTCCACAGCAAGGATTGTTGAAGCTTCTCTCGAGGAGGCAACGGACCAAATGACATATCTTCTCACGCTTCGTCAGCAGACGAGAATCATCATGGAACTTGCACATGAGGGCATGAAAGATGATTCAGTCTGTGCCACAACTGCCAGGGAGAATTGTAGGACAATCTGGTATGTTCTAACAGGTAGTGATGATGGCGCAAAAATTTAAGAAGTTCCTTGCTGTAACCTGTTCCCATGGCCACCTGGCTGATGCCAAGGCGACCAGGGCTGTGCTTGAATTTAAGAAGAGGTGGAAGCCAGACCTTACACTCCACTTGGGAGATGCCATCGACTTGGCCGCTTTTAGGGCAGGGGCAATGAGGTCTCCTGACTCAGCAGATAGAGCCGCCAGCATTGCAGAAGATTTCAATGCGGGGATAAACTTTTTAAGGTTATTAGAGCCAAATGTGTTTTTTGTAGGCAACCATGAGAATCGTGTTTATGAACACCAGTATTCTCCCAATGCAATCCTGGCTCATTGTGCCACCAGTTGCTTGGCTGACCTTCACCAGGTCTGTAAAGATTTGAGGGCAGAGATTGTCCAATACGACATTATGAAAGGCTGGAGGGAATATGGTGGCACATTGTTTGGGCATGGCTGGATGTTTAATGAGCACGCCGTCCGTGACCATGTGGAGATGATGAAAAAGCCCATTGTCATTGGGCATCTGCACAGGGTGGACAGGGCGGCTGGAAGAAGTGTAGGGGCTCCAGTGGGCTGGACAATTGGATGCCTGGCCAATGTTGATTCAATGACCTATGCCAGGAGAAACAGAAGCATCACCAGGTGGCAACATGGAATAGCCTGGGGAGAATACAATGATCACGATTGCATTGTGAATGTTCTTTCACCAACCAGCAGTGGAGAGTGGAGGTTCCCAGTATGAAATCCAAAAATAAATCATGGGCAAAAATAGGATTCAAAGGGGAGTGGGCTCAGACACTCCATAAGTTTCTTTCCAAACAACAAGATGATCTTCCTCCTGGCTGGCTCACAGCAGACAGCGCTTTGAAAAAGATGGGGCTGAGTGGTGCAGTATGTAGCCAAAGAAATAAACTACTGAAGAGAATGTGTGATGATGGCTTTATACAGAAAAAGGACTTCAGAATTTTTGATAGTTCTGGCAGAAGAATTACTCCAATCACTCACTATAAATTAGTTAAGTCTCCATAAGTAACTGATGGTCAATGAAATCCTCTTGAAGAAAAACCATTGACAAACCCTCAACATAGATTAGATTGTGGGTATGCAAACAAATACAACCAACACCAAAGTTGCCCAGGTGCAAGTGGGCAACAATCCAATCAAGAAGGTTTACTCTGACTTGGATTCGCAGAATCGCCAGTTTGTTTGGAACTATTTTGCTGATGGTTCAGCATTGTGCCAAGAACTCACACACCATTCTAGGTGCGCTGGAAGCGTGGTTGAAACCTGGTCTGAAAGATATGAGGCTGGTTCAGAACTGGCAGTTCTAGTTTCTCTGATGCCATCCAAATAACCCCCAACCAAGAAAGAAATAAATCCTATGGAAATAATTGACCAGCCAGAGTTCCAGCCAGAGTTTTATAAGGTTCAAGCAATTGTTCCAAAGCAATTGAAAGTATCCAGGCATGGAATATCTAAGACCAAGGGTGGTGCAGTTGCTGGGGAATCTCTGTGCTGGCTACACTGGAAAGACACAGAGATTTACAATGAAGAAGCAAGGATAAAAGAAGAATACCCAGATTGTGAAATCAGAGTGGTTTGGAAAATGAACTAACCAATAAGAAAGGAAATCCTATATGAACTGGACATACAATGATGGTGGCAGAAAAGAAGCTGGCTATAAAGGTGAAGCCAGAGACTGCGGTGCCAGAGCAGTGGCAATAGCATTGGAACTTCCCTACAGCATTGTTTGGGAAGAGATTTGGAGGCTGATGAAGGATGAGCCCCTGGCCAAGAAGAGACAGGCCAAGATTGCAAGCAATGGGAAATATACCCCAGACACTGGAATCTTTCACCAGCATCTTAGGTCTTACCTAAAATCAAAAGGCTGGAAGTGGGTTGCAACAATGGGCATTGGCACTGGATGCCAAACCCATTTAAAATCCAGTGAGCTTCCCAAGGGCAGAATTATATGCAGAGTTACCAGACACTTCACCGCAGTAGTGGATGGAATTATAAATGACACCCATGACTGCACCAGGGCTGGAACCAGGTGCGTGTATGGCTATTACATCAAGGCTTAACCAGAAAGGAACACATACAATGATAACCAAAAGACAAATTAAAGAGTTGCTTGAAGAAGCAAAAGCAGAAGCAAGAATGGCACATCATGCCAGGCATAAACAGGGCAGACCCTCTTGTGCCTTAACCTTTGATTCTGGATATTATGAGGGGCAGAAAGACCTGCTTGAAATGCTTCTTAAAGTAAAAAAAGTTAAGTATATTATTAACTAAAAAGTCATTGACACATTAATCACAAACCTTAAAACAAGAGAGGAACACAAATGAATTTATTAAAAGCATACATCTTTATTACACTTGGAATGTTTATTGGAATGGGGGTTTATTCCTGGATTGAATTCTTGTCCAAATGATTATTGCGATTATCATTGGCATCTGCTCCATCTGCTTTGCTATTCTGATGAACAGAATAGGCAATTCCATCCAGCAACAGGAACAGCACAGGGAAAAGTTTGCCATGCTTGTTGCCCAGGAACTGCATAGGCTGGACTTGGCAATCAAGCACAACAACAAGATGATTGCCCAGGCAGAGGCAATGCTTGAGCCAGAACCCAAGTGGTGGGGTAGGAACTAAGGTCTAAATGAAATCCTCCAAAGCAAACAAGAAGTTTGAGTTTATATGGAGGGTTCTGCATGGCCAGGAACTTGTTACAGAATACAAGTTCCATCCTACTAGGAAGTGGAGGTTTGATTACTTTCACAGGTCTGGTGTTGCCATTGAGCTTGAGGGCGGTGTCTATACAGGTGGACGGCATACCAGGGGAGCAGGATTCCTTAAAGACATGGAGAAGTATAATGAGGCCGCAAGCAGGGGCATCTTGGTATTCAGAGTTCCCTCACATTCCATAACTTCTGAATGGCTCAAGCCTATCCAGGCAACCATCAGCAAGGGTGGCTCTATGGCATACAATGTTTTACTAAACAAAATAAAGGAGACAATAAAATGAGTGATTGTGATTGTGGCTGTTGCCGACCATTGACCCCAGAAGAATATCAGAAAACCTTTGGCGAGTATGATGCCTGGGTTGAAAAGCAAAAGGCAGAACCACCCTATCCCCACCCAGATACAGAGTTCGATATGAAGCATGACCTTTCCTCTTTGAACTTACCAGAAACCAGAAGAGAAAATGAAGAGGGCTTTGGCGTATATAGATACGAGTAGCCCACAACCCAAAAGGAGAACAAACAAATGAATGAACTAGCAGTGAGTAATGGCAATGGAGTGCAAAACTATATGCGCCAGGCTACGGATGTAGCTGGTGTATGTAGGGAGATTGTAAGTGCCACAGCACAGAAGATTGGAACCAATCGTTATGTGAGAGTGGAGGGCTGGCAATCCATAGCTGTTGCACATGGATGTGTAGCATCAGCAAGAGATGTTGAAAAACTAGAGGATGGCTACAGGTGCATCGGTGAGGTTAAGAGAATGGACAATGGCCAGGTTATATCCAGTGCTGAAGGATTCCTGGGTAATGATGAGCCCATGTGGGCAAATCGTCCTACCTACGCAAAGAGAGCAATGTGTCAGACTAGGGCAATCAGCAGGGCTTGTCGTTCAGCCTTTGCCCACATTGTGGTCTTGATCGACAAGAGTCTATCAACCACACCAGCCGAAGAGGTTCCACATGGTGGCTTTGATGATATAAACACAGACAAGTATGAGAAGCCAATCAAATTGGACACGGTTAAGTCAGATGCAATTAGCAAGGCAGACCTGGCAGACATAACCAACAGGCTTAATGCTGTTGTAGTTAAGGCCAGTGGTGGTGAGCCCAGGGACATGGAGCTAAAGTTTGGCAAGCATAAGGGCTCCACTCTGAGAGAGATAGCCGCCTTTGGCAATAAGGGCTTGGACTATCTTGAGTGGTTGAGCAAGCAAGACCTAAAACCTGGAGCAGATGGCAAACCATATAAGAACGACATCATCAGAAATGAAATCATAGCAGAGATTCTTATGGAGGCAGACTCCATTGCGAAAGGAAATCCCAATGACGAAATTCCTTTCTAGTGCCACTGAGTCTATTGGCTCCCAGATGTTGGGAGAAATCCCCAACATTCTGAGAGAGAACTTTGCAAAGGTATCAGAGGTTGAGCGTAATCGTTGTGCTGAACTTGTACAACAGATTGCCGACGCCACTGAAGATCAAGTCATCAAAGATGTCTTGAATGATGTGGTTGTTGCCATAAGGAGACTGCAAAATGTCCGCTATTGATGTGGAGATTGCACAAACCAAATGGTCAATGCTGGTATGGAAAACATCAAAGGAGTTGCCTAAAGAAAATGAAAGAGTCCTCATGGATATTGATGGTGAGGTGCTTAGTGGTAGGTTCGTCGGCAGTCAGTTTGTTTCTAAAAACTGGAATGAAGCTGAAGCAAATGTTAGGATGTGGGCATCCTGGCCGAAAGCACCCAAATGGTAGCTTTCCTTTTATCCATCGTGAAAGCTTTGTGGGACTTATTCGTAATCGGTTTAGGTTGCTTGAGCATCTATCTCCTAATCATATTCGTCAGCGGAGCATTGTGGGATTTGGGAAAAGATATTCTGGAAAGGATTAAAAAGAAATGAGTGTAAAAAGACTAAAGCTTGTCGATGAGTTCCATGCAATTGTATCCAAAAGGTTGAAGGACTTGTTTAAGGACTTCGACCATGCCAAGAGGGAAAACTACAAGGACATTATAAGCCACTTGGATTATAGCCATCGTATCACTAAAGAACTATTGGAAAGAGCCAAGAAATATCAGAAGATAGATATTGAAAAGGCCAAGAAATGAAGTTGCTTTCAATCCTATTCTATCACCTTGGTGATATAGTCAGCGTCACCCTTTGTCATTTGCGTTGGGGTGGCTGGCTTTACCAGAAGCTGATGTTGATGTCTGTAGATTGCGACAAGGGCTTTGATGTCTGGAAAGAGGTTAAAAAGAAATGAGCAAAGATAGTTTCTGGTTCCCATTTGAGCCAAACAGATGGCTTTCCAATGAGAAGCTTTCCTTGGTTAGCCTGGAAGCTAGAGGGCTTTGGATTCACCTGGTATGCCTAATGTATAAGGCCAACAGCAATGGAAGCCTGGTGATTGGTGGCAACATCCCAACCAAAGAGCAGATAAGCAGAATGGTTGGCCAAGAGTCTGGACATCTTGTTGATGAGCTACAAAAGGCTGGTGTCTTTGAGCTTAAAGATGGAGCCATTCATCATCAAGGAGTTGCACAAGGATTGAATAAAATCAATTCAAAGATGGAGGCTTATAGACGCAGAGATGGGGCAAAGATGGATGATCTATCAATCAAAGATGAGGCATCTATTGAGCAAAGATGGGGGGAGAATAAGAATAAGAGTAAGAATAAGATAATACATATAGAAAGGGCGATACGCCCTAGTCTTTTGGAATGGTCTGAATATGCAACTTCTATTGGATGGTTTGGAGATTCAGTTGAGGGAGCTTATGACCATTACCAATCCAATGGATGGAAGGTGGGAGGCAAAGGCCATGTGAAGGATTGGCAAGCCGCCGCCAGGAACTGCTTCAGAAGAAATAAAACAACACACCAAACAAAAGGAACACAAACAATGAAACCAAAAACACAATACAAGTCGTCTTGTGAGTCAGCACCCCTTTACAGGGTTATGGGATTTGCAAGCTTCAATGAGTGGCAGAAAGCTGGAGCCCCAACATCATGAATGACCTACACCTAGCACTACCAGCAACCATCTACAGGGTTGGTGAGCTTGAGAAGAAGCTTGAACAACTCATGCTTAAAATTGATTCAGCAAGCAATGCCCTGGGAGCCCAGATTACACAGATAAAATCATGCATGGTTCTGAAGGATTCAGTGCCAAATGAGGAGGGAGCGATTGCAAACATCATAGTCCCAGAGGAATTAGCATATTCAAAAGGGAAGAAGTTCAAGAAGGGCAAGACAATATGCAGGGCAACAGCAAACAAAAAGACAGAGGTTGTTGCAAGGCGCTGGGCTTTATGGAAAGAGCAATACAATGCTGGAATCCCAGCCGCAGTGATTGCCAGGGCTTGGGGTTGTGACCATAGCACAATCCTTAATGCCAGGGACATGAACTGGCAGAACTACAAACTGAAAGGTTCAAAGTCATGAGCTACCACTACGCCTCTCAATTAACCATGGACTTTATTGAGCCCACCCAAACACACCACCCCATCAAAGCAATAGGTTCCAAGCAGTGCCAGCAGGTGTTGTCACACCTTCAGAGTGGCAAGCCCATCACATCCCTAGAGGCATTGAAGCTTTATGGGATTTTTAGGCTGGCAAGCAGAATCCATGACCTTAAAAAGAATGGTATTGCAATCAAGAGTAGGGATGTGGAGACTGAGACAGGAAAGAAGGTGAGCCAATACTATGTTGATTAAAGACCTACCAAGCACCAGGAAAGAGATTGTTCTGTTCAAGATACAGGTTCAAGACCTGCTATGCTGGAAGGAACTGCCAAAGGCTTACTCAACACTAGCAAGTGCAATGGCTAATGCTCCAGATAAGCCAGCAAGAATCATGAAGAGGTCGGACAGGGGTTGGGAAATTGCCTGGAGCAACAAATGAACATAGCCCTAATGACTTCAGATAAGCTTATTGGCTTGGTGTCTGGCATGATGAAAGACCAACCCAAAGCAGAAAGGCTTTGCTGGGATATGACCAGGCACTACAGGGAAAGAAGCATTGAGCAAACAGACTTTGAAAAGGCATGGCATCAGTCTGTTTCAAATGGGACACCAGACTATTCAATATATGATGGTGAAAGGTATGTCCCAGAGGCAACAGCCTGTTATCTTGTGTATGCCAAAAGATACATAAGGACATCTGCAAAATTCATTGAGGGCAAATGGCCTGTTAATGAAATATGGGATTTGGGCTGTGGCATTGGAGCATCCACTGCACTTCTCAAACTCATTTTCCCTGGAGCCAATGTGTTTGGAACACAACTGCCATCAGATCAAAGGAGAGTGGGTGAAGAGTTATCAAAGACCCATGGCTTTCAAATAGTAGACTCAATGAAAAGCAGTGGTGATGCTGTTGTGTTCATGCTTGATTATCTTGAGCATTTTGAATGCCCAACAGACCATCTAAAGACAATCATTGAGCAGAAGCCAAGGCTACTTGTTATGGCAAACTCATTTGGAGCAACTGCTGTCGGCCACTTCCCAAAGTATAAAATTGGAGATTCATTGTTTGGCAACAAAGAGACAGGCAGACATTTCAGCAAGTGGCTCAAAAACAATGGATATAAAAAAGTTGAAACAGGATTCTACAACAATAGGCCAGCAATCTGGGAGAGGGCAGAATGAACATTGCAAAACAGGCCAGCCTCTTTGGTGCAGAACTTGAGCTAGACCAGGATGATTCAAAATACTCCACAAAGGTTGAGGCTCCTGTTTATAAGCCAAGTGAAAAGAAGCCACACCTGCTGGAGCTTGTGGACATTTCTAAATCCAACAGCCTCATCAGAGAGGTTCTTGCATCAGCCATTCCCCAGGATGAGAAGGAGTTTCTGATTGAGGCGGCCAAAAGGCACAGCGTGTTCAACTATGAAAAGATTGCAGACTATTATGCCCATGCCTCACCAGAGACCCAAGCCCTCATGGAAAAGTCTGCCCTGGTCATCATAGACTTTGGCAAGGCAATCGAGAGTGGCTATGTGAGGCTATGTGATGAGATAAGGAACCAGTATCTTGAGCACGCAGAGTGATTTTGCCATCTTCATCCTAACTCATGGTAGGCCAACCAATATAAAGACCAT
>Ga0214923_10008657_pt1 | contig 10771 bp, 6 predicted proteins | sample LL1510_MetaG_FD_177993 | JGI IMG/M metagenome (GOLD analysis project Ga0214923, IMG submission 177993) | Freshwater microbial communities from Lake Lanier, Atlanta, Georgia, United States - LL-1510 | ecosystem: Environmental > Aquatic > Freshwater > Lake | place: USA: Georgia | collected 2015-10-15
TGAACATGAAAATGAACATGAAAGTGAACATGAAAATGAACATGAAAGTGAACACGAAAGTGAATATGAAAGTGAAAGTAACAGTGATTTTAATGAAAATAATGAATTTTCACAAGAATATATTAATAATTTAATTGAACAAGCAAAAACATTTGATAAAGAACGTGCCGAAACATTAAATCTTATTAATAAAATGAATGAACCAATGATTTTTATGATTCATGAAAATAATTCTATGAATGGTCCTACGAATAATTCTGTGAATAATTCTGTGAATAATTCTGTGAATAAATTAGAAATTATCCAAGAAATAACAGAAGAGTCTAATAATTTAAATGAAGAATTAACTGAAGAAATAAATAATAAATTAAAGAATGAATTGACAAATGAATTGACAAATGAATTGACAAATGAATTGACAAATGAATTGACAAATGAATTGACGAATGGATTAATTGACCAAGTTAATAAAAAAAAAAATACTAGAAAATCGACTAAAAAAAAAATAGAACAAGTAACTGTTTAATTAAATTTAATATGTAATTAAATGTACATTAAAAGAGGTGGTTCATTTATATTTTCATTTGATATACTTTCATCCAAAAATATATCAATATGTGTATCCAGAATTTTTACTGGTAATGTTTTATAATAAGAATATAATTTTTTATATTTAAGTCTAATAACATTATCTTCTTCATTTGTTAATAATAATGTATTTATACGTGAAAAAATAATTTTAATTTTAAGTTTTATATCTCTCATACCTTCTGTATTTTTAGATGAATTAACAAGATATTTTACTGCTTCTTCTGTAAATTGAATATCTTCCTTATTAAATTTAAATTTATCCAACATATATGGTATAATATGTTTTATAGTAATTTCTAATTTTTCCTTAAAATTATAATTATCAACCTTTATTTTAAATAATCTATCCGCTAAAATTTTATCAATTTTTGACGGGTCATTATATGTAAAAATAAATAATACTTTTGATAAATCAAACTCAATCCCCGCAAAATATTTATCATAATTATATTTCTTATTTGTTGTTGAATCTGTTAAATGAATTAATGTTCCAATAATCTCTTTACCATGCTGTGTCTCTGATACTTTATCTAATTCATCCACTAAAATTATAGGATTCATTATTTTAGTATTTCTTAATATATCTATTAATCTACCACTCCCAGAACCTACATATGTAAACCCATGACCTGTTAAACTTGATGCATCCGACTCACCCCCTAATGAAATTGTTGCATGTGGTCTACCTAACGCTTCTGCAATACTTGTTGTAATAGATGTTTTTCCAAGCCCCGCATTTCCATATAATCCAATTGCATTAATATTTACATCAGGATTTCTAACCATTTGTGTAACAATATTTATTATTTGATCTTTTGGCTTTTCTAAAAATGACAATTTTTTATCAAGTGTATCTCTTATATGTTTTATATATAATTTAATATCTTCTATCGATGAATCTTTTGTAATAGGGCTTTCATTATATATTCCAAATGGAACCGATAATAATGAATCCATCCATGCTTTATATTTCGCATATTCTGATGTATCTGTTTGTTCATATGTCTCCATAATTTCTAATTTTTTATATGCAATTACTTTGTTTTCAAACGACATTTTTGACTTTAAAATTTTTGTTCTATATGAATCTGATAATCCATTTGTTAATGAACTTTTTAAAATATCTTGCTCCAATTTTACTAATTCAGGGTCTTCCTCATTTGATATATTTGATATTAAAAATTTTAAATTTGCATTATATTCTTCTGTTAATACTTCTGAATTTGCTAAACAATGAATTTTTTCTAATAGTTTTTGCTTTTGCTCAATTGAAACATTCATCTTTAATATGTCTATAATACTCGGACTATTATTCATATATTTAATTTTTATATCCTCTAATTGCTTTATCAATTCCTTTAACTCATCTTTTGATAAAGAATGTTTTAATTCCTTTTTACGCTCTTCTAATGGCACTCTTTCAAAAAATCCTCCATCATATATAGAATTTATTAATTCATTAAATTGAGTATATTCATCACTCTTAAATTCCTTTTTATTTTCATTACTTAATTTCCCATTATTTTCACCCGACTTTAATAAAATATTTTTAATTGATTCTTTAATACATTTTGTTATTATATTATTCATATTTACCGTTTCACTTACCATTTCACTTACAGTTTCATTTTCCGTTTCATTTTCCGTTTCACTTACAGTTTCATTTTCCGTTTCACTTACAGTTTCATTTTCCGTTTCACTTACAGTTTCATTTACAGTTTCACTTACTGTTTCATTTTCTATATTAATTTTTTTTATAATGTTAGATTTTTTTTTAATATCAAAATGAATATTTGTGTTTTTATTATCTAATAAAATATCTTCTATATTTTCGTTATATTCGTCGCCTATTTTACGTTTTTGATTTCTTGTTTGTACCATTACCAATTTAACATTTACTTTTATTTTAAATTATTATTTTAGACACATAATTTTCATTTTTTCATTAATTTTAATTTCATTTGTTTATAATTTTTATTAGGATAATGTTTATTTAATAATTTAATATTTCTTTCAGAATTAACCCATTTAAACGCTGGATCACCTCCCCAAATTAACCAACTTATAATTCCATGTTTACTATGCCATTTTGATTCTTTTGGTCTTCCATAATCTATCCATTTTTTATAACTAGGATAACTTGCATATATATGTCTTGCAAACCATGCTCTCATAAATTTTAAATCTTCAATAGGAATACTCTCTTTTGTTGCTAATTGTTTTGCACGTTTCCAACCTGTTTCTATCCCTCCACCAAATCCTAACTTTTTTAATTTAAATGAATATAACGCCATTTTTTTTACATTTTCAGGAATTTTTATCATAATTTTACTTTTTTTACCATAAAATTGTGAAAAATGTTTACCACTTCCAAATTTAATATTACCTTTATACTTTATTTTTTCTTTTTCTTTTTTAGCTTTATTAAGACTTTTTTTACTAATAGAATGATATGTTCTAGGTGTACTCTTATTTATTTTTTTAGATGGTCTACATAATGGATATTTCCCCGATGAACTTTTTACTGACTTACGTCCACACGACTTATATCCAATAATTTTACCTTTAGAATTTTTAATAGGTCTATTTAAATCAACCCACTTTTCTTTATACCATCTTTTTAATCCACTACTTGAATTTTTTTTACCACTATATCTCCCTCCACGACGTTTATATTCATGTACAATCCAACTTGACCTATATATACCCGATGGCGATTTAAATTTCTTATTAGCCAACTTTTTTACATAATCATATAATGTTTTATTAGTTGGCTGCGGTCCTTGACCATTTTGTTTAACAACTATTTCACATTTACCATTTATACATTTTTTAAATTCTGTAGATGTAATACATTTTTTTACACAATTTTTAGAATCACATTTTTTTACACATTTTTTTACATATGTATCATATAACTCCCGCATTTTATTATATATAAATATATTTTAATTTAATTAAATGTAATTTAATTAAATGTAATTAAATTAAATGTAATTAAATTAAATGTAATTAAATGTAATTAACTTGTGCACATCATACATGCTTCTTTATTTTCAATAGAACACATTAAAATAGCTTCTTCTTCTTGTTTTGTTAATGACTTTCCTTTCTTTTGTTTTTCTTTAATTTTTTTCTCCATATTTGGGTCAATTGTAAATTTAGAAGCACCAGAACTTGCTTTACTTCTTAAATAATATATACCTGTTTTTAATCCTTGTTTCCATGCATAAAAATGCATACTTGTTAATTTTTTAATTGTTGGAGAAGCCATGAATAAATTTAATGATTGCGTCATATCAATAAATGGCCCTCTTTCAACACTTTGGTCAATAAAATCTTTCATTTTTATTTCCCACACAGTTTTATATAATTCTTTAATATTATCTGGTATATTTTCTATATTTTGAATACTACCATTATGTGCAATAATAAGGTCTTTCATTTCCTTATTCCATAATTTTAATTTTGTTAAATCTTCCACTAAATGTTTATTCGCAATAATATATTCACCTGATAATACACGTCTTTTAAAAATACAACTATCAAATGGTTCAAATGATTCTGTATTACCCATAATTTGCGCACTCGATGCTGTTGGCATACATGTTGTTAATGTACTATTTCGTACACCATATTCTTTAATATTTTGACGCAATGTTTCCCAATCCCATCTTCCTGAAAGATATTCACTTATATTTATATTATTATAATCTACCCATAAATCAAACTGCAATTTACCCTCACTCATAGGACTTCCTTTAAATGTACTATAAGTACCATCCTTTTTAGCTAACTCCATAGACCCTGTTAATAACCCAAAATAAATTGTTTCAAAAATTTCTTTATTTAATTTTTTAGCTTCTTTACTTTCAAACGGATATCTCATTTTAATATATGTATCACTAAGACCTTGCACACCAACCCCAATTGGTCTATGTGCTAAATTACTACGTTCTGTTTCTGGAACAGGATAATAATTAAAATCAATTACATTATTCATAGGTAATACTATATGTTTAGCAACTTCATATAATTTCTGATGATTATAAAATGGGATTTTTGTTTCTGGATCAATATCAACATATTTTGGTAAAGCAATACTGGCCAAATTACAACAAGAATATTCATCTGGATTAGAATGTAACAAAACTTCCGCACATTGTCCAGTTAAAATACCATTAAATATACCCATTCCTCGTTTTTCTTCCTTAAAACAATATGTATCTGATATTCTATGTGTTTCAATAATTTCTTTCACTTGAATCCATCTTTTTGTATTGTGTGTGGGATATACACCTGTAATTTTTAATTTTTTTGGTCTAAACCCTAATTTATATAATGTTGCTACATCCCAACTAGTAATTAATAATCTATACCCTTTTTGAGTACTTTGTCTTTGTTCGTTAATTTTAGGATCACACCCTAATGTTTGTAACATATATTTAACATTCTCTAAAAATATTTTATTCATACTTGATATTTGAATTCCATTTAAATTCTTTGATTTACACATATAACCATTCCTATCCACCAATCCTTCTAACCATCTTAACTTAATATCTATATTATAATTAATAGGAACCATCGTTGGTGATTTTTTATTGTTTAAACCATGTTCATATGGATACAGAAAATCAGATAATCCATCTGTAATAATAGGAAAGTCTGATTTAATTAATTTCATATTCGGCTTAAGATCTTTTGCCTCTATTTTTTGAATTTTGGGAGATTGACTAGAAGTAACGATATAAAATTTATGATATGGTGTACATTCTAATTCAGTTCCATTTGATAATTTTATTTTAATTAATTCTTGATTTTCTCCTGTTTTTTGAATCGTTGTTTTTGTAAATTCTTGACCATTCCACACATCCACCGTTTGATTTTCCAATTTTTTTATTGTATAATATCCATTTGAAGTTAAAATCATTGTCTCAGGAGCAACACATAAATTACTAGAACGAATAGGGCCAATATTTTTCTGATTTGATTTTTTATTAGCTGCATCTTTATATAATATATAAGGAGTACCTGTTTCAATCTGAGATTCTAGAATTTTTAACCAAATATCTTGCGCCTTTACTTTTCTCTTAAATCTATTTTCTTCTACATATTTCCAATATAACGTTTCATATTCATCTCCGTATACATCATTTAAATTAGGACATTCATCTGGGTCCATTAGATACCATTCCCCATCTATTTCTACTTGTTTCATAAATAAATCAGGGACCCATACTGCTAAAAAGAGGTCACGCGCTCTTAGACTTTCACTCCCCTGATTTTTACGTAAATCTAAAAATTCAAAAATATCTGGATGATGAGGTGATAAATACATTGCAAATGACCCCTTCCGTTTACCTGAATTATGAACCAACCCCATATCTGTAAGATAATTATGATTATCAATCATATTAAAATCATAAACTTCACCTTTATAAGTTATTTTATGTATACTTTTAATTCTTCCCCAAAGAATACCATTCCATTCAAAATATTTAAAATACTGACCAGTTTCTTTAAAATTAATAATTTTTGATAAATTTGGATGTTTTGGAATCCTTAAATAATAACTTAATTGTTTTGTAATATGAGATTTTTCTATATTATTTTTCACATTTCCAGATGTTAAAATACCTAATCTTAATAAAAGATATCTCGTTTGCATAACTAACTTTTGAGAAGAACTTGTAAATACTAATTCTTTTAAATTCAAACAGTCTGTTCTTAATAGACCTTCTAATATTTTCATAATTTTAGGGATTGGTAAATGTAAAAATTCATCTTTAATATATTTTTCATTATTTGAATCATATAACATTTCTCTTGTTAAATTTAATAAATCTGAATCACACCATCTTATACTAGAACATTCTGTTTTATTTTCACATTCCCAATAATGAATATTTTTATCTTTTAAATATGTTTTAACAAAGTCTTTTAAATCATAATTGTCTAAAGTTATATTAAATTCATTTCTTCCATCACAAATATGACCATTTCCTAACATTATACCATAAAATTTATAATAATCTAAGTCATGTATATCATTATCTGCTTCATACGTTGGTATTGGAAATCCAACTAAATCATCTTCTGTTAAATCTTTTGCATCATAAAATTCTGGTTTAATAAGACCCTTTTCTAATCTATTTTTTATAACTGAATAATTTGTAATTTTCTTTTGATTCTTTAATAAATATAATTCATGTTCTTTTGTAACTTTAACTGGGAATAAAGTATTTGTAGCTCTTATTTCAAGAATTTCTTTATTTATATCATTTTTAATTACTTGATTTACTTGTTTAAATGTACCATCAATTGTTATTAAAAAATCACTTGTTGTAATATCCTTCATTTGCTTTGGCCCATTCTTCGAATATACCCACGTATCTGGTATGAAGCATTGATTGACATATGTACTAATTTCATTATACACCTTTAACATTGGTATAATACCATCACTATGACCATTTGTACCTCTAATTATAGTTCCTTTACTACGAATATTATTAATATCTAATCCAATACCACCTCCTACTTTGCTAATTTTTGCACAATCACTCATTGTTTTAAAAATGCCATCAATGGAATCTTTTGTGTTTAACAAAAAACATGAACTTAAATTTTGTAAACGACTTCCACCATTAAACATTGTAGGACTTGCAAATGTAAAATAATGTTGAGAAATAAGATTATATGTTTTAATAATTTCTTCTATTGAATCTTTATGAACTTGAATTGCTACTCTCATATAAAGATGCTGAGGACGTTCAACTACTTTTCCATTGATTTTCATTAAATAACTTTTTTCTAACGTTTTAAACCCAAAATAATCAAATTTATAATCACGTGTGTAATCAATACTATCATTCAAAATATCTTTATTTTTTCTAATTATATCAATTATATCATCTGCTAAAACAGGTGCATTATTTCCATTTTTATCAATATTTCCATATAAATTTTCCATGACTTGACTAAAACATTCAGTTGTATTTTTATGCATATTACTAATTACTATTCGAGAGGCAAGTTTTCCAAATTCAAGATTTTCAGTCATACTTATAGCAATTCTAGCAGCTTCTTCATCTAATTCTGTTGAACTAACACCATCATATATTGTTGATACTACTTTTTGAGCAATGATATCAGTATCAATCGATTTTAATTGCCCTAACGTTTTATCATTTGCTAATTTTTTTAATCTATACACAATCTTATCAAAACTTAAATTTTCTAAATGTCCATCTCTTTTTTTAATTTTCATCTTACGTTATAAATATTCATAATAAAATTTTTTTTAAGTTTTTTTTTAATTAATTTTAAATCATCAATTTATCATTTTTACATAATTGATGATTTAAATTTAAAATTAATTAAACTCATATTTAAATGGATGAATCTATTACAAAAACTCCTGATAAAACACAACAAAAATTAAATAAATTAGATATACTTGTTTTTAATAATGGATGGAATGATAAAAATGAACAATTAATCGTTAATATTGGTTATAATGCTGGAGTTTACAAAAAATTACATGACAAATCCGCATTAAAATATATTCATTATAATAAAATTTTAAACATTTCTTTACTTATTTTTTCAATATTTCTAAGTACTGATTCTATTTTAAATATTTTACAAGGCGAAATTTTAACTATTATCCAAAAAATTATCACCTTTATTGTAGCCTTTATTTCTGTATTAAATAATTTTTTAAAATATGAAGAAAAATCAACACAACATAAACAATCTTCTCAAGCATTCAATCTAATATACAACGATATACGTAATATGATGTGTATTTATAGAAAAGACCGCACAAACGCGGTTAAATATATACAAAATATTATTAAAGAATATGATTATTTAGAAATCTCATCACCAGAAATCTCATCATATTTAATCAAACAAATAAAAGAAGAAATAGAACATGATAGTAATATTAAAAATAAAAATATTATGCCAAATAATACTGTCAAAGAAATAGAAGTATTAGTTGATAAAAATGAAAATACATACAATATAACAAATAATAATTTTCACCATGACTCCTCCTCCAATAACCATTCAAATAATCATTCTGATACTCCTTCTGATACCCATTCTGATAATCACTCTGATAATCATTCACATCAAATTAACTTGCCTAAAATAACACAACCTAAATTCAAAATAAATAATAAACAAAATTTAGAAGATATACATCAATTTTTTAGAATTGACGGCGATTTATCAGAAAATGATAATATAACATTCGATGATATACAAAATTATAGAAATTATTCACTTAATTTACAAACACAATATCAAATGAATAGATTTATGCATTAATTACATAAGATTTTTAATCGCATCTTCTGTTAATTGATTCTTTGAATATAACTTTTTTAATATATTAAATGTATCCTGTTGTGTTAATTTTAAAAATGTATTCCCATTTTCATTAAGTAATTCTAAATAATCTATTAATTTAATAGATTCATTAAATCTATTTTTTATAGCCGTTGCTATCTTATTTTTTACATTATTATCCACATCTGTTAACATCTCTTTTGATTGATTAAAAATTAAATATAACAATATAACAATCAACGCAATCCATACAATATCCATTATTTTAATCTAATCAAATAAAATAATTAATTTAAATTAACAATTAAATTTATTACAATTAAATTTATTCAAATTTATCTTTATTAATAATATGATACTCTAATGAACATGCATGTTTTGTTAAATTTGGCATAATACCTCCAAATCCATTTAACCCATTTTCATCTAATATGATTGTTTTACACGGTAATTGCGCAATTTGATTAAATGTATTTTTATTTTGTTGTTTCTTTTCAATCTTTTTCATTTTTTTAACAATTGAACTATATAACTCTTTTTTATGTGTTTTGATTAATTCATATTGTAACATAATAATTTCAGTTGAAGACCACTGTTTTTTTGTTTTTATTGCAGATTCAAATTTTAAATTTAATTGAAGTAAAGAATCCTTATCAATTTGTTTCATAATTCTATGAATAATTTCTAAATTAATATCATTCCATAATGTTTCACATGGCGTTTCATTTAACACTATATTTTCTATATTTTCATAATTTATCACTTTAATTGAATATAATCTTTCCGCTTTTTTTTCATATGAATTATATATATATCCTTTTGATATTAACTTATATTTTTTTACTAAATAATATATATTATTTTCAATCTCAACAAAATAATCTAAACTATCATGTTGAATGAATTTATTATCATTCGGTGACATCTTAAGACTAGATATCTCTTTTTCAAAAAAACTATTTATCCAATTATTAACATATACAGAATTTTCACCATATATAACATTAATAACTTCCTCTCTATTTGTATTTAAATCTGTTTTTATAATTATTTGCATAATGTTTATTTTATATATTTATACTATAAATTAAAATTTTTTATTTGAATAATAATATTTAGTTTATTTTTAAAAAATAAACCTTTCACTATTATCCACTGTAAATTAATTAATTTAGAATTAATTTAGAATTAATTTATTTAGACGTAGTTAATGCTCTAAATTTCATTATTGTTGATAACCAATTATTTATATTTGATGATTTATATTGAATTTGACCATTATTAGTAATATTAAATTCTATATTACATTGGTCTCCTATAAATGTTGAATTAATAATCCATTTATTATTTTTCATTTGAATCCCTTTTAACTCATACCCTGTATTTAATTCATTATCATTTGTCTCTATATGCACAGATACAAACGCATGAAAATATCTAACATTACTATCAAATATAAATCCCAAAATATCATCAAATGTTACTTGATTATTATTCGCTGAAAAAGAATTTTCTAAAAAAATATCACCATGAGATGGTGTAAGATTAATATTATTTACATATAAACTTTCCCCTATTTGTAAGTCCTTCCCAACCGCCACTCCACCTGTTACTACTAATGCACCGTTTGATAAATTCGTTGTATTTGATGAACTTCCTAATTTTAATGTATCATTTATAAATGTTAAATCCGCAAATGTACGAATTGGGTCTACACCATTCCCTACAAGTATTGAACCTACTGTAAAAAACGTTTGTCCTGTTCCACCCACATTTACCTCTCGTACAGTACTTCCTATTGTTATATTTGTATACA
>Ga0214923_10008658_pt1 | contig 10770 bp, 6 predicted proteins | sample LL1510_MetaG_FD_177993 | JGI IMG/M metagenome (GOLD analysis project Ga0214923, IMG submission 177993) | Freshwater microbial communities from Lake Lanier, Atlanta, Georgia, United States - LL-1510 | ecosystem: Environmental > Aquatic > Freshwater > Lake | place: USA: Georgia | collected 2015-10-15
CGGGTACTCTTACGATTGCCACATTAAATAACACAGTATGTACATCAGACAGTGAAACACAAAATGGTGGTTTTTGGCTACAGACTACAGGTACGTGTACAACTGGTAGTTGGCAAGGTACTTATGCAATAAGATTTAGAGTTCAAGCACTTAATAATACTACGCTCAATGCTTCTATTACTGGATGCAACCTACGCAGTCTTGGGTTTTATGGGCCAGTTAATTTTACCGCAGCCCAAACCGTAAACTTAATCAATTCAAATTCATCAATTACTTGGGATGAACAAGGCGCAGCATTTAATTTAACTAATCTTACAGCAACCATTGCTTCCTCTACTGGCGGCACTTTCACAATTTTACAAAATGCTAGTTCGCTGGCAAATGCCAATTATCGTTTAGGTGTATTGAACACCCTTGATGCATCTTTAAACGACGATCAAACTTTTAATCTATACGCTTATGTACGAACATTAAGTTTAACCAAAAATACTGGTATATTTAATTTAAATGTAGACTATGCACAAACTTTTACATGCAGTGGCGATGCTGGAACAACTTACAATTATCAGGCCGTTACTACTGCTAATCCTTTTACTGCAACTTTTACACCAATCACAGGAACTAGTGTAGCTGCTGCTATAACAAAATTCCAAGTGCCTGTTAAATCTACTAGTGGTAGTGGTACTGGGGCAACTTTCAATATAGCTAAAACTGGTACTGGCACAACATATAGTGGAATTACTGTTGCTGCCCTAGGCAGTGGTTATGCCGTAGGCGACACTATTACTCTAAGTGGTGCCAATTTAGATGGTGTAGATGGTACCAATGACCTAACATTTACTATTACTGCTGCCACACAGGTTACAGCCAGTGGCCAATCAGCAGGTAGTACACCTGTAGGCATTAGCGGTACCGCAGTGAACACTGCTCAAACAAGAACCAATGTGCCAGTTAAATCAAGTACAGGTGGTGGTAATGACGCACTTTTTTCTGTAACAAAAACTGGTACTGGTGTTGTATATTTTGGTGTTACTACTGCGGTTCTCACTTCAGGGACCGCTCCTGCAGATGGTAGTACCATAGTACTTAGTGGAGCAAATTTAGGTGGCGTAGATGGTACCAATGATCTAACTTTTACGTTTAAAGCAACGAGTACACAGCATAATCTCACCACGTTCCAATGTCGAAATACTCTCGATTTTGTAGCCGGCGCTCTTCTTTTTAATGATCCAACTAATTATATTATAGGTAATTTTACTAGTACTTATACTAATCCAAGAGCTATTAATTTTAATGGATATATTATTCCGCTAGTTAGAACCGTTACTATTGGTAGTACCAGTCAAAATTTAACCATTCAAAATCCTGGTGGTTTTGATATACAGGGCACAGGCACCATTAACACCAGTGGATTAAGTGCCACTGCCGACAATAATTTTGACGTATACTGGAGAGGCAGTAATACATTTACTACTGCCAGTGCTATAAGAAATCTCTATATTTTTAGCGGTGCTATTTTAAGTACAACTAGCGCAATAACCGTTAATATTAGAGGCGTAGTTACTAGTGGCGATGGCGGAGGAGGTACAGGACCTTTTACAGGCTTAACCATTAGTTTTCCTGCTGTTGCTAATCCAGGAGCGTTGATCCAGCAATTTAACATAGAAACACCCACAGTAATACCCAGTGTTACTGTGTTAGGCACCTGTACCATAAATTCCATTAGAACAACCACGTTGACCCTAAATCCAGGACCCGACTACACTGCCACCTTAGACAGTGGTGGACATATTACCACGTTGACTATGACAGGCACCGGCGGAACCATTACACTGAATAATTTAGATAGTTTACAAACTCTAGGATCAACAACCTTAACATTTGGAGGTAATGCCACCTATAACCTCAACGGATTTACCAGTACAACTAAGGCAGTCAGCTGTGCAGGAACCAATGCTGCCTGCGTGTACAATATCAACATTTTAAATTTAACCAATTCTGCTACCAGCAATCGACTGCTGTTTGATGGTCTTGGTACACTCAACGTAGGCAGTAATGTAATTGTAGGCAACTTTACTATTGCTAACGCCACAAATTCAAGAACATTAAATTTTGGAACTAATTGGATCTATATCCAAAGCAGCGGAGTTATTTCATGCAATCTTCTAACTACCACAGTGACCACTACCAATAGTAAAAATTATAGTTCAGGGGCCGGTGGAATACGCACATATAATGGAAATACAGGTACTCTTACTGTAACCAATCAAAATGAAGATACTGCTTTAAATTTATTGTTAGATCATGCTGCCACTTTGGGCGGTACTTTGTCCTGGAGAAATATAGTAGGCTCCGGCGGTATAACCAACAGTTCGGGTACATTAATTGTATTTGGTGACTATATCATTTCGGGGGGCGCATTTTCAGGTGTTCAGGTTAATTTTTCAGGCACTTACAGTAATATATCGCAGACTATAAACACATCACTGTATGGCCCCAATGTGTCTGTTATGAGCGGTGCTAGCCCTAAAATAATCAGCGGTGATACATTTATTAAAACCTTGACCACACAGGCTATCTCTTTGACAATTTCAAACAGTACTAAACTATATTGTGACTCCATAGCGGTGCAGGGTACGTCTTTTACTGTCAATGGAGATCTTTACACCAACAATTGGAATACCAGTGATGCTACTACCTATTACTGGAATGGCAATGGTTATCTAAGAATTGGTGAACCACAAACCACAAACCCTGCTGCTTATGGTTTTGTGGGCAATACCACATGGAATTCTGCTCGAGTTTTTGATAGTACCAGTTCTCGTGGCGCAGGAACTGGTCCTAATCTATATCAGCGTGGTACTTCAGAAGGCTATTATTCCTATGCCTCTGCAAGCATCAACAATCCCCACCGTGTTAAAAATATTGCTTTATATGGCACATCTTATTCCGATACTAACTTAATTTTCAAAGTCAAAGAAGGCATCTATAATTACAATACCACGAACGCTAATTTCAATAATTTAACGTTGATAGTAGATAATCAAGCAGGCAATTTCACCATATATAGTTCTTATAATATGTCCTCAACTAATAATTCATTGCCCATTCGGCAATCTATTGATGCTAGTAGCGCAACCATTATTCTAAATTCAGGGTCCAGTCCTGTACATGTTAATTCCTTGGAATTTGTCAATACTGTTACCACAACAGTACAAACAAACTCAGTGAACTTGACCACTGCTAAAATTATTTGTGGTACGTTTACACCCGGAAATAGTATAGTTACACTAAACGGCGGTAATGATACTATTTTTGATACTGTAGTAAGCACTGCTAGTAACCATGAAATTATAATTACTGGCCCAGGCAATAAAAATTTTATTGTTCGAGACAATAATCTAAATATAGTTACAAATGATAGCCCATTTTCACATAATGGTAGTGGTGATGGTATTGGTTGGCTGAATTTAGTACATACTGAGCCTAGAACAATTGGCACTGTACGAACAGGTAGTGGCAACTTTTCTAAAGCCATAGCCAGTTCCGCCGTTTCAAAAACCACAATATCTGCTAATACAGTTTATCCTAGTAGAACTACAGTTATTGAAAGTGATACAATTACTTGGTATGTAATAACTACTAATGTTACGGATGGTACAACACTTTACTGGACTGATAGTGGTACTACTAATTCTAGTGATTGGGTTGGTGGTGCTACATCAGGCAGTTTTATTGTTGTTAATAATGTGGGAACAATTAGTAGAACTGTGGCTTTAGATCCAGACTCAGAAAGCACTGAAACAAGTATTTTAAATATTAGAACAGGCAGTATTAGTGGTACTATTATTGCTACAAGTAATACGGTAAATATTTTAAATGCAACATTAACAGTTACACCTTCTTCTACAACAGTCAATGAAGGAGATACAATTACATGGACTTTTACAACTACTAATATTTCAAATGGCACAACATTTTACTGGACTGATAGTGGTACTACTAATTCTAGTGATTGGGTTAATGGAAACACATCAGGTAGTTTTGTTGTTAGTAATAATGCAGCGACAATTAGTAGAACTTTAATTTTAGATTTTAACTCAGAAAGTACTGAAACAAGTATTTTAAATATTAGAACAGGCAGTATTGGTGGTACTATTATTGCTACAAGTAATACGGTAAATATTTTAAATGCAACTCCAACATCTTTTACTTCCCCCGGATCATACTCATATACAGCACAACCTGGTACTTATACTGTTAAAATTTGGGGAGCGGCGGGTGGTGGTTCAACTGGTGGCAGTATTGGATATGGGGGTGGCGGAGGTGGTGCTTGTCTAGTAAGAACAGATATTGTTATTACTACTCCAGAAACATGGAGCATTTACATAGGTCAAGGTGGATTTACCAGCACCGGGAACGCAGACAACAATACTGGCGTGTTTGGGGCTGGTGGATCTGGGTATAATGGGGGTGGTGGTTCTGGTGCAGGGGGAACTAGTGAAAGTAGATGGTGTGGAGGTGGTGGAGGTGGATCTAGTGCAATATCCGGAAACTCAATAGGAACTGCAATTGCAGGAGGTGGTGGAGGTGCAGGCGGTGATGGCTCTGCTGGCGGAGCTTCGGGTGGAGGTGGAACCGGCAACGGTGCAGGAGGTACTGCTGGCGGAGGTGGTACTGCTGGCGGTGGTGGAAGTGGAAATAGTGGTGGCGGAGGTGGGTCAAATTTACCAAATCAAACTTCCGGTAGAGGAGGCCAAGGAGGTGCTAATTCTGTACCAGCCGGTTGGACGGTATTTAATGGTGGCGGCGGAGGTGTAGGAACAACTGGACTACCTGGAAATAATACAGATATAGACTTAAACACAGGAAGTGCCACAGGTTATCCTGCTACTAATGGTGGAGCAGGTATGGTGGCTATTAGAAAAACAGCCTAAGATTAAATAAAATATCATGATAGGTATAGAGTCAATAGGAATTTTAGAAACTAGAACTGTGGCTTTAGATGCCACATCAGAAGATACTGAAGCGAGTGTATTATGTATTAGAATAGGCAGTATTAGTGGTACTATTATTGCTACAAGTATATTTTAAATGCTTAAAAAATATTATGGCTATTACAGTAAACAATTTACAAATTTCAGGCACTAGTAACAATCAAAACTACATTGAAGGTAATTGGACTCAAAATGATTCGGTTACTGCAATGAATTTTAGTTACTTAAGTGTTGCAAATAGCACAGTAAGTGGTGGTGTTGCTCCAGGCTGGTTTGCTTTACAAGATAATGGCGGAGTTGACTATGGCAATAATGTTGGTTGGTATTTTTTTCCTGTAGAATATAACAGTGCTTTCTTCTTATTTTTTGATGTTAACACATTGGCTTAATTACCAATTTTTATACGCATAAATATAAGACTATGTTGAACACTCTCAAAAATGTAATTTATCTTTTTAATATAAAATACATGACAGGATAAAATGGGAATTTCGGTTAAAACACTAATTTCTGGAGAATATTCCGGCCCACAAGGACCACAAGGGGCAACTGGCCCGCAAGGCCCAGAAGGACCACAAGGCCCAGAAGGACCACAGGGATCTACAGGCCCAGAAGGACCACAGGGATCTACAGGCCCAGAAGGACCACAGGGATCTACAGGCCCAGAAGGACCACAGGGAGCCACTGGCCCAGAAGGACCACAGGGAGCCACTGGCCCAGAAGGACCACAAGGAGCCACTGGCCCAGAAGGACCACAAGGACCAAGTGGACCACAAGGACCACAAGGAGCCACTGGACCACAAGGAGCCACTGGACCACAAGGACCACAAGGACCACAAGGACCACAAGGAGCCACTGGACCACAAGGAGCCACTGGACCACAAGGACCAAGTGGACCACAAGGACCAAGTGGACCTCAAGGACCACAAGGAGCCACTGGACCACAGGGACCACAAGGACCACAAGGACCACAAGGAGCCACTGGACCACAAGGACCACAAGGAGCCACTGGACCACAAGGACCACAAGGAGCCACTGGACCACAAGGACCCCAAGGACCCCAAGGACCAAGCGGGCCATCGGGACCAAGTGGAGCCTCTGTTGGTCTAGATATACCTTCAGCTGGAGCGGCAAAAAATAGTAGTTATACCTTAAGCACCAATGATCTTGGAGAATATGTTGAAGTAACCACCGGTGGTTCTATTATTATACCGAATTCCGTGTTTTCCAGCGGAAATGCCATATTGGTGTTTAATAATACAGCAGCAGCTATAACTATAACCTGCAATATAACCACAGCCTATAAAGCAGGCACGGCTACTGCCATAGCCAGTGCTCAGCTGGCCGCTAGAGGTATTGCCAGTATTTTATTCATTTCTGGTACATTGTGTGTTATTACCGGTAATATAACATGACCATAGTTGTAAAAAATCGTATAAAAACCACTACCACCACTACTAATACTGGCACGCTTAGTTTAAATTCACAAGCTGATACAGGTTATCAAAATTTTAGTGCCATAGGTAATGGCAATCAAACCTATTATCTCATTGTAGATGGTTCTAATTGGGAATCTGGCCTTGGTACTTATCAATCTGCGGGTAATACCTTATCTAGAGATTTGGTTTTTGATAGCAGTAATAGTGGTAGTCTACTAAATTTAACAGCAGGCACAAAGACAGTGTTATGTGGATTACCATCTGCAGCTACCAGTGGCAGTTTGCCTACAGCAGATAATAATTCTACTGATCAAAATTTATCGGCTTGGAGAGGTCTGCAGGCATTAATGATGACAGGGGTGCAAGGAGATGTTGCTTTTGATAATCAAGGTGTGGGAGGCATAGTCAGTACCTATTCATTGGTGTATACTCCATTTTTTGGTGGATATGCAGGAGGTGTACTGGCACCCAATGGTGATATATATTTTATACCTTATTATGCCGATCGAGGTCAAAAAATCAACACGATTACAGGCATAGTCAGTACCTATTCATTGGTGTATACTACTAGTCTTGCCTATGAAGGAGGGGTACTGGCACCCAATGGTGATATACATTTTGTACCTAGTTGGGCCAATCGGGGTCAAAAAATCAACACGATTACAGGTGTGGTCAGTACCTATTCATTGGCATATACTGCTTTTGGTGCCTATGAAGGAGGGGTACTGGCACCCAATGGTGATATACATTTTATTCCTGTTAGTGCCAATCGAGGTCAAATGATCAACACGATTACAGGTGTGGTCAGTACCTATTCGTTGGCATATACTTCTAGTGCTGCCTATCGTGGAGGTGTATTGGCACCCAATGGTGATATACATTTTATTCCTATGAATGCCGATCGAGGTCAAAAGATTAACACAATTACAGGTGTGGTCAGTACCTATTCATTGGTATATACTGCTATTCAACCCTATTTTGGAGGTGTACTGGCACCTAATGGTGATATACATTTTATTCCTTATTATGCCAATCGGGGTCAAAAAATCAACACGATTACAGGTGTGGTCAGTACCTATTCATTGGTGTATACTACTAGTGGTGCCTATTCTGGAGGGATACTAGCACCTAATGGTGATATACATTTTATACCTTCTGTAGCCAATCGAGGTCAAAAGATCAACACGATTACAGGTGTGGTCAGTACTTATTCGTTGGCATATACTGCTAATAATGCCTATTATGGTGGTGTACTGGCACCCAATGGTGATATACATTTTATTCCTTTTTCTGCCAATCGGGGTCAAAAAATCATTACCTTATCTGGCAATCCATTTGGCCCGGGATTATGCCTTTCACCTTTTTTAAATAAGCTTTAATTATGACATTTATACTGCGTGACCGAGTCAAAGTTTATACTAACACTTCAGGCCTAGGAGCTATAAGTTTAGATCAAGCTCTAGAAGGTTATCAAAGCTTTTCAGCAGTTGGCAACAACAATCAAACTTATTACAATATTTCAAATAATGTAGACTGGGAAACTGGAATAGGCACCTACAACAGCAGCACCAACACACTGAGCAGAGATACGGTGATATCTTCTAGCAACAGCGATACTTTGGTTAATTGGAGTGCGGGCAGTAAGGTAGTATCAATTCCATTTCCTGCACTGGCCAGTCCTGGATCCAATGCCACCGCAGACAACAGCAGCATCTCCACAGATCTAGTGGCTTGGAATAATCTACAGAAAAAACTATATAAAAGTATAAATGCCGGCAGTGCTTTTGATAATCAAGGTGTGGGTGGCATTGTAAGTACCTATTCATTGGCATATATTACTCCTGTTGCCTATCAAGGAGGTGTATTGGCACCTAATGGTGATATACATTTTATACCCTATTTTGCCGATCGAGGTCAAAAGATCAACACGATTACAGGTGTGGTCAGTACCTATTCATTGGCATATACTAATCCTGATGCCTATGCTGGAGGGGTACTGTCACCCAATGGTGATATACATTTTGTACCTTATCGAGTCGATCGGGGTCAAAAAATCAACACGATTACAGGTGTGGTCAGTACCTATTCATTGGTGTATACTATTAGTAGTGCCTATTGGGGAGGGGTACTGGCACCCAATGGTGATATACATTTTGTACCTTATCGAGCCAATCGTGGTCAAAAGATCAACACAATTACAGGTGTGGTCAGTACCTATTCATTGGCATATACTAATCCTGATGCCTATTATGGAGGGGTACTGGCACCCAACGGTGATATACATTTTGTACCTGCTTATGCCGATCGTGGTCAAAAGATTAACACAATTACAGGTGTGGTCAGTACCTATTCATTGGTATATACAGCTGGTGCCTATGCTGGAGGGGTACTGGCACCCAATGGTGATATACATTTTATTCCTAATGTAGCCAATCGAGGTCAAAAAATCAACACGATTACAGGCATAGTCAGTACCTATTCATTGGTGTATACTGGTAGTGCTACCTATCTTGGAGGGGTACTGGCACCCAACGGTGATATACATTTTGTACCTGCTTATGCCAATCGGGGTCAAAAGATCAACACGATTACAGGCATAGTCAGTACCTATTCATTGGCATATACTACTATTGCTGCCTATTTTGGAGGGGTACTGGCACCCAATGGTGATATACATTTTATTCCTAATGTAGCCAATCGAGGTCAAAAAATCATTACCTGCCCTGCTATACCTTTTGATATTGACATTTGTCTTAGTTCATTTTATAATAAATTATAACCATGCCTATAGTCACAAAAGATAAAGTAAGATCTAGCACCAGTACTACAGGAACTGGTACTTATACACTAGGGTCTGCAGACACAGGATTTTTAAATTTTAGTGTTATAGGTAATGGCAATCAAACCTACTATTGCTGTACCAATGGCACAGACTGGGAAATAGGTCTAGGAACTTATACCAGTAGCGGAACAACACTGAGCCGAGATACCATATTATCTTCCAGTAACAATGGTAATGCCATAAACTGGACTAGTGGTGCTAAAGACATATTTGTTACTTTTCCAGCAGAATATTCCACCCCAGGTCTGGTGAATTTTGATAATAACAGTATAGGCAGCGATTTAATAGGTTGGGGCAATTTTAAAAAATATTTAGATTTAGCTGTTCAAAATAGTGTACCTTACGATAATCAAGGTGTGGGAGGCATTGTAAGTACCTATTCATTGGTGTATAATACACCTTATGGTGCCTATTTTGGAGGTGTACTGGCACCCAATGGTGATATACATTTTATTCCTTATGGTGCTCCTGTAGGTCAAAAAATCAACACGATTACAGGCATAGTCAGTACCTATTCATTGGTGTATACTACATCTTTTAGCACCCAATATATTGGAGGTGTACTGGCACCCAATGGTGATATACATTTTGTACCTGCTTATGCTCCTGTAGGTCAAAAAATCAACACAATTACAGGCATAGTCAGTACCTATTCATTGGTGTATAACCAGTCATCAACTAGTAGTTTTCCCTATTCTGGAGGGGTACTGGCATCCAATGGTGATATACATTTTGTACCTAATGGTGCCAATCGTGGTCAAAAAATCAACACAATTACAGGTGTGGTCAGTACCTATTCATTGGTATATACCGTTAATGGTGCCTATTATGGAGGGGTACTGGCACCCAATGGTGATATACATTTTGTACCTTATCTAGCTAGGGTGGGTCAAAAGATCAACACGATTACAGGTGTGGTCAGTACCTATGCATTGGTGTATACTACTAGTGGTGCCTATTATGGAGGGGTACTGGCACCCAATGGTGATATACATTTTATTCCTGTTCAGGTCAATCGTGGTCAAAAAATCAACACGATTACAGGTGTGGTCAGTACCTATTCATTGGCGTATACAGCTGGTGTCTATGCTGGAGGTGTACTGGCACCCAATGGTGATATACATTTTGTACCTAATTTAGCCAATCGAGGTCAAAAAATCAACACGATTACAGGCATAGTCAGTACCTATTCATTGGGATATACTGCTTATGGTGGATATGCAGGAGGTGTACTGGCACCCAATGGTGATATACATTTTGTACCTACTAATGCCAATCGTGGTCAAAAAATCAGTACCAATACATCACTGCCACTGGCTGTTTTTGCTTCACCTTTTTTTAATAAATTTTAATTGGAGTTTAAATTTTTTTATGTATAATAGAGACAAAATATTAGCAGTCATGCAGGAAATCTATGATGAATCTAAATCTATAGCGCCTTATGTGATAGTGGCACAGCCAAGACGAAACCTACTAGAAACTGCGGCGCAGA
>Ga0214923_10008660_pt1 | contig 10769 bp, 8 predicted proteins | sample LL1510_MetaG_FD_177993 | JGI IMG/M metagenome (GOLD analysis project Ga0214923, IMG submission 177993) | Freshwater microbial communities from Lake Lanier, Atlanta, Georgia, United States - LL-1510 | ecosystem: Environmental > Aquatic > Freshwater > Lake | place: USA: Georgia | collected 2015-10-15
TGAAAGGGCGACGTCCTAGGCCACTAGACGATGGGGACCAGAAGGAGAAGGGTATCGGTCATCTACTTCATATCAAAACTAGTTAAATGGGATGATTTATCTATGGAAATCATCAGCAATCCCACGCACGATGAAATCAAGAAAGCTGCCCAAGCATTAAAGGATGGCCATCTTGTTGCATTTCCAACTGAAACTGTTTACGGATTAGGGGCTGATGCAACAAATGAAAAAGCGGTAAGTAGGGTTTATTCTGTTAAAGGCAGGCCAACTGATCACCCTTTGATAGTCCATGTTTCGTGCATAAATCAAATTGGCCACTGGGCGGTTGATATTCCAGAGTATGCGATAAAACTTGCTCAGGAGTTTTGGCCAGGACCAATTACCTTGATCCTTAAAAGAAGTCAATTAGCCAAAGATTTCATCACTGGAGGTCAAAACAATGTAGGACTGCGTGTTCCAACTCATCCCGTAGCTTTAGAAGTTCTAAGTCAGTTTGAAAAATTAGGAGGAAAAGGCATTGCTGCGCCTAGTGCAAATAAATTTGGAGCAGTGTCTCCAACGTCGGCGCAATCGGTAATTGACGAACTTGAATCAGGTTTTATTGATGAGGATTTGATATTAGATGGTGGACAATGTGAAATTGGAATCGAATCAACGATTGTTGATTGCACGAATTACCTGCCAAAGGTATTAAGGCCTGGTGCGATAACTAAAGAAATGATCGAGTCGATTTCTGGCCACGTTCTGAAACTCACTGAACCTCAGTCGAATACACGCGCACCAGGAATGCTTTCTACACACTATTCCCCCCGCGCGCTAGTTGAGTTGAATGCAAAAGCCGAAACGGGTGATGGGTTTATTGCACTGTCCAACATTCCTACTCCAGAAGGGGCAATTAGACTTGGTTCACCTAGCAACACCGAACAGTATGCCTATCAACTATATGAGTTGCTTCGTTTGGGAGATTCGATAGGATTACGTAAGATTTGCATAGTTTTGCCACTCACCGGAAAGCTTTCTGAAGCTATATTCGATCGAATGACCAAAGCTGCCGTGAGTCGTAAATAAGAGTTTTCCATGCGCGTTTGGTATTCCTATTTTCCATTCGCGTTCAATTGCGGGGCCTTTAGCTCAGTCGGTAGAGCAACGGACTTTTAATCCGTGGGTCGTCGGTTCGATCCCGACAGGGCCCACCAAATTGGTTTTCATGTCAAAAAACATGAATCCGCTTAGCAGGGAAGCTTAATTGCTATATCTGGGTCAAGAATAAGTCACTAATAAGATTTTAGAAAACTCATAAAACCTGTTTATGAAGTCTCAAATCATTTATTAAAATCCTCAAGTAAAGTCAGAAGTGATTCAAAACAAAGTTCTATTGATCATAAATTATAGGCAGATATGATTTGACAAAATTTAATTTCTTTCGCTACAGGTTTAGTTGTTCTGGTTTATTTGTAATGAGGTCAAACACTCCAAGTTAAAAATTACATCATTTCTCGGGTTATACTAACCCCAAAATCTTGGCTTTAGATATTCTGTCGATAAACTTAAGCATCTTTTTGAAAAGTTTGCGCATTTAAATCAAATTTATATAGATATATGAATCCAGCCATTTTTATCCATCAATTTTTCCAGCTAGGCAAGCTTTTGTGCCAAAAGTCTGGCGCAGCATATACAGTTCCATTTCGGTTTAAGATTCCTCCAATATAACTTAAGCTCGACCTTGCCATAATCAAGTAATCGGCAGATGCCATATCCCTAATAGTGTCTAGAGGATCTCCGCCGAACTGAATAGAAACTTTGTAACCTGCAGACCTAAACACCTGATCAATTTTAGAACTCTTTATCTGGACCTTTCCGTTTTCAAAGTTCGGAGTTCCATCCCATAAGTGCAGCTGTTCTTTATCGGGGGCATAAACCAAATCGATTAATGGTGCGTCTGTGTGTATAGAAATTCTCAGCAATGACTTATCAACTCTCGCAGTGATTTCACTTAAGATATTAAGGAAGTAACCTATATTTAATTCGCGTGGTATCGATTGCCCAGGATATATAACTTGTCCACCAACACCTTGCCTGTGGTGAATCACAACATTTAGGTAATCCCTTTTTGGTGATTTGTTAATTGCTAGTGAGTTATTTGGCAAAGCTTCCAGAACTTGCCAGAATTCTGAAACTAAGTACTCAGAGACAGGATACGGATCCACAAATTTAAGTAGAAACTTGCGCTTAGTTAAAGTCGATAGAGCCTTGTATCGGATAAGGTTGAATAGAGTAAGAGAAGTTATATCAATAATCTCGTAAGATTCAAAATCATAACCTGAACTTGGCAACACAAATTCTCGATTCAATTTAGCAATGTATTGTGAGAGGCTTTCTAAATCTTGAAATGGATCCAAAGGATGAACTTGGACCGTGACAACATCACTATGAAGATAACCAACCTTGAACACCGAAGCAACTAAATATGTTGAAAGAATACGTTGAATTTGTGCCCCAGTTCCATCGCACAATTTGCGCGTATCAAGAATCACTCCAATCGCCTTGTTTGGAAATAGGAAAAATGTCTTTAGGCACATATAAATTACAACCAACTTTAAATAATATTTGAACCACAAATAGATTTCTTTTAATTTAGGCCTAACCTTTAACCAAAGCACTTTCACACCCTTCATCGTGCCATAATTTGCTAAATTATTGATGATTAACGCTGATTGTTGAACTATGAATCCAGTCGTGCTCTACTAGGAACATGAAAGTCTTGCAGGTTACTACTTCTCTAAATGGAGGGGCTGGGTTGGCTGCAGAAAGGACTCATCAAGCATTACTAGCAGCTGGCATAAACTCAACATTGACAAGTCTCTCAAGTGCAAAGGGTGAATTTTCGCCCTCAAGAAATGTAAAAATGATACCTAGAAATTTTCCGGAGCGCTTGCTGTCCAAAATGCTCACGATTATTCAAAGAAACCTCATTCAAAAAGGTCCATATTTACAAACACCATTAAGTATTGGTATTGATCCAAATCGTTTTGATTTCAAGGAATTTGAGTTAATTCACATCCACAGTATGTATAACATGATTAGCAACTCGTCACTAATCAAAATTCTGGATGCCAAAGTACCCTTAGTCATCACTTTACATGACCAGAGATTCACATCCGGAGGCTGTCACGGATCGATGGGTTGCACTAATTACTTAACAAATTGTAATGACTGCCCTCAAGTGTATAGTTTTGCACGACCACTGGTTAGAAGTGCTTACAGCAAAATAACTTCACTTCTTGAAATATACTACCGTGATCTTTTGCTGATTACTCCATCAGATTGGATACATAAAACTGTTGTTTCGCGTTTTCCTAAAGTCAACTCTAGAGTAATTCACAATTGTGTAAGCTCTGAATTTCTTCAAGCTAAAAAAAAGAAAACTGATGAATTATCTGAAAACAAAATAAACATCGGGTTCATTTCATTGGATCTCAATAATCCCTACAAAGGACTACACACCCTAGTGAGCGCCCTTGAATCCTTAGATAGTAAATCAAGATTGAAATTTCGACTAGTTTTAATCGGTAAGGGAGATTTTAGTAAACAAATTAAAGACCTAGAAATTAGAAGATTGGGAAAGATAGAAGCATCAGAACTTATGGATGAAATGAGCAATCTTGACTTGTTGGTTGTGCCCAGCGATCAAGACAACTTGCCTAACGTAATGTGCGAGGCGCTTTGCCTTGGAGTGCCCGTCGTGGGTTCAAGGGTTGGTGGGATTCCTGAAATTCTAAACCAGTTTGATCTACCTTTATTTGATGCTGGCAATTCAGAGGAGTTGAGTAATATTTTAAAAGACCCAAACGCTATAAGGGCCTTGACTGTGGACGGGCAATTAGCACAAAGTTTATTTTCACCTAAATCTTATGTAAAAAATCTACTAGCTACATATTCACAAGTTATGATTGATAATTGATGCATTTTTCCAACGGCTAATCAAGGATTGCCTGTCCCTAATAAGGATTTTAAAGTAAATGCTGTCAATTAGTCGGTGTAAAAAAGTAGTAATCAGGAAAATTTTTCGAATTCTATAGTGATAATTTCTAGTAGCAAGTTCTATTTCGTAGCTCCGAGTTGGAGACGATTTGATTTCATGAAATTTACCAGTCGGAATACCAATCCCAGATGACTTAATGTTTGTATTCAATGCGTATTTGTCATCACCTCTATTTGTGACAAGAGAATCACTAGGCAGAAGTGCAAATTTTTCGTGTCGAAGAAAGCAAACTGCCAGCGGGATGTCCCAGACATCCGCATATCCTGCATAACTTCTTCTAGCCCCAGCTTTCCAATAAATCCTCTCAATGAGTCCAATATCTGGCTTGTTGAAAGAATTCAAATTAGATTCTTCAAAAAGCAAGGCACTTTTGATTTCCCTCCACTTAGCCCTTGTGGTCGCCCAACCCCAAGTAACTGGGTATTTTGAAAGCATGGCAGTATTATCAGCAATTTCTGAAAAAACTTGAGTTCCACTTGTAATCCAAATTGCAGGGTCACTTATAAGGTAGAAATGTGCACTAATTACGAAATCAAAAAAGCCTAGTGAAGGAATGCAGTCATCTTCGAGAATTATTAAGTTTTCTTCAAATTGAAATGCCCAATCAATACCAACTAATAGGTTTGCGCTGCAACCTACATTTGAAGAGTGTCGAACAGACAAAATCTGAACATCACCGTTGGTTTTATTAACTTCTGAAATTTTTTTCTCGATGGACTCCTGTTGGCCCCGAATTTCACTATCTCTTTTAGGAGCATCTAAGGTTACGTATATTCGCCTAATTCCCGCAGATATTGCCAGATCGATGATTTCAATGACATTTTTAGCACGTGCATAACCAACGATTAACACCCCAAAATTACCTATTTGAATCATCTGTGTTTCAAACCCTTAGTTGGCTTACCGATAGACTAAAGGATAGCGGACATTGAGCACTATGAGGGTGAATTCCAATGACACATGAATTGCCGGTAGCGAAGATTTCCATTGTCATACCAGTTGGAAGGTATAACTCAGATTTAACAAATTTAAGAAAATCTTTAGATTTAAATTTAACACACAGTGAAGTCGAGTTTATAATTGTTGAAGATAGCGAAAAGCCAGGATCAAATCCATCGCTTAAGACTTTAGCGGGAGATTTCGCAGGACAAAGAGTTGCTATTTTCACTGGAAATTTTAACAATCCAGGAGCAGCCAGGAACTTTGGAGAAACGAAGAGCACAGGCGAATGGATTTTGTATTGGGATTGCGATGATCTTGGCGATGTTAGCCCATTTCTTGCAGAAGTGTTTAACTCCAATGCAGATGTTTTAGTTGCTTCGTTTAATATTATAAATCTTAATTCAGGAAATATCACAAAAGTTGAGACAAATTCCATGCTCGAACTAGCCATGAACCCAGGGCTCTGGAGAGTTGCATTTAGGCGTGCAACAATTAAGCACCTTCAATTTTCTCCGATCAGCATGGCTGAAGACCAAGTGTTCTTGGCTCAATGTTTGGCGAGAACAAATAAGATAAAGTTTATTAACAAAGTTGCATACTCATATTTTGTAGGAAATAATAATCAACTCACATCTCAAAAAGAAAAAATGAATGATCTGAAGAAATCGTTACGCGCGATGAATTTTAAGATTAACAATTCTAACTCTGAATTCATAGTGTTCTACATTATTTTGCTAGAGAAGCAGCTAATTTCGTCTATAAAATATGCAACAGTTCTCGTAAAGATTGAGTCTGTTTTGATTTTTACGGCTGTCTTGTTTTTGAACTTCAGCCCTAGATTTGTAAGAGAGATTGTTCCGGCAACTGTAAATTTGCTAAAACATAGGTACACAAAAGATAATCATAAAGTTTATATGTCATTAACAGGCGGAATGGGCAATCAACTATTTCAAATAGCCGCTGGGCTTTACTTTAGCGCTGGCCAAGGTGCGATGGTTTTAGATAGATTCGGCAATCCTAGGGTAACTACAAGTGGATTACCTTCAGCTCTTCAATTCGAATTTGATCGTGCAGTCAAATTTAAAGGAAGTCTTCGATCTTCTTGGTTTTGGAAAAAGTGCGCTGGACATATTCTCCGCAGGGGCGTTAAACAAAAAAAGTTTGAAAAACACTTTGGCATTGGTTATTTCTTAGATTTAGTTCTAAAGTTTTGCTTACGTGCTCGCTTAGGGTTTAGATACAAAATAGAAAGTGCCACTGGAGTGGGAGAATATGTTTTTAACACTCCCAGGAAAAAAACTATTTATTTTGGATATTTTCAGTCGCATAAGTGGCTTGAGGATGATGATGTTTACCGCACCATGTCCACTATTCATTTATCTAATTCATCGGACACTTTGGAGTCATATCGACTAAAGGCAATAATTGAAAATCCTTTAGTGATTCACATAAGACTCGGTGACTATGTTAGTGAACCATTGATCGGACTTCTTCCTTCGGAATACTTTAAGAACGCATTACTGGAAATTTTCAGACCAGGTAAATTTGGCAAGATTTGGCTATTCTCCGATGAACCAGATACAGCAGTTAAAAACATCCCACAAAAATACTTGAGCTACACAGAAGTGATTTCAACATCAAAAATGACAGATGCCTTGACACTCCAAGTTATGCGCCATGGATCTGGATATGTTTTGTCGAATTCTACCTTTGGCTGGTGGGCAGCTGCACTTTCGCATTCAGATTCACCACAAGTAGTTGTACCAGAAAGATGGTTTCGTGAAATGCCCGAGCCTTTAGGTCTCATACCAAACCATTGGATTAGGTGTCCTGCCTGGCCGAGAGGAGATTCAAAACTTGCATAAGGCTCCGCGATCTAAAGTTCGTTTAGGTTCCATCCTGCCACCATATGAGCCACCCCTTAACTTAATAAACTCTAGGCAAAGGACCTCACTTTTCCAGTTCCGCCTGAATCACCTTGATTATTTGAGGTTAGTGAGCCCAGCAAAGTTGCTTCCAGGCACTTTACTGTTTGGTTATTGAGTATGATTTGTCCTTTTTATACCTTTCTCGCTACAATCTGACTTATGAAGCGTAGTAGGGGTTAGAGGCGGCGACGGTCGGCTCTGATTCAAATAACCGGTTTAAAAAGGATCTTTAAAGTGGCAGTTAACATCTGGACAGTTACTGAATTTGGGGCTTTCTACACTGAGCACCGTTCAGAGTTGCTTGCCCATGCCAATCGTACTTTAAAGGATTCTGCCAAATCTGAAGAGATCATCCAGGATGCTTTGATCAAGTTTATGCTCGCTACTCCAGAGCTAGAGTCCTCAGATCACGCACTTTCTTACCTGCATCGAACAATTGAAAATCTATGTATTGATCACTTCCGATTGGAAGGGCGTAGGCCAAATCTTGTTGTAATTGATGATGCCCAGGCTGAGGTTGAAGCGAAGTGGCAAGTTTCAGGAGATCACTCAGAGGTATTAACACAAGCTGAGGATGCAGCAATTATTCGCCAGGCATTGGCTTTACTTTCACCAGCAGAGCGGGCAGCTCTGGTTATGTGGGAGATGGAGGGTCGTTCAACAGCAGAGATTGCAGCAGAGTTAGGCATTAAAGATTCTGCAGTACGTCACACGGTCTCGCGCGCACGAGCATCACTTCGTCGAGTTCTATCTGAGTTAATCATTGATCAAGAGCGAGGCTTAACTGCCCTTGACATGCTTTCAACTACCTATAAAAAAGCTGCAGTGCTTGCAAAGAAATCATCAAAAGTGGCTCTTTCATTACTAATAGTTATGGTTGCATTCTTAGGATTTAACTCTGTAACAGGAAGTGAATTTGATACTGGGGCTGTGATTTCAAATCTTACGCAAGAAGCACCATCAACCTCTCAACCTTTAACAACTATTCCAACACCTGATGCTGAAGACGATCTTTTAAGTCGAAAATTAACTGAAAATAATTCTGCGATTAACTTCCGCACATCAAAATCATTGTTTGCTGGTCTTTCCAAGGACGGACTACCAACAGGTTTCACAGTTTCTGATGCAGCTGGAAATGTTGGATCACTCTCTATTTCATCCCAATCAACAATTACAAATCCTGATGGCTATGTGCTGGTTTCATATGCGCAATCCTCGGGTGAAGTGACTCTTAATGCCTTGATCTCTCAAACTATTACAGTTGATGGCGCAGGTACTTCATACTTCGCAAGTCCTTCTGTGACTGTGGCGGGATCCTGGTTTCCTCTGACCCAAACTGGCTCAGCCTCAACAATTTCCCGCCTTTCTAACGGAAATTACCTCCTAACAGCGACCATATATATAGATTCAACGGTGGATTCAGCCCTATTTGTTGCGGCTACTGGTGGGTTAGATGTCGATGCGATTCCAAATGAGATAACTACCCGTATAATTTTGAACTCTAGTAAGAGCACAATCCTTGCTCAAGCGATCAATGTGGGCGCCAAGGGAGTCAAATAAATGACACCTAACAAACAGGTTTCTCCTGCAATCCGGATATTGCGGGGGGAAAGAGATGCGTCAGCACGTGCGACTCATCTCGAAGCCGCTACTAGGAAATTCCTGGTAACGACTAACGAAAGGAAACAAATGTCTTCAAAGACAAACTTCAAGCGCATTGCGCTTGTTGCTATTGCTGCTTTGGGTCTGGGTGTACTTAGCTCAGTTCCTTCGCAAGCTGCAATTACTGGAGTGCTGGCTGTAACCAATACAAACGGTACTGCCACAACCTCTCTAGCTGATTCAACAACAGCTGGTTCAATAAAGGTACGTTGGTTAGCAACTGCAAACGCAGACACTGTTGGTATTACTGCTGCTTTAAACGTAAAGCCGACATCATCATCAGCAAACAATATGAACCTTTATCCATCAGATACTTTAACTTCAGTTTCTGCTGCAACAATTAAGGTAAATACAGGAATCACCAGAACTGTTGCACAAGCATCTGGTGGAGATACAGCAGTAGTTTCTGCAGTGGCTGCAGGTTATGCATCAGGAACCTTCTTATACCAGTTGGGTAATACCCCAGATAAGGCAGGAACCTATACATTTACCTTGACAATTACTCCTTACGGCGCAGACGGACTTGCAGAATCAACCAAGGTTGTAACACAGGATGTTTCAATTGTAGTTTCAGTTCCAGCTGCAAGTTCTACAACTGCGGCTAGCACACACAGCACAGCTACTTTGATTTCAGGTATTTCATCTATTGACTCAGTAACTGCTGCTTCAACAAGCGTTACACTCCCTTCAACTGCCTCTGGAACTGCGAGAGCATCTGTTTGGGTTAAGTTAAGAAACGCTTCAAATGGTGCAGTAGAAACACTTGACTCTCTAACTGTAACTATCGATAAAGGTAATATTGGTACTACAACATCAGCTGCGTTGGGCAAAAGCGTACTTATTAATTACGCGCCAACCGCACCTGCCGGTGGCGTACCTATCTATGTGTTCTCAGATGGAAGCACTGGTACAGCAACAATTACTATTGCAACCCTGAACGCTGGATCATTCACCAAAACACTTACTTGGTATGGAACAACTGCTAAGTCAATTGTGGCTGGAGGAAGACTTACAGTTATTCCAGTAGGCACTGAAGCAACAAGCTCCTCAGCCGCAGTTAGAGCTCAGGCGTTTGATGCAGTAGGTGGAGCAAACCTTGCCTCAAGCATGGATCTATACGCTTACTCAAGTGACACTTCAGTTATTAGCAATAATGGAACAGCTTGCGGAGCTACCGCAGTTTCTTCCTCTGACGCTCAGTGGTACACATACTGTCCACTAACTGGCGTGAAGGCTGGAACAGCAACAATCACTATTCGTGATGCTGCAACAGTAGCTGCGTCAACAGTTTCATCAAATGCTGTAACAGTTCGTGTGTCTGAGGGTGTTGCGACATCAATCAGAGTTACAACTGATAAGGCAACATACGCACCTGGTGAAAAGGGTTACGTAATCGTAACTGTTTTGGATGCCGCTGGGCTTGTAATGCCAAAGCTAGCTTCACAAACTATATTAGCTAGCGGTGGTGTTTACACTAATGGTCAACTAGGTAACTCTTCAGATACCATGACTGCAACCGCATTTGCAACAGATAGAAGCTCATCTAGCGCAACTTCACCGTCTTCAAATGATCCAATTAAGTACTACATGTTCTATGCTCCAACTCAGGGTGGAAGCCTTACATTCACCGCTAAGGGCGCATCAACATTTAGTGCTGCCTCACAGGCAACTGGCTCAACTGCGACAATCACAGTTACAGACAATGCAGCCTCTGCACTTGCTGCAGTGACTGCACTTGCAACTACAGTTGCATCTCTTAAGACTCTTATCACCACATTAACTAATCTGGTGTTAAAGATTCAGAAGAAGGTAAAGGCTTAAGTTAAGCCTTAAAGCCAAAAAGTAAACAGGCAGGCCCAGCTCCTAGAAATAGGAGCTGGGCCTGCTTTGTTGGGTGAATCTGCATTGAGTAAAAATGTGGAAATCTGTTGGTCCTTTGTAATTCCAGGGCAACAATTACCCCATATGCGTGTCTTTACATATAGGGGGGTCATTTATGCGCAGGCTTACTACCGATTCAGCCCTATTTGTGGCTGCTACTAGTGGGTTAGATGTCGATGCGATTCCAAATGAGATAACTACCCGTATAATTTTGAACTCTAGCAAGAGCTCAATCCTTGCTCAGGCGATCAATATCGGCGCCAAAGGGGTCAAATAAATGGCACCTAAAAAACAGGTTTCTCCTGCAATCCGGA
>Ga0214923_10008661_pt1 | contig 10769 bp, 8 predicted proteins | sample LL1510_MetaG_FD_177993 | JGI IMG/M metagenome (GOLD analysis project Ga0214923, IMG submission 177993) | Freshwater microbial communities from Lake Lanier, Atlanta, Georgia, United States - LL-1510 | ecosystem: Environmental > Aquatic > Freshwater > Lake | place: USA: Georgia | collected 2015-10-15
TGAGAAAACATAAGTATTATCAACTGTTTTTACAGCAAAAGCTAAATAACATTTATTTCCACTAGCATCAGCTTGAGTTGATAATAAATATTCTAATGATCTATTAATATTTTTAATCATTTTTTCTAAAGTATTAATAGAAACATTAATATCATCTAAATTACTAACTCTATTATTAACATTATTAACATTATTACTAACATTCATTATAACATTTTTATTATAACTAACATCTACTTCAAGTTTATCTAATCTAGAATCATAATAATTATCTAAACAATAATTTAAATTAATATTATTTTGTCTACTCATATATATAATAAATAATTATATATTTTTTTTTTTATTATAATTTTTGATGTATTTTAATCTTATTCAAATTATTATATTAAATTAATAGTTATAATTTTTAATATATGGTTGTATATTTAATTCATTATTATTATAATTATTATCTTTTTTATATTGACCTTCAACATCAAATTTACTAGTATTTTTATAAAAACATGGTAGAACAATTTTTTTATCATTAGAATTATCTAAACAATATTGATTAGGATAACCACGAATATCATAAACATAATTATTAATTCTAGTAGGATAATTCCATATAACATCAAAATCTTCACCAAATGTGGTTGTTGTGTATATATTAGATATAAATTGTAATAAATGTATAATTAAAATAAAAATAAGAATATAATTGAAATATTTGATCATTATTATATAATATAATATAATATAATATAATATAATATAATATAATAAAAAAATTGATAAAATAGATATATTAAACAGTAAATTATTATATTATAGTTATAAATACAATATTATTATAATGTTATCATATAATTAATTTGTTAAATAAACTAGTTATTCAAATTATTAAAAGTAATTTGAAAATAATCTTTATAAAATTTATTAACTTTAATATAGAAATATACAAGTATAAAATATATTAGTTATTTTAGATAAAATTCATCCTATGATCATATAAATAGTTTAAGAAGGATATTATTGGATATAATTATATGAAGAATAAATTATGAATTAAAATAAATAAGTAGATTTTTTAATAATGTCAAATTATTAAAAATATATTCAAAGTGATGAAATATAAGATATATTATATTTATATAAGAAAATATAATAATAGATATTAGATTTATAATTTAACAATTTAAAAGATTAACTAAGAGATTTGATAAATAAGTTATTATAACCAATAAAAATATAAAATTATATATAATCATATTATTATTATAAATTTTGTAATAATATATTAATGACTTTAAAATATGTTTAATAAAATTAGAGAGATTATCTATTATAAGAAATAGATATGATATTTGAATAATTTAATTTAGATAAATGGTAAGATATGTAATAAAAATATAATAATATGATAAGTTATTATAAATATTAAAATGATTATATAAATAAAATGATAAGAATAATAATATAAGGAACTGATAAATTTAGTAATAAATTGAAATATTATAATAATTAATTTAATGTTTTAAAATATTTAGATAGAATAAGTAAATTAGATATAATAAACAAATCAATATAATTATATTCATATTTTATTATGATAACAAGAGAAATATTTGTATAAATATAATAATATAGACTATTTTAAAACAGATTATAATATTAGTAATATATTGATTAAATAGATAAATAAAGATAAAAAATATCTAAATGTGAGAAATGTAAAATAAATATTTATAAATAAGATATGATATTTAATGTTAATTATGATTATTATCATTAAGATTGTCAAGATAATAATATATGTGCTATATGTTTATAATATTAATCAAATACAATTTTAATAAATAAATATGAATGTAATCATTCATATCATAATGAATGTATTTAAAATTGGAATGGTAATTGTCCATAATGTAGAAGTTATTGATTATAATTATATTTAAATATTAAAAAATAATATTATTATATTATATTATTAATAATACAATTATAATGACTGAATATATAAATAATTATCCTGATCTAAAAATAAATGGTAGATTATTTCCTTTATGGATTATGCATAACTTTAAAAAATATAAAATTGATCCTATTATTAGAGTTGAAGGTACTGATCCATGTAATATTGTTTCTACTGGTCAAAATACTGAAGAAAATGTTGTACAATTAAGAAAATATCAAGCTTTTGTTGGATCATATTTAGATTATAGATCACCATTTAAAAATATTTTAATTTATCATGGTTTGGGATCAGGTAAAACAGCAACAGCTATTAATATATATAATTTATTATATAATTATAATCCAAATTGGAATTTATTTATTTTAACTAAAGCTTCTTTAAAAGATAAACCTTGGATGGTCGATTTAAATAAATTTCTTCCTTCTAATGATAAGAATGATCGTATGAAAAATATTAAATTTATTCATTATGATGCTCCTAATGCTGATAAACAATTTATAGATGCTGTTAAATCAGTTGATGTAACAAAAAAAAATATTTATATATTTGAAGAAGCACATAATTTTATAAAAAATGTATATAATAATATAGTAACTAAAAAAGGTAAAAGAGCTTTTACTATATATGATTATATTTATAGAGAAAAAAAAGAAAATGATAATACTAGAGTTATTTTAATGTCTGGTACTCCTGTTGTTAATAATCCTTTTGAATTAGCTTTAATGTTTAATTTAATGAGACCAGATATATTTCCATTAGATGAAAATGAATTTAATGAAATATATATAACAACAGATAAAAATAGATCATTAAATCCAATTAATAAAAATATGTTTCAAAGAAGAATAATGGGTTTAGTATCATTTTATTATGGTTCAACAAAAGATGTATTTGCTGAAAAAAATGTATTTATAAAAAATATAGAAATGTCTGAATATCAACAAGAAATTTATGATTATTTTGAAAATATTGAAGATAAATTACAAGCTAAAAGATCAAAATCTGGAATGGGTGCTACTGTTTATCGTTCTTATACTAGACAAGGATCTAATTTTATATTTCCTATAATTAATGATGATATTAAAGGTGAAAATAGACCTAGACCTAATAAATATAAAATTAAAGATAAAGATGCTGAAAAAATTATGGAAGGTAAATTAGATAATATTGCAAAAACAGATGAAGAATTAGAAGAATTTAAAAAAAGATTAAAAACATATTTAGATACAATAGATAAATTTGTAAAATTAACAGAAAAAAATTTTATAAGAATAAGAGATGAAAGTATAAAAAATAATAATAGTTTAGAACAAGATATTGAAATATTTAAAACTAAATATAAATATAAATTTAGTGAATTTTGGAAAGAATATGATAATAAATCAGAAATATTAAAAAATTTATATAATTGTTCTTGTAAAATTACTGCTATGATGTTTTATATAATGAGATCAAAAGGTCCTATATTAATTTATTCAAATTATGTTAAAATGGAAGGATTAGAGATGATAAAAATATATTTAAGATTATTTAGTTATACAAATTTTAATGATACAAATAATCCAGGAAAAGATTTTTATAGATATACAGAATTTCATGGTGAAATTGATAGAGAAATTAGATCTCAAAATTTAGATAATTTTAATAATATTAATAATATTTTTGGTAAAGATATCAAAATTATTTTAATTTCACCAGCTGGATCAGAAGGTATTTCTTTAGCTAATACTAGACAAGTTCATATTTTAGAACCTTATTGGAATGAAGTAAGAATGGAACAAGTTATAGGTAGAGCAATTAGACAATGTTCTCATAAAGATCTACCATTTAGTGAAAGATATGTTGATATATTTAGATATTTTGCAACAAGAAATAAATCATCAAAAAAATCACAAAATGATTTAACAACAGATCAAGATATATATGAATTAGCAAAAGATAAAGCAAAATTAAATGAAACATTTTTATTATCATTAAAAGAAATAGCAGTAGATTGTGAATTATTTAAAAATGATAATATGTATAATACTGTAGGCACCTCTGGTGAAACTTATAAATGTTTTAAATTTACAGATAATATCTATTTTGAGGGTAATGTTGGACCTGCTTACAAAGATAATATTTATTATGATCAAAAAATTAATAATGGTTTAAATAGTATTGATTCTATTAATAAAAAAATTAAAGTCATTAAAATTAAAGCTGTTAAACGTATAAATGAAGAAATTAGTGATGAAATAAATGAATATTGGTATAATCCAGATAGTGGTATAGTATATGATTTAGAATTAGATTATCCAATTGGTAGAGTTTATTTAAAAGATGGTGTAGCTACAAAATTAAATCAACAAACATATATAATAGATAAAATGTTAAATATACCACTAATAAATGTTAAATGATTAGATAATTATAAAAATATTCTAATAATATTATTATAAATATATAAATAAAATGAGTTATTTAGAAAAAATAAATAATTATAGTTCAAATTTATTAAATAATCATAATGATCATGATAATTATAAATTATTAAAATATATTAATAAATACAATGAACAAGAAGGTGGTGATAAATTTACTGATATTAATTTTTTAATAAATTTATCAAATAAATCTTTCATAAGATTATATTTATCTGTAAAAATTATAAAAAAAAATCAAAAAGTATTAAATGAATTATATGAATTTTTAGTTTCAGTTGAATTTACATTAAATCAATTTAGTAATATTTTTAAATTAAATAATAATAATAAATCTATTATTTGCTCTGATATTATTACAAAATCAATAGAAGATTGTATTAAAAAACGACAAAATGATTTTAATAACTATAATTCTGATATTCATGAAATAAAAATTTATATGCCTAATATTACTACTGATTGTTCTACAGAATTACATATACAATTAAGTAATAATCGTGATATTAAAACTAATAATAAAAATATTAATAATAAATTAAATAATAGTAAATTTATTACAGATTATATTATTGAAGGTAGTAATATTAGAGATGTTAATAATAATGACAAAACAAAAATAAAAAGTATTCAAGATATTAATAATAATTTAAAAAATGATGAAAAAAATATTATTAACAATGATATGGAAAAATATATTACTTATATTACTCTATATTATATACTCTTGAATGATATTAATAAATTAGAAAATATGAAAGTCACTGACTTATATAATAAAGGTATACTAAATAAATTTAAGACTGATATGGATTATAAAATAGATGATTATCAAAAAACTTTTACTAATTATTTAACAAATTTAAATAATAATCATAAAATTAAAAAAATAATATCAAATCAAACATCAAATATATTTACACCAAATACTAATATACAACAATCATTACAATCACAAAATGAAAATAAAAATAAACAAAATATTTTACAAAATAGAGGTAATTATATAAATAAAGTAAATATAACAGAAGAAAATCCAGTTTATGTTATGATTTTTCAAATAACTCAAAATTCAGTATATAATAAATTATCAAAATCATATAATAATGTTATTAATATGACAAATAATATGACTAATAAATTTCAAAAAAAATAAATTTAATTAAAGACTCTTTTATCAATATCAGTTTCAATAACACCAAATTTAAATAAAATATTATTTTGTTGTTTTAAATAAAAAGGATGTCTCATATAAGAACAAACACAATTATATTTTTTTTCATAAGTTTTTGTTAATTGATTAAAACAATAACAAGAATTTGATGTAATAATGTTATAATCAATACTATCTTGATTAATATTAATTAAATTACCAGAACTATTACATATTCTAATATTTAAACTATCAATATTACCTAAATTAGAAAATCTATATGTCTTCTCAATAAATCTTGTATCTAAATAATAATAATCACTATTAGTAAAATCTGGATATAAAATACTAAATGCTTTTTCAATTTGATTATTAGATGATAATTTATTATTTTCTTTAATTTCATCAATATATAATAATAAAAATTTATCTTGTTCTAATGAATAATTATTTAAAGTAAATTGATAAAATGATAAATAATTAACACCATCATAAGATATTTCCCAACAATTATCCATAGTTGTATTTTGATTTAATGGTTTTAACATATATACTAATGTTTTAATATTATTTTTATTATAATAATCTATAATAATATAATCTTTATTATCACTTAATTGAAATTGATCACCTGATATGTTATCCAATGTAAATATATTTGTTATATTTTGATCAATAGTTGTAATATCTAATATTTTTTTATCAATATAAAATTTTCTAGGAAGAACAATACTTTCAAGATCAATATATTTAACATTTCTAAAATTTCTATTAATAACAGCACCTTGTTGATTTTGATATGATTTAAAATATATCTTATAATTAAATGGATTCTTATATGAATTTATATCTCTATCTATACTATCTATATTAACTATATATTCTGTCATAATTTCAGTTTTACCATCATTAACTAAATTATTATAATATAATTGTGGTTTTTCGTGTTTATCCCAATCTATATAAGGTTGAGTAATTTGGGAATTATTTTGTTTAAATTCATCAGTATTAATATTATTAGATCCTGGATCTATATAATTATTTAATGATGATAATTTATTAGTATTATGATTAAAATAAGTTTGATTAGGATTATTTAATAATTTAACATTATCACTATTAGAAGTAATAAGATTATTTTTCAATTTATCAATTAATATATCAGTATCATTTAAGAGATCTAAATTATTATTAATATCTATATTATTATTGATAATATTTGGTTTTTGAATAAAATGATTAAAATAATTATTAGTCATAGTTTGATCATTATCATTAGAAATAGGTAATATATTAGTATTATTTAAAGAAGTAATAGGATTAAAATTATTATTAATATAATCATTAGTTTGAAGATTAGTAGATCGATCATAATTAGATATATTAGTTTGAATAAATTTTTTTATATTATTATTATTCATTATTATATATCAATAATATAATAAAGAATATTTAATTAAACTTAAAATATTAAATCTTTATATTGGTAAAAATATTGAAAAAATAAAATATAAGATATATTTAACTATATATAAATAAATTAATATATTAAAATAATAATAAATAGAGAAATGTCAGATTATATAAGCACATTAGGAACATTAGAATGTATAGAAAAGATATTTCATAATCAATATTATGCATGTTTAAAGACATTAAAGGATGATATGGAGAATATGAAAACGAAAATGACAGAGAATTTATTAAAACAAATAGCGAATGATTACAATATACCAGAAAAAGAATTATTTAAGAAATATTTAAAAAAGAAACCAAAAATTAAGAAAACAAAAGATATAGAAGATACAGATGAACAAATAATACAAAATATTATAAAAAATGATAATTATGAAGATATAATAGAAAAAACAGAAAAAATAGAAGATAAAAAAGATATAATAGGAGAGAAGAAACCATTATATATGAAATTAAGTAAGGATATATTACCAAATTATTTAAATAATAATGATTATTATGTGAATACAGAAACAAAACTAATAATAGAAAAAGAATCAAAAGAAATTGTTGGCGAACAAGATGGTAAAAAAATATCATTTTATAAAAGTTATATAATTAAAAAACAATCTAATAATATGATTGAAGATAATAATTAAAATGATAAATGAAAATAAATAAAATATAGTAAATGATTAATTTTTTTATATTATGATATATATTATATAATATAAAAAATGAATAATTTAAATAATTTAATAGATAAAAATAAGATATTATTTGGTGGTATAGATTTTAATGAAAAAAATATAACATTGCCATTATTAATAGATATAACAAAAAAATATAATAAATATAATAAAGATAAAATAAAAATAACAGATAATATAACAAAAAATGATTTATTAAATATATTATTAATAAAATTAAATAATGTTAATGAAGATTTTTTTAATAAAACATTTATAAATAAAAATGATATGATAAATTTTATAATTAAATATAATAATTCAAATTTAGATAAGATATCATATAATAAAAATATGAATTTTTTTAATTTATTGAATATATTAAAAAAAAAATTTAATTCATGTAATGATGATTTATGTGTTATTAATGAATTAAATAGAAATAAATCTAATAAAAAAGAAATTAAAGAATTTACTAAAGATGAAAATACTAAATGTGCACCACATTTAAAATATGAAGATGGTTCATGTTATACTATGGAAAAATTATTAGAAATGGCAAAAATTTATAATCAAAAATTTAAAAATGATCCAAATTATGAGAGAATAGTTCTAACAAATGATATAACAAAAAGTCAATTAATAAATTATTTATCACAAAGATTAAATAATTGTAATAATCAAATTTGTTGGTTATCTAAAATATATAAAAATAAAAAAGATATTACACAATATTTTAGACCACCAGGACCAACTACACGTTTTAAATGGTTAAATACAACTAATATAAATTTAGTAATGAAACAATATGAAAAAAAATATGATGATTTTAAATTTTATGGTGCTGTACCTATAGATTTTGATAATCCTATGATTTCTGATATTTTATTTATTGATTATAATGATTTATTTAATAAAGGTATTACAAGAATTGGTTTTATTTTTAATTTAGATAGACATGATCAAAGTGGATCTCATTGGATTGCTTTATATTGTAATTTAGATAAAAAATTAATATATTTCTTCGATTCTTATGGAACTAATCCTTATAAAGATGATAAATATAAAAATATTAGTATTTTAATGTCTAGAATAGGTAATTATCTTAATAATTCTTTATCAAATGATTGGTCTAAATCTATTAATAATTTATATGAAAAATATAATGATAATAATATTGATTATTGTGTTAAAACTTATAAAAATAATATTAAATTAATTAATCAATCTGGTTCTATTTCTAATAATATTGATTTTAATTATTATAATAATAAAAATATTGATATTAATTTTGCTAATATTAGACATCAATATGCTAATTCTGAATGTGGTGTTTATTCTATTTATTTTATTTTAAATATGTTATTAGATGATAATAATTTCTATAATAATTTTTATTATGATAAATTAGATGATAAAAATGATGTTATTTCTGGTAAAAAAACATTTAAAAGAATAGATGATAATGTTGTTAATAAATGTAGAGATGAATATTTTAATTTTACTGATATTATTATTGATAATTCATTTTAATATTTTATTACATCTATCTGCTTCCATTGACCATTTACATGTATAACCTGATTCTATATAACAATCTCTAGGTGTAAATAAATTATCAGTATCACATGGAATAGTATTAGATCTAACTAAATCTCTATTTAATTTCTGTTTATTCATCTGTTTTTCTAAAAATGAAATACGTTTAATTTCAATATTATATTTATTCTGTTTATCATAAATTATATATATTGACCATAATACTAATATTAATATACATGATATATAGATATATTTAAACATAAATATTATATTAAAATAATAGATTTTATTTAAATATAATATTAATTTATTTACAATTATGACTAATATATTTTAAATATAAATTTATTACATCTCCATTCAATTCTTCTATTAATAATTTACCATTATAATCCAATATATCTATTTCTTTTCCTAAATCCCATTTAATATCTAAATTTAATATATATTTCATTATTAATTCTATTAATTTAATAAAACATTCTAAATTATGATCTAATTTTCTTGTTAATAATTTAATAAATTCTGGAATATTTAAAATATTATCAGTTTTTAAATCATTAAATAAATTACCAAAATACATATAATTTATTCTTTGTAATTTTATTTTATTTTTCTCATAAATTGTTAAATTATCATTATATTCATCTGCTAATTTTTCTATCATATTTATTTTTTCATGATTTCTATCTATTAATGAATCATTTGTATCTATTAATATCATATATCCTATAAATATTTCTATACAACATTTCTTTATTTCTTCATATGTTTCTAATATTCTTTCTTTTGTTTCACTACATTTCTTTTCATATTCAATATTATCTATATTTATATCATCATTATCATCATCACTAATATCAGATAATAAATCATCATTATTTAATTTATCTAAAATTTTATCTAATGGATCAATCATATATATATATTTAATTAAGTATATATTTAATTAAATATATTTTAACAAATATATAAACTCATTATTATATTAAAAATATAATAATTACTGAAAGATTATCTTGTGATCCTTTTTTTAATGCATACTCTGCTAATCTATATGCTATATTATTATTTTTACTCTTTTCACTTTTATTCTCTAATTTTTTTTCTATTATTATATTTTCCATTACAAAATCTACTGCTTCTTGACAACTTAATACATCCCATATCCCATCACATCCTAATATTATAAATTTATCATTATCTAATTTATAATCATATATAAAAGGTTCTTGTGATATATATTTAGCATCTAAATCACCAAATGCTCTACTTACTGATAAACCACTAATTCTAGGATCATCATTATTACTATATTCTATTATACCTCCCTCTTTTGTTATTCTTCTTTTTTCAATCCAATGTGTTGGTTTATGATCTAAGGTTAATGGACATCCTATATAATATTTATTACATATTACACCTCTACAATCTCCTAAATTAATAACTTTAAGACGTAAAATATCTTTATTATAATAAATAATAGAAATAAGAGCAGTTGAACCCATATTATTAGCTTTGATATCATTATTAATAAAAGATTTATG
>Ga0214923_10008662_pt1 | contig 10768 bp, 10 predicted proteins | sample LL1510_MetaG_FD_177993 | JGI IMG/M metagenome (GOLD analysis project Ga0214923, IMG submission 177993) | Freshwater microbial communities from Lake Lanier, Atlanta, Georgia, United States - LL-1510 | ecosystem: Environmental > Aquatic > Freshwater > Lake | place: USA: Georgia | collected...
GCACACGGCTTGTGCCTGGCCACCAGACGCACAAGCCGTGTGCACGGATGTCGCGTAACCCCCAATACCAAATTGATGAATCAATAAAGAAAGTCCGGAATTGGAGAGTGTCTTACCAAAATCCTTGAGTTTATAAAAATCACGAGTATTGGATTCCAGCAGAGCCCAGTCGATGGTGCCATCAACCGCACAGGCCTTTTGAAATCGTTGCAGATATTCAAACTCTGCCGTCATCATCCCACTTCCAACAACCACACCCCATCGAGACGCGTTGGTTTTAGTGGGCATAATACCGGCATCATCGAAGGCTTGACGCGCGGCCTCTAATGCGAATTCGGTAAAGGATATGGCGTAACGATTTTGTTTATTTCTGAGAGAAGAGGGCAATGAAAATTGCTTCACCTCCGCAGCAATGCGAGCAGGGAACGCCGTCGCATCAAATCGTGTAATGACATCAACGCCCGAATGGCCAGCCATCAAGTGATGCCAGGTGGTGTCAACATCGTTGCCTAAAGGACTAACAATGCCTAAACCCGTAATGGCGACTCGTCTATTATTCATTGTTCACGCTCTTTTGGAAGCATCACAACATCTAAAATACACACGCGCTTTCCTTCCACTTCAATACGGCAATTTAAAATCAATTTTTCAGTCTGATGTATTTTTACGGTAAGGTAACATAAAACCACGTCTGAGGGGTAAACAAAATCGCTCATCTTCACCCGGCGTACTTCTGATACCTTGTACTGACCGGCATAAGGAGAATCTGCTAAAAATAAGGTTGCCAAATTTAGGGAACATTCCAATAATACTGTCAAAGGCAACACAGGTTTCTTTGGGAAGTGGTCTGGGAAATAAGGTGCCGCATAGGATATTTTTTTTTCGGCCGACATAGAAACACCAGGAACATGCTCAATCACTCGATCAAAGACCATCGGGGCAGAGATTAGTTGGTTATCCGTGGTTGGCAATAATGGTAACCGCTCCGTCGGCGGCGTCGGCCAAGGCCACTCACCAGGTCTATTAATTTCATCAAATTGGCGACGTACCGTTGAAGAATCAATAAAATCGTCCATAGGCAACAAAGGGCCCAACGCCCCATCAATCGTAAAGACGACCTCATCGCCGATACGAGCAACACTATGATACTGAACAGCCGTGTCATCTAAACTATCGATAAACGACTCCAATAAAAGGGTGTCACCCACAAAAGCCTTTCGATAAATCCGTGCACTATTTGCAAAGCCTGCAACAGGTCTTTTGGTAAAATTGTTGGTTGACATGACATTCCATGCAGCAAGCTGGCCTAACGTTTCACCAATCAAAGAGGTAATAAAAGCGAGCTTGCCTTTGTCGTCTTTGCAAAGATAAAAATCATCTGGCGTGACATGCTTTAACCCACGAATAAATTGCCCTGGGGATAATTGCAAGATCCTATCGACAAACAAGAACCGCATTTAAGCCACTGATTCAGTCGCTGATTGTTCCTTGACAGCCGCAACAATCAATTTGCAGAAAGTTTCTACTGTAAATAACAGAGGAATTTCAGAGACTTTCATTGTGGGTTTAAAATAAGCGTCTGGCACTTCGTTTAAGTACTGTTTCAGTGCAGAAAGACCTGCTGGCGTTAAAACACCACCTTTTTCGAACTCATCGGGAGCTAAATCACCACGGGCATTTTTTTCAAGCTGCCCCCGAGGTATTTTGATAGCAAACTCTTTTTCCAATTGAAATACTAGATCAAGAAAATCGATGGATTCGGCACCTAAATCAACGATTAATCGCCGATCTAAGGTCACGTCCTTTTCATCAATGACCAGCACATCAGCAATGATCTCCCTTACTTTAGGATAAATAGCGTCAACATTCATAGCACACCCTCTAGTACTCAGCAAATATACAAAGCCGGTGATTGTATCATATTTAATTAATAAGCAGCTAGAGATTCAGGGGTCAACTTACTAACTTTATACCGATTCCGCAGTTTTTCATTTTATCTGGATCCGTTCGGGCTGAAGAAGGGCGCTAGCCCTGTCTCGAAGCTTTGTTGCATAAGCTTCGAGACGTCGTAAACACCTCCTCTGCCCGAAGGGATCCCGGTTAGGTATTAAAAACTGCAGAATCGAGTTTATAAAATTGCCGGGGGTTTTTAACCATTAACGTAACTACTCAGGTAACATGGGTGTAAACACGATCTAGATCATTAAATGCGTCAAACACCCTTTCTTTAAGCCGTTGCGAATGGGTTTTTGCATTAAAAAAAGTATGATTAAAAGTCCATTTGCCTTCATTATGGATCTGTTGGAGCGCTCGATAGAGGATTAGGAAAAATCCAATGACGGTTGCCATAATAAGTCCATTTAAAAGAATAGGGTATACTATCGCTCTATGCTTATTTAATTCGCTATTTACAATTGCATCGTTCATTTTAGCTTTATATTCGTCTTTGAAAGTCTCAAAAGACACCCCTGTTGAGGTTTGAAAAAAACCATCCAACTCGTCATCAAGCTGATTTGCAAAATTACAAACAATCCCTCCTTTCTCATCAAAACCACCGTCTTGAAGTTTTTTTCCATATTGGCGTAGCGCCTGAATATGTTCTTTCAACGAAAAAATCGCATTATTCATAACCTCACCGCCGCAATCACTATCACCCTCTGTTGTCAGAGAATCATAAGAAATCTCTCGGGTAATCGGTTCTTCTAAACCCATCTCTTGAAGCTGAATCTGAGCGGGAATAAATCCTGCAACACTCGATTGTTTCAATAAATCTCCTATCAAATCCCTCTCGGATGAATCACTATCGATGAGTAGTTTTGCTTTCCCATACATCGCCTCAGGATCAGCATATTCGATAGCCTGATCATAATAAGCTTGGGCTTTATCTAGACTTCTTGGCACTTGAATACCAAGGCGATACAAGCAACCAAGTGAACGGTAAGCATGCCTGCTCCCTAATGAAGCTGCTCGCTCTAGAAGTTCAAGTGCCATAGCAATATCAGTGAACGAATCGTCAGGATTTTTTAACATCATCGCACGATGGTACATTGCCATAGGATACTGACCATCAATCGCTTTTTGGTAATACGCCATTGCTTCCATAGGATCTTGTTTTACACCTAAACCATGCTGGTAGAGATAACCTAAATGATTATTGGCAATCGGACACCCCTTAGCCGCGCCTACTTCATACCATTTTTTCGCCGTCACATAGTCTGGATGACCATCCAGACCTTCTTGGTAGATTGAACCAAGATATGCAGAGGCTTGAATACTCCCCCGCTGTTCTGCTTCTTTAAAGCATTGAATAGCAAGTTGCCTATCGGGTGCAACGCCAGTACCCGATGCATGTATTATTCCCTTTAAAATCAGGGCATTAACCTGAAGATCACTATTTGTATCCCGAAGGATAGAATCAATGGCTTGAATAGCGGTTTGAATCTCGGAGGAGGCAAACGCTCCTGGCTGATGATTACACCATTGAAAAAGAGCACAAGGATCACCATACAGGGTTTTTCGAAGTAATTGAGAAAAATTTCTCATGAAACAACCAGGCTTATTTAAAATCAATCAGTTAAATTTACTCTCATTTATCGCCTATGTCCAACAATTTTTCAATTTTTATCCCACCACGTTATACCCGGCATCGACAAAGATGGTTTGTCCCTTGATCATTTCAGCTTCTGGCAAACACAATAGATAGATGGTATTTGCGACATCCTCTGGTGTTAAAGGTCGCCCCGCCAAGGAATGTGCCTGGTATTCATCTAGTAATTCTTCGCGATTAGGAAAGTGCTTTAATGCATCCGTATCAACAACCCCTGCAGACACTGTGTTGACGCTAATCCCACTAGCTGCCAATTCTAGGCTCAACGACCGAACCAGTGCTTCTAGTGCGGCTTTTGAAGCACCAATAAAGGCGTAATTGGGAATTGCACGATGAGCCCCTAAACTTGAAAGGGCAATCACACGACCACCTGAACGCATCTTGGCCCGCCCTTCAGAAACCAAATGATTTAACGCCAAGGCATTTGTTTCCATGCACCAGCGCCAATGCTTGGTGGACATCTCTAGAGCTGGCTTTAATACACCACTGGCCGCATTACTAATCAAAAAATCAAGTCGATTAAAGTCCTCTGAAAACGCATTAAACAAGTCTTTTACCGACTGATGATCCGCAACGTTCGCTTGAATGGCGACAGCACGCCGGCCCAATGCTTTAATGTCTTCAACCAATCTCGCGGCTTCATCCGAGCTATTGTAGTAAACGATAACCACGTCGCAGCCCGCTCTAGCCAATTTCAATGCCGTAGCGCGCCCAATTCCTCGGGCTCCCCCGGTAATAAGTGCAACTTTATGTTCAAATAATAAACTCATAAATCATGGCCTTCGTTTCAATCAAGAATAACTAAAAAAAAATCAAAACTACATTGATTTGCAAATTCTGTCAATGTGGGCTTGTTTCATTCACACAATCTTTGTACCATCTGCACTCCATTAAACAGCATGAATAATCAATCAATGAAACAACCCTGGTTAAGATGTGTTTTCCCGATCGCCGCTCTTTTTTCATTCCGTATGCTTGGACTATTTATGCTTATCCCGGTATTTACTGTCTATGCCAATGACTTAACCAACTCCACCCCTACGTTGATTGGTATTGCTTTGGGAATTTATGGCCTAAGCCAAGGACTGTTGCAAATTCCCTTTGGGATGCTTTCTGACCGCTTGGGAAGAAAACCAATCATTACCATCGGGTTGATTCTATTCGCAATAGGTAGTTTGCTAGGCGCGTTGACCCATTCTATTTACGGGATGATCTTAGCAAGAACACTGCAAGGAGCGGGTGCGATTGGCAGTGTTCTTATCGCTTTATTAGCCGATTTAACCCCAGACGAACAAAGAACGAAAGCCATGGCGGTGATCGGTACAACCATCGGTTTGTCTTTTAGTTTAGCGATGATTATAAGCCCTGCAATAGCTCATTCATTCGGTCTTTCCGGAATTTTCTATGTTACTGCCTTATTTGGAGTTGTAGGCCTTTTTCTTTTGCACATGGTTGTTCCAACCCCCACCAAAACCCCCTTTCACATGGATAGTGAAGTCAATCCAAGATTATTTAAAAAAGTCATTAAAAACAAAGAGCTTCAACGTCTTAATCTGGGCATTTTTTCCCAGCATTTTATTCTTACCTCCACGTTCTTTGCCCTACCAATGATGCTGCAACAACAAATACTTCAAGGACATTTGCGTTCACCATGGCAGTTTTATTTGCCGCTGATGATGTCGGCTTTTTTAGCCATGGTCCCATTGATTATCCTCGCTGAAAAAAAACGGCAAATAAAACGATTATTTTTAAGTTCAATTGCTATAACCACAATAAGCCAAGCGCTGTTATTTTTCTCCCAAGATCATTGGGTAAGTCTGTGTCTATTGATGTTTTTTTATTTTGTCGCCTTTAACATTCTAGAAGCAAATTTACCCTCACAAATTTCTCGACAAGCCGACGCTGACAGCAAAGGAACAGCGATGGGCGTATACTCCAGCAGCCAATTTTTAGGCCTTTTTGTGGGTGGCGCCTTGGCAGGTGTCATTTATGAATTCGCGTCGAGCAGCAGTATTTTCATTGTTAACGCCATGATGGGACTTTTTTGGTTATTCATTGCTACAAAAATGAATCCCGAACTTTATCAAACCACCCTTATCATCAGTTACCCTCCTGAAACGAATAAAGACGAAGACGTCATTATCCGTCAGTTACGCCAATTACCCGGCGTCATTGGGGTTGTTGTGGCAAAAGTAGAGGGCCTAATTTATTTGCAAATCAATAAAAATATTTATCATCCGGGTAGTGCCGAAAACCTAACAAGCCAAGGCGATCCTAAATAATACTTGTTTATTTTATAACCACAGGCTCGTCATTTTTATAGTTTACTTAAGCTTCCCTTAATCTTCATACAGATACACTTAGCCATTATTTACTTATCATCAATAAAAAAATGATCCCTGAAAAATCAGATTGCGCCGAATCAAAAATTAATGATTTGTTGAAGCACATCGCCAAGCTAACTGAACGAATCAATATCTGCCCTCCTGCTCAATTAGAAGCGCTCTTAAAACAGTTAAATAACGAGAATCACCGATACGATCCTTGGCTCGAAGCATATAGTAATTTTTTACTCAGATGGTCTGTTTTTGCTGCAAAAACGCTTAAAGAACAAGAAAAACTATTTAGACCGTCTCAAGAAGGAGAAAACTTCAAAGATTCAGAGGAGTATCATCGATGGTTTGGATATTTTAATAAATGCGAAGTATATAAAAAATTATTAAAAAATCATACTCAAAAAAATAATGCACCATCACCTCACTCGAATACAGAGATAGATTTACCAACATCAACACAGATATCAACCATCCTGCAGATAACCGATGAGCAATATCATTTGATTTTTTATCAAACTCTCTTGAAAAACCTTAGTGAACACATAGAAGAGTCATTTGCTCCATATCAAAAAAATAGCAAAAAGCCTCCTCTACATTTTTCTGCAGAAACCATATTAAATAAGGCTCTCTCAAGTTTTGAAGCATGGATGATTAAAGAAGTCCTTTGTCAGTTTGAAACGGTCTCTTTGGTTGAAAGAGCCGCCATGCTTGAAGCCAAGATAGCCGCTAGCATGCCAGATTTCTTCAATAATCACGAGACAATCACTCAAGAAACAAAGCCAGAATTAAGAGTTATAAGACAGCAATTAGCGGCACCTTCAACTGATTTTAAATTTAACGCCTCGAATGAATTGTATATTTATCTTTTAGCCTCGAAAACCACTCCTACCATTAACAATACTAACAGTGAAAGCAACTATTCTGAATCCATTTGTAATTTCTTAAATCAAAAAAACGAGAAGGATGAGAGTAAAACCAAAGCAGACGAAAATATTGATACTGCTTTTTGCATTCCTGATTCTCATGTGAAATTAAGAAGCATCGCTACCTTTTTTAGGTCTGCACGTAAAAGCGAAACTGAAATTACCGACTATGTATCAGAGGAGATGAAAAGATTAACACCCTATAAAAACCTGACCATCCCTAAATTACACTCAGCTGCCAGCGAAGAAAAGACAACCGATACACGCCTTCTTCAATTAAGGGAAGTCATTAGCGCTTACCAAGAGGTGTTAATTGATATTGCAAAAACCGAAGGTCATAAATACAAATATCGCTCTATAGACTCCATTAATAAACGCAGCATTGCCGTTGATGAATTGCATAATGCTGTCAACAAAGCAAAAACACTGAACCGAGATACAATAAATACCGTAAAAAGATTCATCGATACGATAAAATCCTGTGATCCCCATTGGCGTGAGTTGTATTTCTTGCAAAAGCTGTTAGATATTATCACGTTCGGGTATCGTGCACTCAGCCGTTGGCGTGCCTTGCATGAAAAAGCAGAAGTCAAAAAATTATATACCACCGTAAACGCTTTACAGACGATGGAAACCAATGAAGCCATATCCCCAACACTAGCAGAACATTCTTTCTAATTCGAAACTGCTATAAAAATAAGAAGATTCATCAACTACGCAATGCCATAAAAATTCGCTATAATGCCTTGCTAACTATCGCATAATGGAGAAATATATGGCCCGCGGAATTAACAAAGTAATATTGGTAGGAAATGTAGGCGTCGATCCAGACGTTCGCTATATGCCTAATGGCAATGCCGTCACAACCTTATCCATCGCAACCAGTGAAACTTGGAAAGACAAACAAACTGGTGATAAACAAGAACGGACCGAATGGCATCGTGTGGTCTGCTTCAATCGCCTCGGCGAAATTGCAGGAGAATACGTTCGTAAAGGATCTAAACTCTACGTTGAAGGCAGCTTGCGCACCCGTAAATGGCAAGATCAACAAGGCCAAGATCGGTATACAACAGAAATCATTGCTTCCGATATACAAATGCTCGACAGCAAAGGCGGACCAGCCCCAGCGCTCCATGACGCCCCTCCAGCATCTGCTGCTCAAGAGCAAGGGAGTTCATCGAAACCCCAAGCGTCACAAGCTGCAGGACAGGACGCATTTGAAGAATTGGATGATGATATTCCGTTTTAATTCCTACCATGATATAAATTGTTAGTTATTATTCTTAAAGCCCTTTTATATAAGGGCTTTTTAGTTTTATAAATGGCATGCTTGTTGAGCTTCGCTCAATTTATGGCTTAGAAGCTACAAAAAAAGCGCATGAATTGATATAAAGCGGTTAGTTAGTTCACTCCTTTAATGCGATGCTCCATTTCGGTTAATCGGTGGATGTTTTTTAGTCCATTTCTTTAATTAAAAAATTATCCTCCTCTCGCTGCGGAGCGATCAGTGCAGCAAGGGCTCATCAAATTTTGCATCAATTTAAAAGAGGTTGCCTAGTTAAAAAGTAGTTTTTCTCCCTCACTTGATCATACCCATAATGGGTACTATAATACCCATTATGAGAACGATATCCCCTAGCCTTTCAAATGCACTTTTTTCTAAAGTACGCCAGTGTGTACTAGCGTTACTCTATGGTCAACCCGATCGTAGCTTTCATACTAATGAAATTATCCGTTTAACGCACTCAGGAACAGGAGCCGTTCAGCGAGAGCTTGAGAAATTAACTGCTGTGGGACTAATAACGGCGCAATCTATTGGTAATCAGAAACATTACACAGCTAATTGTACTTCACCATTGTTTACAGAATTACGCAGTATTGTATTAAAAACATTTGGATTAGCTGATGTACTTAGGGAAGCGCTTGCACCCATTGCCTCACAGATACCTATCGCTTTCATTTATGGATCTATTGCTAAACAAGAAGACACGGCTACCAGTGATGTTGATTTGATGTTGGTATGTGATAACTTAACTTACGCCGATTTATTTAAATTGCTTGAAGAAGCGCAAGTAAAATTAGGTCGCCCAATACACCCAACCTTTTACTCCCCAGCAGAATGGGCAAGAAAATATCAAGCGAATAATAATTTTTTGACTCAACTGGTTAAACAACCAAAAATTTTTCTAATAGGAACTGAGGATGAGCTTACCAAACTTGGATAACCTGGTAAAAACTGGGCAATTAAAAGTAGAACCCATGAATCAGTTGGAATTTTCGGGCTTACTACGTTCAGGCGAAGCACGACTGCACGATGCAGCCAATCCGTCTCTTGCTGCAGAAAGTCAATTTGATCTGGCTTATAACGCCGCCCATTCGCTATCTCTTGCTGCATTACGTTGGCATGGATATCGATCGGGTAATCGCTATTTGGTATTTCAAGTATTACCTCATACCATTGGGGTTGGTCCAGAAGTTTGGCGCGTATTGGCTAAATGTCATGATTGCCGCAATGTTGCTGAGTACGAAGGATACTTTGAAATTGATGAGCAATTACTGAAAGACCTGTTAACTGCTACACAAAATTTATTGACTCGTGTAAGCTCTCTAAAATGATTTTTGTTAAATTTTTTGATTAACACACGCTTAAATTAATAAGATAAATTGTGTTTGTTAATTTAATAGAAACTGGTAGAAAGAACCGTTTTAAAGGTCACCTCAGACTATCTTGTAAAGAATATACAGAAAACCCCTTTATACAAGGGGTTTTTTATTCTTAGGGCCCTTAGGTCTAAGGGCTTTTTAATTTTGTACAGGACTTACGCAAAACCCTGCAAATTGAGAAATAGATCAAGCCTCAAAGAGCGGATGGATCACAGCTTAATTGGCTGAGTCGTAGTAATCTACCGTAAATTTCTACAGCACGTTATACTTATGGCCCGCCCAAAAACAAATAAAGTGACACGCTTGGATTATTGCCAGTATTTATTCAGTAGCCAAATCAACTACACATTAACAAACTTTGCTGAGCATGTAGAAACGTTGTCTCATGATATGGTTAATCGCTATTTGCGTGATGAGAAGCTCACTCCTGCGTTAGTTTGGGAGCATACGAAGGGCGATATCAAACAAAGCAAAAATGGCTTTATTGTTTTTGACGATAGCATTTTAGACAAGAACCATTCTCGACATATTGAGTCCGTACGTTGGCAATACAGTGGTAATACACATGGGATTGTACGTGGAATTGGTTTAGTAAATTGCATTTATATTAATCCGGAAACGAAAGAATTTTGGCTGATTGATTATCGTATTTTTGACCCGGAACGTGATGGTAAGAGCAAGGTTGACCATCTGCAAGATATGCTTAAAAATGCTTTGTATTCTAAGCAGATAAGCTTTACAACAGTTCTGGTTGACACGTGGTATGCGAGTAATAAATTCATGTTATTTGTCCACGACCTGGGGAAGTATTTTTACTGTCCTATTAAACGAAATCGTTTGGTAAGGCCTGCTGGTGTTAAAGAACACTATGAGACTGTTACTGAGCTTAGCTGGAGTGAAGAGGAACTGAGGCTTGGCAAAATGATACGTCTTAAGGGGATGCCTAGTGATTTTTATATGAAACTGTTTCGTGTGCCTGTTTCTACCAACAGGACCGATTATGTGGCTACTAATGACCCATCTCAACACTGCAGTCATGATACTCAAAATGTGTGTGCTATGCGCTGGTATATTGAGCAGTTTCATCGTGAAATTAAATAACTAACGGGCGTGGAAAGATGCGAGTGTCGCAAACAACGAATACAGAGAAATCATATTGCCTGCGCTTTGCTTGTCTGGGTCAAAATGAAACAAATAGCCTACAAAACAAAAGAAACTGTCTATCAAATAAAGAAAAG
>Ga0214923_10008663_pt1 | contig 10767 bp, 6 predicted proteins | sample LL1510_MetaG_FD_177993 | JGI IMG/M metagenome (GOLD analysis project Ga0214923, IMG submission 177993) | Freshwater microbial communities from Lake Lanier, Atlanta, Georgia, United States - LL-1510 | ecosystem: Environmental > Aquatic > Freshwater > Lake | place: USA: Georgia | collected 2015-10-15
CGTACCTGCGGCTCTTGTAGTGGTCGCTCCGCTTGTAGTGGTCGTACCTGCGGCTCTTGTAGTGGTCGCTCCGCTTGTAGTAGTCGCTCCGCTTGTAGTAGTCGCTCCGCTTGTTGTAGTGGTCGCTCCGCTTGTTGTAGTGGTCGCTCCGCTTGTAGTAGTCGCTCTGCTTGTTGTAGTACCTCGATTGTTTGCAGCAGGTGTGTTTGCTGTAGTAGTAGTTCCATTGTTAGCAGCAGGAGGATAAGTATACGTGGTCGATGTAGTAGTAGTTCCACGGTTGTTAAAACCAGGAGTAGTATACGTGGTCGATGTAGTAGTAGTTCCATTGTTAGCAGCAGGAGGATAAGTATACGTGGTCGATGTAGTAGTAGTTCCATTGTTAGCAGCAGGAGGATAAGTAGACATGGTCGTGGTAGTTCTGTTGTTAGTACCTGTATTTACATTAGGTATTTTGGTTTTAAAAATAGTATTATTTGGATAGTTTGATAATTTAAATGAAAATATTAGTAAAGTATCATTATAATCACCATCATAAATTATATGTCTAATAGATGTAGTACCATCAATTAACTCATTCTTTACAGAAATGCTGAAATATAAATAATCATCATCATAATTATTAGGTGACTTATGTTCCAATAATCTGAAATAGGTTGGAGCACAATATTCACCGGATTGGTCAATTGCTTGAATATATAAAATTAATGTATTTAAATAATCAACTTGTTTACTTGTGTCTATATATATTTGTTTTTTGCCTTGAAATTTGCAAACATAATTATATCCATCTGGGTCATTTCTACTAGGAACTTTATCAAACACGAAACTACTGTCATTGGATGTAGTATCAGATTTCAAATAAAATTGATTTGCATTGCATTCCATATTTCCATTTGCCATATATATCGATTTAGCAGGTTTATGTATATTACAATACATGTTTGTAACTGGCATACTGTTATATTCGTGTAGTAACAATGGATTACATACTACTGAATATACTTTAAAATGATTTGTTTTTTCATTTACAACGGGTGTGTATAAAGAAGTAGTAATTAATGTAGCTACTAGGCTTGTACGTGGTGGTACACCCGTAGATAATGTCATTTTGAATATAGTGGCATTGTTACTATCAGCCATTTTAAATGGCGTATAATAAATATTAATATCTGGATTAATATTACTATATGGATTAATATTAATATTTGGTATATTGTCATAAGTTATATATTTAGATGGTGATTTTTCAATATTAGGATATGTGCCGCTTTCATTTCTAAATGAAATGCTGAAATATATGTATCCATCAGTGTTATTAGTAGGTGTTTGATTTAATAATTTAAAATATGTTATAGGGCAATCTGTATCTGACTGGTAATTTCCTTTTATATAACATACCAAATAATCTTTATTTATAGTATCAGATGTTTCTATATAAATTTGACCCATATTATCCAGCTTACAAATATAATTATAGCCATCTGGGTCATTTCTACTAGGTACTTTTGCAAATGAAAAAGAATGATTATTTCCTGAATGATTAGACACTAAATAATATTGATTTAGATTACATTTTACTACTGATTGACTACTACTTAACTGTGGCGGTGGCGTCCTAAAAACTACATTAGCATGTATAGGTTTGTTTAACTCAATGTTTAAATATTTATGCAATATAAGTGGTCCACCTAAGGTATCAATTGACAAATAATTAGTAGAATTATTATTGTTAGTGTTGTTGGTGTTGGTGTTAGTGTTGTTAGTGTTGTTAGTGTTGTTGGTGTTAGTGTTGTTAGTGTTGTTAGTGTTGTTAGTGCTGGTGGTGTTGTTAGTGTTGTTAGTGTTGTTAGTGTTGTTAGTGTTGTTGGTGATGTTGGTAGTGTTGGTGTTGGTGATAGGCCCTGTTTCTGTTTGTGGTTGTATTGGTACACTGCTTCCCGTCATATCACTTACAAATTTGAAAGCTGCTATATTTGTGTCAGATGTGATAGATGTAGTCAAAATAACTCCATCTTTATAGGTAAAATATTTTGGAACATATACATTTTGGAAACTTGATATTATTTGTGGAGGATTGAGATAATTTTCTAAAGCTTCGTGTATGTAATATTCATATCCTGTTTCTTTGGATTTCCATATATTAGTTTGAGTATTTGTATATTCATTTATGAATTCGGGATACCAATCATAAAGTAAATCATTGTTTTCGGTAATACATGTAATAGTTTCCTCCATGGACAAATTATTTTCTGAGTTTGGGTTTTTATTGTCAAATGGTAACATACCACTATAACATTTCGCAAATTGGTCATAATTATTACCACCTGAAAAAAACATACGGTTTGAAGCTGGTGCAGTTATTGCACCTGTTGTCTTAGTTTTATCTGTTAAATTTTCGGCATCATAAGAATTTAAAATTACGCCCGACGACACTGTCGGCCTAGTAGTTGTCACTGTTGGGTCTACTGTGCTAATATTTATTATTGCTTTTTCTGCGGTAGTTGTAGATGGTAGAGTTGTAGTAGTAGTTGTAGATGGTAGAGTTGTAGTAGTTGTAGTTGATGGTATAGTTGCAGTAGTTGTAGTTGATGGTAGAGTTGTAGTAGTAGTTGTAGATGGTAGAGTTGTAGTAGTTGTAGTTGATGGTATAGTTGCAGTAGTTGTAGTTGATGGTATAGTTGCAGTAGTTGTAGTTAAGGTGGTAGTAGTCATAGTTATGCTAGGTGTAGGTCCAGTCTCGAAATATTTATTTATGAAAGCAATATTATATGAGTAGGTAGATCCAGTCACGTCAGTAGTGCTAGGTACTTTTTTAACTGCAAAATATGTCGGTACACAATCCGTAGTATTATAAATAATATTTGTAGACATATTTTCATGTAGTTGTATAAGCAAATTACCATTTCCGGTCATATCTTGGGAATTTATATATATTTTGGAACCGTTGATTCCATCAAATGAATAATAACATGCATATATATATTCATCACTTTCTAGCTGCCGATTTTCAATTAAAAATTTAAATAAGCCCCTATTAGTAGTGCCAGTAGTGCCAGTAGTGCCAGTAGTGCCATATAAACTAGGATTATAATCGACAACATTAAATTTATATTTTGGTAAGTTACATTTAGATTCACTAGTATAGCTATCTGTATATTTTTCTAATATTAAAATCTTATTATTTGGAAGGATTAACTGGACATATCTGCCGACATACAAAGTTTGTACATCACCATCAGGACTAAATGATTCCAAATTGTTATGGTTTTGAAGGAACCTATAAATTATATACACGATAAGACTTAGTAATATTATAGTAACACACAAAAGGCATATTTGTAAATATCTTTTTCTATTTTGTGCAATTTTAAATAGACTAGTATTTTTGAGTAATACTATCATAATTAATATTACTAAAATAATTATAATAGCCGTTATAATATAAATGGTCCCAATATTATACCTTTTGGGCTGCATGATTTTTTTTATACGCGAACCTATATATTTTATTATTAACTGTTAAAAAAACATGACATATAAACCTAAGACAAAAATTGTTTTATTTATAAATTCTTCTAGAATAGCTATTTAAAGAAATCAAATAGGATAAATAGAAAACCTAACTTTTAAAAAGAACTAAAAACCAAATACTAATAAGTAATGTCGTCATCAACATCCGAAATCTGTATACCACCGCTGATAGGTACAAATGAAGTAATATGTACAGAAGAACCTGCAAATGAGCTAGGACCAGTTGATATCATAGTCGCACATAGTTGGCCGGAAATGGGTATTGGTGCAGGCGGGCAACTCCCATGGTCTATCCGGGCAGATTTGCTTAATTTCCGCAGGATAACTTCCAATGCACCTACGAATAAGATAAATGCTGTAATCATGGGCCGACTTACGTATGAAAGTATCCCAGCAGCATATAAGCCTTTGCCAGGCCGATTAAATATAGTTATTACCACGTCACCGCACAAATCGACCCTAGAATTGGTGGAATTCATTCGGCTAGAAGACCTAGTAGCAACTCTTGCCAAATATCAAATCCACCATAAATTCATAATTGGTGGTGGTAAACTTTATGATTGGGCTTTCAAGAATTGTAGATTTGGTAAAGTATATGCAACTGAAGTTTTTCAAAATGAAAAACGTGACATTAGCAAATATGACACATTTTTCCCAGATTATCTCAATACGGCGACGTCCTCGTCCTGGATGCACACCGGAAGTGACCTAATGATTCCGATTGAAGTATCCCCTATTAAAATGGACGCGCAATCAGGGTTGCATTACAGGTTCATTACATATGAAAATACAAACCTACCAGGATACACACCGTCAAAAACAATTACATGGCTTAGCCCAGAAAACCAATATCTACAACTCATGAACCAAATTATTATCGACGGGATTGACCGTCCTGATCGTACTGGGACAGGTACTATATCACTTTTCGGAACCCGGCAAGAATATAATCTACATGATTCATTCCCGCTCTGTACCACTAAGCGGATGTTCTTCCGGGCGATATTCGAAGAATTAGCACTATACCTGAGTGGCCGAACAGATAACCAGATTTTACAAAAAAAGGATATTCATATTTGGGATGGGAATACTAGCCGTGAATTCCTAGACAAGCGTGGGCTCACTGAATATCCAACTGGTGATATGGGTGAAACGTATGGGTTCAACTTCCGGCATTATGGTGCCGATTATACTGGGTGTAATAAAGACTATACCGGTGAAGGGTACGATCAGATTGCTAACCTAGTACACCTATTGAAGACTGACCCAACTAGCCGTCGTATGATAATTAATCTTTGGAACCCTGCAACACAACATAAAGCTGCACTACCTGCATGCCTAATGATGTACCAGTTCTTTGTGGACCCGATTGCCAAAAAACTGAGCGTTCAAATATATTTGCGGTCAAGTGATTATTTCTTGGCTAACAATTGGAATGCATGTACCGGTGCACTCCTAGTACATCTCATTTGTAGACTGGAAGGGATTGATTTAACCCCCGGGAAACTGGTTGTTGTAACTGGTGATACTCATATTTATAAGACACACCTCGATCAGGTTAATACTAATCTGGTGCGGCAACCCTTTCTGCCATGCCAAGTATTTGTTTCAGGCGGGCGCAAACAGTCACTGTCTGACTTCACGTTTGACGACCTCCGATTAGTAGGGTATAAAGCGCATCCTAATATCCCGGCGCCAATGGCTGTTTAAAGCCATTGGTTCATGGTTATACAACCATCCAATGGCTGTTTAATCGGCAACAATATTATTAATGGCTGACTGGCTGACTTGTTTGTTTTTAATAGAACTAATAACTGCTAATATAACTAGAACTAGGACACCTAGACCTGCTGCTATATATAAATTCTGTTCGCGGACGGCAATTGTAATAGGTTGTGTGGTTGATTTCATTCTTAGGTTTACTGTGGGTTTTAAAAATCTGGGATAAAATAATTGCGTTATAAGTTTTCAATCGGTGCCGAAAAAAATAAATGTTGTTAATAAAATAATAGATTACTTTCACACAACGGAATATACTTCTCTAAACTACAATGAGTTTTACAAGGCTTCCTTATGATACATGTGCGTATCGCCATGAGCTCGCTGAAAGTGTCGGCACTCTTGGCTGGGTTTTAGACCCCAACCGTTATGAAAACAACAGCAAATGCCGTATTGAATTCGGTATTGTCGGTGGCACTAATGTCAGCCATGCCAAAGGTAATTTGGTAGATGTTGAAAGTGATTTAATGGGTACAACTCGTCTTCAGACCAAATGCCCTACACTCCAATACCTTAACCCCTGCCCTAATGGTGATATGAATACCTGTCAACCCAAGAATATTGTTATCCGTAATACTCCCACTACTCAAGGCCGTATTGTTGATACAACTCCTCTTCATCTTAATAGCTGCCAGATGTTCCGCTATCGTCCCATTCCCCTTCCTCCAGCAATGGAACCCGTTAAATGCACCTATAAATAATTAATAGACATGCATCCATCGGAACCCGTTAAATGCACCTATAAATAATTAATAGACATGTATCCATCGGAACCCGTTAAATGCACCTATAAATAATTACTAGACATGCATCCACTCAAGAAAAACCAAGTAAATTAGCATTTCATCGGTTGGTGAAAAGTTCTATTTGCTCTAATTAATTTATTTTTTCCTGCTGACAATTAAAATACCAATAAATAATAAAAAATATGAGTAATTTGATTCCATCATTTATTAAATCTGGTTTCGCTAATTTAATTGGGGGTGGTAGCGCTAGTAATAGCAATGATAAATCGGTATCCAATTCAAATGAAGCACCTAAGGATTTGAATGAATTAGTTGACCGTATTATGGATAACCCTAATATTGACAACCGGACTAAAAGGGAAATCTTGACAGTTATTTTGAATAATTTACAAAATGAACCTAGCACTGTGCCAACACCATTAGGTGCAGGACTAAACACTAGGTCTGCCAGTCATGGTTATAATATGATGCAACCGCAATTGGCACATATACAGATGCCTCTAAATCATGCGCAGCAATATATGTCAATGCCGATGCCTCCTTCATATCCAATGCAACAACCAGTTTACCCACAATTCCAAAATATTCCGATGCCAGTTTTTCAACAATTCCCAGCGCCATATTACCCAACTCCGATTCTAGCACCACAACCCGGGTCATATCAATTGGATATGCTAACTAGTAAAGTTAATGATTTATCAGGGGAGCTAGGTGAATTAGTAAAACTTGTAAGGGGGCAGCTAGGAGATGAGGGCGATAACCATGGTAATAATATGGAACGCATTCGTGGACTTATTAGTAAATTGAGCGCTGCCAATAACACTCTTGGTCCTTCCCCGGATTCCGGTACTGTTCCTTCCCCGGATTCCGGTACTGTTCCTTCCCCGGATTCCGGTACTGTTCCTTCCCCGGAACCAGAAACAGTTGCTGAGCTCCCATCTAAAACTTCCAGTGTAAATAATTCCATAGTTAATACAGTTGGAAGCGCCATAAATTCAATTGGTAGCGTATTAAATTTAAATTCGTCCAAGTCTGAAGAACCCAAACCTGAAGGCACGACGTCTACACCTGTTACAACAGAAGCACAACAACAATCAACCGGATTAAGTGAGGCAGATAAACAAATTCTAGAGCAAGAAAAATCTGCAAAGGCCGCAAATAATAAAGCAAAGGCAGATGCAGGTGCAAATGTAAGCACTGGGAAAGGCGCGGGTGATAATATGTTTAACCTAGAAGACTATGCTGTCAATAACAACGTACCTCCTCCCGACACAGAACAAAATAATGTACTAGATAACTCTATAACACCTGAATCAGTAGATGAAGGTTTGGCAGCATCTGCAACTGGCGTTGAATCAAAGCCGCCCAGCACCAACAAGCCGCCCAGCACCAACAAGCCGCCAAATAATAAATCAAAGAATGCTGGTGCATCTAAGCAAGAAACCACGGGTCTAGAACCATTACCTGGGAGAGTAGTAGAAGGTAATCCCTCCGGCATGTTGATACCTAAAAAAACTGAAGAAAGCAAAAATACACAACCGGCAGGTAATTTACCAAGTGCAATAGCAAATATAAATAAGATACAACCAACCCAGCAACAGCAACCACAAACTGGTGGAGCTAGGACACTTAAAAAGAAATCCAATAAGGGTGTACTTTCATCAGTTGCAGATGTTCTAGGATTAACAAATACTACCCAGAAGAACCCAATGTCAAAACGTGGCAGACCTCGTAAGACCAAATAATAATAGATTCCGGTTATTCAAAAAACTAAAGCAAAAACTAAAGCAAAAAACTAAAGCAAAAAATAAATAATATTAATAAATCGTAATATATTTAAAATAAATAGTCCTAGCACCACTTCGACAACCAGACTACAAGGATGAGTTTTAATAGAATACCATATGACACATGTGCCTATTCACATGTTCTGGCTGAAACAATCGGCCCGGGGGTTTACCAATTATCTACTCCCCCAAATAGCTGCCAACCATGCCATCCAACTGACCCATATATTCGCTTACAATCAGTCGGTGTCAGCCACAGCCGCAATACTAGCCTTGTTGATATTGATAGCGAACTCATTGGTATTACGCGCAACTTATCGGGTTGCCCTGAACGCAAATATTTACCGTCCAAAGAGGGTAGTGCATATTGTGGGGCTCAACCTGGGCGTGCTGCTGGTTGTGATAAGAATGCTAAACTCTGTGTTGATATGAAGGAAATGATTCATTTCGGTGATTGCTTCCCTTCTACTGAAGATACACGACTTAGTAATCCCCCATGTACTCTCCGTGGTACTGGCTGGAACCGTTGGGAATGGTTATGCCGTAATCCCCAGGAACGTGTGACTATTCCGTTTGACTTTGCTATTGATTCAGTACTCCTAGCTAAGGATAATCATCGTGCATGTGTACCCCGGCCAGTGCAACAAGACAATGCATGGCCTACCCCTAATAACAAAGAACCTGTATGCAACTACACTGCATCATTTTGCCCGGTTCCTCTCGGTCCTCCTAGCGTCCAATGGCAAACTGCTGAAAACATGCGCTTGATGTAAAAAAAAAAATATAAATTAAAACATTTCCTTGCATTTTTGTTTTTCGGTCTTTCAAATTATTTCAATCCAAATAAATTATCCTAGCTACCCCGTAAAAGATGTATCTAGGACAACACAAATCATCTACATCACAAAAAACAAGTGATTCGCAATCCGGCACCATAATCTATGTCATAGCATTACTAGGTATCATCGCGATTATCATTGTGTTAGTCCTGTATAGAATCAAATCACACGCATTTATAGACACTGCAAGTAGTGAAAAATATCCCGAGGTCATATATACTCATTGTTCGGATAAACCATTAAATCGTCCTGCAAGGCAAGCATTCTCTACTCTAGGTATTAATTTCATATCACCTAGTGAATTAGACGTCCTAGCACAGCAACCTATCAACCGTCCTCTGAAAATAATTTATATCCCATGCAGTTACAATAATTCAGATTGGGATATCCAAGGTTTTTTAAGAGACTATTCCAGTAGCGGAAAGTTATCCATGGTATACATAGCAGCTATTCTAGGGTGTAATAAACTCTGTGCTAAAAATGACTTATGGTCTGTCCTAGAACGCACTTATGGTAGACAAAAGGCACGCTGTATAACACCAGAAAGCTGGGTTATTCCAGTACAATCAATAGCGTTCCGCAAACAGATGCGGAAAACACTAGATACCGGTCAGGCATTCATCCTTAAAAAGAATATCCAAGGGAAACAGGGTTTGCTTCTAACCAACTCACACGAGATTTTAGATAGGTTAACTAGTGAATCTACTAGTGAATCTGTTGAAAAATCTAGTGGTGACAAATATGCAGTCGTACAGAGGTACCTAGCACAACCGTATCTTGTCAGCGGCCGGAAATTGAATATCCGATTGTATATCCTAGTAGTTATTTCCCAAGAAACTCCGAATCCGGAGTGGTGGCTTTACACAGCAGGGAAATGCATATATACTAATCGGGAATATCAGCCACTCGCAGCCGATACTACTATTAAATCGGGTTCGCCAGATGACATGCCACTTTTAGAACAGCATTTTACAAGTCTGAACCTAGACTCAAATCAGGTATATTCTATTGACCGATGTCCGGAAACACTTGGTGAGCTCAGCGCGCATATGTCCGGACGTGGAGAAGATTGGTCGGGTATATGGCAAAAAATACAGCTAGGACTTCGTAAAGTAGCAATTGCATATAAAGATAAACTTTCAGTTCCTCAAGGAGTTGCTACAGCATATCAATTATTTGGCGCCGATTATATTATTGACGCTATTAACAATGATTTATCAGATGGTTTTTCCGGAACACCTTACCTACTTGAATTCAATAAAGGTCCAGAAATGAAATATAAATCCCCTAAAGACCCAGAATTGAAATCGGGATTACAACAAGCTGTCCTAGAGCTAGTGCTAGGACATAAACCCGAACCGACAAAATGGATACTACTAAATTCCGTGAATAAAAGTAAACAGACTAAAACTACTAAACACAAATCGGAATGATTGAAGGTGAATTTATTAGTCTAGCTACCCAAACACTTTTAGTGGTAATAATAATTACTATTTGTATATCAGCTCTGGTATTCTATTATCGTGAATACCAAGTTCAACGCCAAACAAATCAAATAGGCAAAGAAGGTTTGGTTGATTTCAAAAAAGGTGGTAATGCAGGAATTAACTATATTATGTGGGTTGGTGACGTTGCATCGACCTTAGATGTCCTAGCATTAGCGCAACAGGGTGCCACCATTCAGCCAATTTATATACCCGATCCGGCTAATAGTCCAGCTAGGAGTGAATATGAATTACAAATAACACGTACACTTCGCGTACAAATAAATACTAAATATCCACAATCACAAATAATGCCAATAATTAGTATTACCCGGGAAAGACCGGATGACGATGCATTTAACAGGGAATATGATTTGGGGGCTGATAATAGTGAAAGTGCCAACCGCACACGGGATAATATACTTAGGAGGTGGTCGAAATATTACAAACTTCCCGTAACTACTCCGTATAGTCCTAGCACTGGATCCAAGAAGAAATCAGGAATAAAACAACTAGGGAAAAATGGTAATGGCCGGATACTGGCTGAAACATGGAATTGTCGATTCCCGGTTGGCGCAAATCAAGTACCATGCGGATT
>Ga0214923_10008665_pt1 | contig 10765 bp, 14 predicted proteins | sample LL1510_MetaG_FD_177993 | JGI IMG/M metagenome (GOLD analysis project Ga0214923, IMG submission 177993) | Freshwater microbial communities from Lake Lanier, Atlanta, Georgia, United States - LL-1510 | ecosystem: Environmental > Aquatic > Freshwater > Lake | place: USA: Georgia | collected...
TTGACAACTGATAAGTAATCTGTATTTTTCGTATATGTAGTTCGTGAAAATTTTCATATTCCCATGTATGTATAGGGTATAACTCTTCGTAATTAACAAAATTTATTTGTAAAAGTCGAAACATATTTATTTCAAATAAGAAAATTATATTTTCATATCAAATTTTAAATTTTTTCTTTCTTCAAAAGTTTTTTCTTTTGTTCTTTTACCTAAAAACTGAAAATATTTTTTCGCTAGCTTATATTGTTTTGGTTTTTGTTTTTTCAAAACTCTTAATCTAACATACATTATCATACCTACTTGCCATATTCTTTTATGAGTATATTTTTTAGTTTTAAAAAGTCTCTCTAGTTTTTTTATTGTATTTTGAACATCTTGTAATGTTTTATATTTTATAGGTATGGTATCTTTAGGATTTTTGTCGATATAAACGTCAAAAGATTTCTTTTTATTTCGACTATTAAAATAATATTTTTTACTCTGTCTCTTACTTCGTCTTCTACTCATTTATTATTCTTAAGATTTTTTTTTATCTTTACATAATATAAAATGTACTTTCGCGATAATAACGGAAAAATAATACTTGAAGGTTACAACAATCAAAATATGCCTACTAGTTACTTTTCAAATAATATGAAAACAGGTATGATTGTAGTTGGAGTGTTAATTAGTTTAGCACTATTAGTGTTTATAATTATAAAGGTTAGAATGTCTTCTTATAACAGAAGATTACCATATTTTTTACAATAAATGTTTAGTATGAACATTCCCTTTATAATTTGTTTTTTGCTTATCATTTCTATTATAGCGTTTTGAATTGTATTTTAAACTGACACTTCTATCTGTGTCTATAAAAGGTAGTTCATCATCTTGAATATCTATAATACCAAGTTGATTCGGTAAATAGCTATTCATAATAGCTTTATTTTCAGATTTATGTTTCATAAAAAAATTTTCTTGTTTAAAGAAAAAAATATATGCAATTAAAACTGCAGCTATTGCAAGTGCTGTACATATAATAACTATCATTAACATTTATATTTACATAATATTTTTTATTTTTTACAAATAATTCTTATACTAGTTAGTAATATAAGAATTTAATCAACTTATTGATTGCACATTCTGGTCATATACTTGGTACTGCAGTTGTTAGCATTTGTACCATATGCTCCTTGAATAGTAAAATATCCAGCACAAGATGGTCCTTGTCCTCCGTGAGTTAAAGCATTGTAACCGATAGCTGCATAATCGGGTACGATATTAATACCGGTAGTGGTAGTAGGTGCTACTTGTGGATGATTCATTCCTCTCTTAGAATAGCCGTTGTAATTACCTAGAGTGTTGTATGCGCAACTAGGCCCATTTACACTTACATTTGAATTTTCATTGTAACTCATTATATTTTTATTAATATACAAGACAAAAAGAAATTTTTTTTTTATTTTTATTTAATTTTACAAATTTCTTTTTTATTTTATTGCGGTAATTTATCCAAAAAGCAATTCTTAGAATACCATCCATTATTTCCATTTGTTATTTCTAATGTACTTCTAAAAGAATAGTCGTACATCTTAGCAACATTATACATATCAAATAATCTTACTGCACGTTCATGAATATATTGTCTGTCAAATTTACCATCTAAAGCCATTTGAACCCCATAACAATAATCTGAGAGAGTATGACATCTAACGCCTGTTTTTAAATTCTCTATATTTTCGACAAAAGCTCCATAATGCGAACTAATAACTGGAGTACCGCATAATTGTGCTTCAGCAGATACTCCGCAAAATGGTTCAACAAATTTTGTTGGAGCTATTAAAGCTAATAAACTACCTAAATATTTACCTCTCTCCATTCCTGTAATTGGTGGCATATAAGTTATATTTGGATGTTTCAAATAAGGTGTAGGATCACCTTGTCCGCATAAATAAAACTTAATATGTGGAAAACGTATTGCAATTTCGACGACTATATTTGCGCCTTTTCCATCATGAATTCTTCCAAAAAATCCAAATTTCTTGTTTTCGGGATTTAAACTTAAAGGAAATTCAAGTGTATTATAGTAGTTAGGAACTACAAACCAATAATTTTTACATTTGTCATCTTCCTTTGCTATATCGAAATGATACTTTGCATAACTTTCATATATTCTAAAATTTTTGTAAGCATTTGGATATCCTATACCTGTTTCTATCATTAAATAGTTTTTACCGCGAAGAGCATCTTCATATGCTGGTCCAAAGGTTATACATACTATATCTGTAGAAGTAGCTCTATAGTTTTCTTCTAGTGCCTTTTTTAGTCTCTGATTAAATGTCCAATATAGAGGAGTCGACCAGTTTGCTAAATCACCTACATAAGCAGTATGGTCGTTCAACTTAGTTTCTACTTCTTCATCTGTTAAATTATTATGTAAATGCTTATATGATTTTTTTCTCAAGTCCAGCCATTCATCTTTAGTAAGAAGATTGATATCTCTATCAGCACCAGTTGTCGAAGTTTCAACACCATAATGAAATACTTCATATCCTACACTTCTCATCATTGGAGAAAATCTTAAAACTTTTCCTGTAAAAGCGCAATGACTAAAATCATCGGTTGTTATAGTATGTGGAATTGCTAGTAAATGTAAACGAATTTTGTTATCCATATTTTATATTTATTTGGACTTATTTTTAAATCTGATTAATTTATTTTAGTTTTTGTAAATTAATAGCTAATAAGCCTCCTAACAAAGACTCTAGAATGGTAAATATCCAAAAATAAATATCACTAATGGTCCATTGGTATCCAACATCAAAATCTCCATAAATACATTTACTAAATAAAGAACCTATAATGACTGACATTAGAAGAGGGTGAATATTAGAGTTGTTATTGGGGATTAGAGCACCTATATAACCCCCAACAATAGTTGTGACTATTTGTTCGTAGTTTATTCTCATTTATATATTCTTTTATATTTTAAAATATTATTTTCTTTTACTTCTTGTCTTCTTTATTCTTTTGCTTCTAGATTTCTTTTTTCTCACTGATTTTCTTTTTTTACTTCTATATTTCTTTTTTCTAACTGATTTTCTTCTCCTACCTCCAGAATCGCTTCTTTTTGATTCTTCTTCTCCAAAAACATAATCAGATATATCTTTTGTAAGAAACGGATTAAATTTTGATAATTCATCGTATAAACCAGTTAATGGAATCCTTTCATCTTTTGCTATTTCTTTACTTTTTATCATCGAAAGATAAAAAGCTTCTTTTTTAGCTTCAATTTTTTCTTTTTTTGCTTTTTTTATTATATTTATCATTTTTTCTTTAACGTCTATTCTTCTTGTTCTTCTTTCTAGAATATCAATAATAGTACGACCTTCATCGTCCGTTGCTTCAATATTTGCACCTAATTCTATCAATAATCTTACCATTTCTGGGTCATTTTCATCAATAGCAACCATAAGAGCTGTATAATTTCTATTATCTGTTGCTTCAATATTTGCACCTAATTCTATCAATAATCTTACTATTTTTTGTCCATCATATAAAATAGCATGTATAAGATTTGTATTATTATCAATATCTGTTGCTTCAATATCTGCACCTAAATCTACCAATAATCTAATCATTTCTGAGTTATGGGATCTAGCAGCAATCATAAGAAGTGTATCACCATTATTATTAGTTACATTAATATTTGCGCCTAATTCTTCTACTAATAATCTTACCATTTTTAGATCATAACTATCTACAGCATATATAAGAATTGTATCACCATCATTATCAGTTGCATCAATATCCGCACCTAATTCTATCAATAATCTTACCATTTCTATGTTATTGTTATTAAATGCATCAAATAATTGTTCATTCATTTTTATAATATTCAATATTATAAAAAAAAATTTAATCTCTAACTTTGCCAAGAATTTTCTCTATTTTATTTAAAACTAAATGATTTGGAATTGCTTTACCTGCTTCGTAATCTTGAATTATTTTAAAAGGTAGATATAAAGCATTTGCTAATTCTTTTTGTGTCATTTTCTTATCACATCTTGCTTTCGCTATTCTTTTTGATACACTTGAGGATATAGTAGTGTGCTTAAAAGTTTCTTCTTCCTTCTCAAGTTTTTTAGCATTAATTGCTGGTTCTACTTGATTTTTATTTGAAACATTTTTCTTTAGAGATGTAGTATTATTTTTTCTCATTTGGTCATTTAAATATGTAGTTTTAGTTTGTTCTCTTCTTTTTTCTCCAACTTTATTCCATCCAACAGGTTCCCAATCTTGAAATACTTGCATTTTAATTATATATAAAATAAAAAAAGAAAAAGAAAACAAAATCAATTTTAATTATGCCATGATTTGTAAGTATCAGAAAAAGACATAATTGATGAAGATAATTTCTCACTATTGTTAGATTTATTTTTAAAATCAGAAGAAGCGCAAATACTCCCAATATTTTTTTTATATATTATATTATGTCTAATAAAATTTTCTATATTTTTACTTTCTTTCGATATCAAAAACAATATGTAAGGTGTTCTAAGTATACCTAAAATTTCATAAAAAAATATAACTAGAATGTAGTTAAAAAAACACAAAAATTCATTTCTTACGACAATATTATTTGCATTATCCTTCCATGTATTTGGTAAGTATAAAGTATATTTTGATATTTTTTCCATGACTTTATTTGGGTCGTAAATAGAATTTTCTGGTTCCTTAATAAATCCTCTAGCAATTGCAGATATAGAACCTATTACACCTGTGTAAAATATTAAGGACCTATCCATGAACTTAACGTACAATAAAATATTTTCATCAAAAATAGAAAATACAAGAAATAAAAATATAAATGCACCTGATATAAATGCTGTAAATTTTGATATATTTTCTACCATTATTGAAGGAAATTGTCGAGTATATTCATTTGCATATTTTATTGACATATTTACTCTCTCTTGAAAATAATGTTCGAGTTCATTATATTGTCTTATTTTCCATTTAAAATAAGGAGTATATCTTCTAGGTCCTAAAACTTTCTTATTAATGTAAAGCTCATCTATATTTGAAAAAATAAAGGATGTTATTATATACATCATAATGAAAGGACTAAAAATTATATTTAATACAGCTAATATTAGCAATTTTTTTCTTATATATTCAGCCTCCTTATTAATCAAACTTGAAGGGTCAAATACATAATAAAGATTGTATTCTAGCTGTCTTGTAAAATACTCGTTAGAAACCTTAAAAATATTATTATCAATAAAAGAAACAAAAAAATTTTCTTTCTTCAAAATTATGTTTGTAACATCATCGAATGATATATTATTATAATTTGAGACAAGTAAAATTATATCCTCCCACGATTTAGAGTGTAAATAGTTTCTTGGAATGTTTAAAGTATTTACGTAATATCTATCTACCTTATAGAATTTACTCCATTCGAAAAGTAAATATACAAACTTATAAACTACATAGACAATAATACCTGATAAGAAAGTTAAAATTAATCCTTGAAAAAAATTCGGTTCAAGTATATATTTGTACGTAAGATATTCTGAAATATCTCCGCAATCTTTTATGGTTTTGTCATTTTTATCGTACATTTTACCGCATAGTATTATATTTTCCCAATCTAAAAATAAAAATGTTCCAAGAATGAAAATAACACTAAAAATTAAAGATAATATCTCTATTATATCTCCAAGAATTATATTGTAAAATCCGCCTTTGATATAGTATAAATATATATCTTTGTAAAAACTTTTATCTTTTAAACTTATAGTGTTACTATAATCAGGTTCAAAGAAGTTAGAATATGTAATATCATCTGAGTTCATACTTTAATTTTAATATTTAAATTTTTAAATTTTATAAATATTTATATTTATAAAATGGCGAAAGCGTATAAAGATATATTATCTGAAATAGATATTGAGTTTATTTTAAACCTTGCTGAAGTAAAAAAAGCTAAAAATGATATGGATAGACGAACCGAGGGTTCCGTATATTTCTCTATAGAAATTTCTTCTGAAATACGTCAAAAAATATTTGAAAATTTTGGATTAAATTTAACTCGTGTTCCTATGAGATGGATTAAAGGTGATACTAAACCACATATTGATCATGGAGAAAGTAATTTTGATAACACATATTTAGTTTATCTTACAGATAGCGAAGGTCAGTTTTTAATTGATGATACATATTATCCAATTCAAAAAAATATAGGTTACGTATTTTCAGAAGGTCTTAGTCATGAAACTATAAATACCGGATCCGAACCTCGTTTATTATTAGGACCTATGAGTGAACAAGGATTCGCGGTTGGAACAGGTATTAATTTACCTGGAGGAACAATACTTTATATTCGGCAAGAAAGTGGAGACATACAATATAGTGTAGACCAAATAAATTGGAATACTGCTTACTTTAATTTTAATATAACAAATACCAATACAAGTTTAGGAATTGTAAAAGTTTATTTTATTACAGACATAACATTAAAAACTACTTCTGATTATTTTATTCCTTTATCTGGTTATATTCAATATGGAAATGAATCTTTAAACACAGATGGATCTCGTCCTGTTATTACAATTGAAAATGTGCCAAATTATCCAGGATTAGTATATAATGGTGATGGGTTTTCAAATGGTTTTAATAATATATATATTTATAATCTTGAAATTGTAACTACAGGTTCAACAACACTTTTATCAAATGGTGGGTGGTTTGGAAAAGAATATTTTGCAAAAGGTGCAAATAATTGTTATATCGTAAATTGTTCTAGTAATGGTCCTATTATAGATGCAGGAGGTGGAATAGTTGGTGGTTATGCCGGGTCAAATAGTGGAAATTTACAAATTATAGGTTGTTCTAGTAGTGGAAGTTCCGGTCAATATTCTGGAGGAATTGTTGGATATTATGCAGCTCAAAGTGGTGGAAATGTCACATGTAGTGGATGTTGGAGTACCGGAATAATTGGTATAGATGGAGGAGGAATTTTTGGTTATAGTGCAGGAGAAACTTCAGATAGTGTAGTAACTGCAGTAAATTGTTATTCTACTGGCATTATCGGAGATAACGGAGGTGGAATTTTTGGAAGATTAACAGCTGCTTATGGTCAAGCTACTGCTGAAAAATGTTATAGTACAGGAAATATATCAACTGATGCTGGAGGAATATTTGGTTCTACTGCTGCAACTGATACAGGTTCAACTTTTGCACTAAATTGTTATTCAACTGGAAATATAACAACTTCAGGAAATGGAATTTATGGCACTAATGCAGGAGAAAATGCTGTAGCTACTAATTATTATTCAGCAAATGGAACTTGGAATACTACTACAGCAAATACTCAGTTAATAGGTGTTCCAGTAACGCCAAGTATTATTGGTACAACTTGGATTGCGACTACGATAAATCAACCTTATGAACTATTAAATATGGGTTATACACCATATACCATAAATAATATTTCTGTATCTAGTGGAATTCCGAGTATTGTAAGAAATTCAAGTGAAACTATTAGTTCAAATTCTTCAACAAACTCAGCTATTATTAGCGGAAATTCTTATACTATTCTCGGAAAAACAGGAGGAGATTCTGGGTCATATTCTAGTATAACAATTAATTCAACATCTGGTGTTATTTCTACGACTTCAAGTACAATTTTAGGAACTTATACATTATATATACGTAATACAGGTAGTTATAATATAACAACCTTTACTTTAATTGTAACAGGAACTCCTAGTCCTAGTCCTGTACAGACAAATAATTCTTTTAAAGTTTCTGATTTACTTTTAGATGATTTACAAAACTATATTTATCTTTATCAAGCGGGAACTCATGGTGGATATAATAGTTCTTTCACAATATATGATATAATGCTGTTGGAACTACTAAATGATTCTTTGATAGATGAGTAAAAAAATAATTTTTTATCTTTCACTATATAAATGGGTAATAACACGTCTATAAATGCTATAAATGATGAAAATACGTTTGTAGCAAGTGAAGAAGAAAGAACCATGTATTTATACAATTTTATTTCTAAAAAAGATGTGGACATAATGAGCTATAATGAAAAATATTTTTATTAGTTAAAATATTTTTCAGAGTCATTAATAAAAAAATATAAAGATAAAGAAGTAATAAACGACGAAATATGTTTATATTATTTTTTAACAAATTTGAATACTTTTAAACAAAAAGTTTTATCTTTAACAGAAAATTTAAATGAAAATAGATGGAAGAGAGTTTGTTTAACATTTGAATTGCCAAGAAAAGAAAGAATTAAATTACAGAATTTTTTAAACTCTATTTCAAACTATGAAAAATTTATGTTTGAAGTATCAGTATCTATAAGAGATAAATTATACGATAAATTTAGAACATCTAAAAAAATAGTTTTTATAGAGGATGAGAATGGAGATAAAGTTATTCCTTTAGTTGGACTACATAGCACAACAACTGATTCTTATAAAAAAATATTAAAAGGAGGATTTAATCCTCCAAAAGAAAAGATATATGGTAAAGTAGAAGGCGAAAAAAAATGGCCAGTTGCTATGTTTACAAATCCATTTTTAAATTTTACTCAAGTATATTCATATCCTAGATACTGCGGAAGAAGTTGGCAATCACAAATTATTACTTTAACTAATGGAATAACTAGAATGTTAAGATCATATGATAAAGAATTCCCAATTATAATTTCTATTTTTACAGATATAGGTAAAAAAATGATTTAATAGCTGATCCAAATTCTTGGATAGAATCATTTGATCCAAAAAATATTCTAATAATAGGAAAAATTGACGTTAAATTTTCAGATAAAGTTTTAACATATATGAGAAATGAGTTTGAAAAGGAAGGAAAATTTGATTGTCAATATCATCCAAAGTTACAAGTTGATTACACTATAAAATGGTTTATATAAAAAATAAAAACTTGAAGATACTTTTATTTTTTCGTTTTTTTCTAATTTTAAAAATAAAATTATTTTTAAATTTATAATTTTTTAAAAGTGTTTAATGTTAACTATTGCTTAATAACATCTTTGGCATATCCTTGTTTAATAAGGTACAGATATAATAAGAAACAAATCCAAAGATAATTCCAAAAATTATTCCCATGCATATTTGAGGTACTGAATGACATCCCGATGATACTCTTTGTGTCCAAACAATTAGAGATAATATCCACATAATAGATATAGAAGTTATTGCATGTGTGTAAGCTTTTTCTTTCTTTTCAGGGTCTTTTTCTTGTATATATACAGACCAAACATAAATACTCCAAAATGTTGAAGCAAGAGATGTTATTTGAGCATGACCACTTGGCATACCCCATGTATGACTTTCTATACCTGATGTTGGAAAAATACCACAACCGGTGCATACTGAATCTTGTATATCATTATTTCCACATGAAAAAGGTCTTTTTCCTAAAACACTATCACTACCCATAAATTTTTTAAATATTTTTTTTTCTATAGCGTTAAATCCATCACCCATTATGATCGCAGATAAAGTAAATAATGCATACATGCTGTCACCTGTTACAATAGATGCATATAAACCAGCTAAATATATACTATATGGCGAACTTGTTATTATATTTTTAGCAACAACTTTTATATTCCCTTCAGACATTTTAATAAATAAAAAGAAAAAAAATAATTTTTATAATACCATTTATATTATAAAAATTAATCAAACAAGTCTCAAGCATCCTGCTTTTCTTTTTTCTGGAGACACATATTCTAATCCAACATGTTTAAAAATATCTTCTTCTGTTTTTAATCCAATCACAGGAGGTGTAAATCCATGTTCATTAAGACTCAAACCCATATTCAAACTATGTTGTCTAAACTCAACATTAAACTCTTTTGTACCTGTAAAATAAAGTTTCATATATGGATATTCCTCGGGTGAGTTTCTTATTAAATCAATTCTTCTATATTTACTGCTTTCATTTAGCTTACATATAGCTAACATTTTTTTAGGACCATTTGCCAAAATAAATCTAATGTAATTTGTCGACACTAGCGTACTTGTGAAATTCTCAAATTCCTTTAAATCCATATTTAACATGATATCAATATCCCCACTACTACTTTCATTTCGTCTAAAAGAACCTACTATCTCACCTTTCTCTTTCGATAAATTTATCGTCTTTTGATGTAGCAACATTTCTTCTCTAGGAATTCTTTCTAGTAAGTCTTCATAACATATTAAACCTATTTTTTGTGCTTCCGTTAATAACTTTTTATCTTTGTCAGATTTTTTGCGAAGGTCTTCAATACTTTTTACCTTATATTCTTCAACAAGAGTTTTCGCTTTTGCGGGACCTATTCCATACACATTTAGTAATTCTTTACGAATATCTGTAGTTGTGGTTACACTTCCTTTTAAGTTTCCTGTCTCAATTATTTCTTTAAGTTTCAATTTTATATTTTTCCCAGCACCTTCAATATTTTCCACTTGTTTATAAGATGTTATCGGAACTTTTATAAGCTGAATATTTTTAATCACCTTGTCATATGCTCGAGCTTGAAATATACCTCCTTCTACTCTTGCATTATCTCTTAATAAAGTTAAGTTCTCAACTATTGCTTTTTTAGAATCAGACATTTTTTTAATGTTAAAAAAATTTTCAAAAAAATTTCAATTTTAAAAATTTTATAAAAGTAAATGTTCGCGTTGTCAAGAAATCATTTCATTTGGATAAATTGTGTATCATTGTTTGTAGTTCTAGT
>Ga0214923_10008669_pt1 | contig 10764 bp, 8 predicted proteins | sample LL1510_MetaG_FD_177993 | JGI IMG/M metagenome (GOLD analysis project Ga0214923, IMG submission 177993) | Freshwater microbial communities from Lake Lanier, Atlanta, Georgia, United States - LL-1510 | ecosystem: Environmental > Aquatic > Freshwater > Lake | place: USA: Georgia | collected 2015-10-15
GGCGGGGGCGGTCGGGGACGGAGTGTCTTTTACTAAATGAATGAAGTTCTTCTTCTTCTTCTGTACTACGTTTTCTGGACATACTATGAACAAATAAAATCGGATGACATAGTATGGACTTAGCGGAACAAAGAGTAACGACCGACCTTGCGGAACAAAGAGTAATGGCCAAACTTGTCGTCGCCTATTTTGTGATGAATTTTAGAATGTTTAAACACCATTTCCCTAAAATCATCTTCGATGATGTTCCCAACAATATGAAACGATATTATCTTTCTGCTGCCAGAGATTGTATCAGTGCGCAATACAGGGGCGATTATGAAAAACAATATTTTGCGTATAAAATTTTATACAATATCATGACACATAAAGAAGTTCCTCCTGTGTTTAAAACATCCCACCAGTTTATTGTATGTAAAACAAGAGAGGATATTTCCAAGGATGATTGGGTCATGTATGTTTTAAATCCTACGGGGGAATATCAAGGTTTTGATAAATTGACAAAATTTGGCAGTGACAATAAGTTTAGAATAGAAATACCCGTAGACAAAGACCATCCAATTCGCGAGTTTCAAGGGGTCATACGCGCATACAAAGGTAAAACATCAGAGGACGCACTTAGATTGTTTTTTGACATAGAAGCTAAATATCTTGAAATTGATACAGGTGCGTCAGAAGAAAGAAAAGCAATACAAAGTATGGAAGCCAAAAGAAAAATAGAAGCTTCTAAAGAGGCCAACGAAAAATTTTCAGCATCGCTTCTAGAGGGACCTTCTTCGGCTCATTCGTCTTTGGCTCCTTTGTTTTTGGCGCATGATAATAAAAAAACCAAAGGAGACAAAAGAAAAGGTACCAAAAGAGGCAAAAAAGCGGGTCGTAAAGACACAAAACGTAAACGATAAACTCTTTTTATCTTCTTATTCTATGAAGTCCATTCACAAAAAGGTTATCCTTCTGATACTTGTAGGGATTCTTCTTGTTTCCTTGTATCCGTTGCGAGAAGGGTTCCCTTCCACGTCGTCGTATACAGTGGCGGTGACGGATCATGGATTAAAACAATCGCTTCTTGATAGAATTCAAGACGCACCTCCTCCCTACCTCGTGTATACTCGGCAAGCAGATGTCATGACAACGGCACTGACCATCCTTTTTGATGCTGGAGCCACCCCTTGTTTGGTCATTTACATTCCAGAAGCGGTAGAAACCAGCAAGGCAACCCTCTGTATTACCCAGCTCCAACAAGCCATGAAACTAAATGCCTTACCCAACACAATTTATCGCTATGTTCCCTCTACGTCTACGTATACTATCTACATGGGTAAATGTAAAGATGGTACGTTAAAAAACAATCCGGAAGGTACCAATTGCGCCTAATTCATGGTTCGCTTCCATTTCTTGGATGTGTTTAATCTACGTCTAATCTGTGAATTTTTAGAACGTCTTTTTTTCTTTTTTGTTTTACGTTTACCCGACACATCATAGTTTAAAATGGTACGTTGTGCCCACGATACCATCGTTTCAGATGGTATTTTATACGTAGGCCTTCCTTCAGATTCTGGTTTACATAATTCGGGTATACATTTATTGATGACCCATCCTCTTTCTAGACGATGCTTCATTACAAAAACAGCAACAAAGAGATTTGCGTGTGGATAGTCAGGTGGGTGAAGTGTAAGCGACCAATCATGTTGTCTGTTCGCCTCCACGGTCAAGGCACGATACGTCATAGTATACCTAGATTCCGAATCAGGAACTCTCATACGGAGTTGCATTTCTCTAACCAATTCCTGTACGCGGGGATTGGGTTTATTCGTTAAATTCCATAAGCTAAACCTTGGAGGAACCTCAAATGGATTCAACGCATTGTACTCTTTTCTGTGTTCAACACTAGATGCTTCCGCGGTAGCTCGTTCTTCCTTTTCCCGGTATACAGTCTGAACATATAACAAATCTTCTAAAAATTCTAAATAATTGGTTAGCCTTGGGGATGGTGACATGTCGCGATAAAAATTTTGTTCTGTTTTTATACTTTGTATACGTACGTCTAGAGCTATGAGATTCAGATCTTTATTCTCGGTCAAAAATATCTTGGGATGACTAATTCTAGCATTTTTAGGGGAAGGAATGGTTGGGAATCGGGTGCGTTTAGACCCCCTTTCTGGAGAAGAAATGTCTAGCAACTGGGTACGTTTCAACTTAGAGGAAGGACCACTTGGTTGCATCTCCGCTAAGACGACTTCCGACCAAAGAGAATAAATAGATATTGGAACTGTATACGTTTCCAATAAATAATCATAGGTGTAATAGTTAGAGTCGCTCAAAATGTTACCTGGACCTTTCCACCAATCATGTGGATAACTAAAGACCCAGAAAGGGTCATGTACGCCAGCAGGTATACTTTTTACCAAGAGAGCCATAAATAGGAGTGCGTTGGCATGTTGTCGGTCTTCTGAAAGAAGTGCGCTTGGGGCAGCTAAACTAAAATGAGTTATTTTAAAATTACCGTCTCTTACATCGGCTCTCAACGTAAACATAAAAGATTTTACATGATAGCTGTTCAGAGTATGTCCATTTATTTTTTAAAGGGACAGTGGCATTTGAGTAAGATGTCGCATTAACGTATCTCTATCACTTTTCAATATACCAGAGGATACAACTGGTAAAATCCGTTCCATCTTACTTAAGGGTTGGAATTTTATTTAAACTTCCCTTGTCGGAATCATGTTCATCTGGATGCTATTTGTTTTTTTGTTTTATTTTTTCCTTTTTGTTTTGTTTCTTTTCCTTTTCCTTTTCCTTTTCCTTTTCCCTTTTTCTTTTTTGTTTTGTTTCCAAAAGCATAGTAGAGCGAAGCCCCGACACATAGTACCAAGAATGTTTTTGTCACCCTATCAAAAGTAATATGTTGGGTGACAGGAAACTTTTCATGTATACGAGTCGTCCATGTAGCTTTTGGTTCATGAGTAGGTGACACCCTGTCATTCAACCCTTCATTGGGAGCGTAAACAGGTGTGCTAGGCACCATAGCTTGACTCAATGACCTGGCCGAGTGCGCCGCAGGGGTCTGGATCACAGCAGGGGTCGGGTGAACCACCGAACTAGACCGTTCTACCGTCTCACTCTGCGGAACCGCCCAGGTCGGTTGGTAAACCGGACTGACCCGTTCTGTTACAGTCGGGTTAGAATGATTCAGTGTTTCCCGGATTATTTTTGCAATACTTTCTAAATCATTGTTTGCCTCCTCTTTGTAAAACCAGGCATCCGAAAATAGGACATCGTTGGTATCATAATCCATGACGTTGTGTAGGTTACTCTTTGGGAAAAGGTAATTCATTAATTCTCTGCATTTAGGAGCTCTCCAATTACATTCATAATCAATGATGATATAATGACGAATGACACGAAATACTGTATCGCTATCGATTTGTTTCAACTGCTCTAAATCATAAGCGGGCGTTTTGTATTGTTCAGAATACCTCTTGGATGCCTTTGCCCTATTATGTTTCTCTGTTTGTTCATCCAGCCGCTGTCGTTTCGATCTTTGCGAACGATAGGGTTCATAGTCAAATTTATTCACCGCTCTACCAAAATCAATGAATTTAACAGAATCAGGACCATCTGTTCTCAAGGTCAACATATTCCCTAAATGAACATCTGTATTACATACATTCGTTATAAGAAAGACCATACACAATCGGGCAATGGCATAAATACATCGTGGTTGTACAACCTCAACCGGATTGGTATCACAAAAATCGTTGAATGAAATGTAGGTCTCTGGAATGTGTTCCATGATAATGTAGCCCACAGAATCCGTACGTCTTAGGTTTCTTCTCAGAAAACTTAACATTCGGGCGGATATGTCCGTATTCGCCGTAAAAGAACCTAAAAACACGTATATGTTTTCATACAGGATGTTTGCTTCCAGTACTCGCGGACAAAAATGACCATAGGGAAGCATCGCATGATATATAACTTGCTGAGTGTTTTTTTCTTGCTCAAAAGAACTGAGTTTCATAACCCTTTTTTTAATTTGGTGTTCTTTATATGCATCATATTCACGTTCCCTCGTATCATAAAAATAAGGGACACTACGGTCTTCTTCATTTGTAACTACCAATTTAATGACGACTTGCGATTCAATAGCTCTGCCTTGAAAATGAAGGAGTTTAAATATAAAAGAATTCAATGATTCATAATACAATTCTTCTACCACTTTTGTTTCTTTAATAAATAAGGTTGGACGTTTTCCAAGAGGTTGTGGTTTACACCTGAGTGTAGTCATACTATAGCCTATTATTTTGAGATGAAGAAAGTCGTTGATAAAATAGTGCACGCTGAAAAAAATACAACGTCTCCTTTTCAAAACACTTTTTGAAAAAGAGAAAGGCTGTATACTTGGATAGAGAAAGTCGTTGTGGATAGTGCACGCTGAAAACTATTTTCAAAAGACTTTTCCTCCGGGACGAATCCTGTATACTTGGATAGAGAAAGCCGTTGATAAAAGAGGTTCAGAAGAATTGACGGTTCAACCTATGAAAGACTCGGAGGCTCAGCCTTCTACCATTTCGTCGTATTCCAATCGGTGAATTTCTCAACTCCAACGTGTCATGGGGTTATCCGCACAGTTACCCAACAATCCTTATGTATTCTGTAGGAACCAATTGTTAATTGCGACGCTTCGTTCTGCGTCTGCGTTTTTTTGTTCGTCCACTTAACAAGTAGGCTGCTGCCACTACTACAGCTCCGGCCAATACATATTTTTTTAGTTTGTTGTTATACTTTAGTTGAACCAATCTTTCTTGTTTTTGTTTTTCTTTTTCCTGTTCTTGTCGATCCAATTCTTCCTGTACTTGTTGGTCCAATTCTGCATCAGCAGCATCTTGTTTTGCTTTACGGTATCTTTCTTCACGGTCTCTATCCCGTATCATGTTTTTGTAGCTCTTTCGTGCCGCGGCTTTTTGTTCTTCTATTGCCCTTTCTGCGGCTTCTGATTGTAATACGTAAGATTGTCGCTCACTATGTCCAGCTACTTCTTTGCTACGACTCTCGTCAGGCATGTATTCAATGGGAGGGCTTTCGCGTGCTTCCGCTGGAGTACGTCTAGAAAAAGATTGCATGATAGTCAATATATCGGTTAAATTTCGTGAATAAATAACATTGGTATCTTCGGTCCATGACACCATGTCTCTATCAATCAATGGATCCTTGTATTTATTAGAAGGTACAGATTTCATGCGAGGAAATAATGCTTTCAATAAAAATTCACATTGTAATGTTTCACGGTCATTGAATATGAAATCTTTTTGAGCAAACCGTTGTATCATAAGAAACAAATCATCTATGGTATCTATTTTCGTAAGAGGGGACCTATCTACATACTCATTACCAAAATCAAGTACTGTCACTGCACTTGGTGTATCCTCGTCAACTTGTTGTTTACAAAGAACATTACTGTCGTGTGCATCTACATGAACAATGGCTGTATCTTTATAAATAAGAAGAAGTCGTACCCATGCATGTATTGCAATCCAACGCATTTCGTTTTTATCTATAGGTTTGCGACTTTCAATAGGAACATACTCCCCTGAAACATTTTCCATGATGATGTATCCCAACTGATACAATGGATGGCTGTCAAAAATGCGTTTTAAATGCAATAATGCATTGAAAGAAAATTCATCCCTGGATGCTATTTTGTCTAAAAAAGGACGAGGTTCAACAATTTCTCCAAATAAACTAATGTATGGACAAAACCCATAGGGGTCATACTTTAAAGTTGCCGTATGCACTTTACGTTGCGTATTGACTTCTTTCTTAAAATCATGTGAGGTAACGGATGCTTTCTGATATTTTAGGAAAGGGGGTAAGTTTTTTGAATCATCAGGAAGGGACAGGACACACATTTTCAATACCCATCCATTGTATTTATGCGAGTCAGACTCTATCACTCTAAAAATAAAAGAAAATACAGAATCATAGGACAACACATCTACAATGGTATTAGAATTAATAAATTTTTCATGCTCTGTTCCATAGGCGCGTTTTCTGGGTTCGTCTCCCGCTCCTTCAGGCTTACGTTTTACCGAGGGCATACTATGTGTCTATAAAATGTTCCTCTCATAGTAATAGACGAATCAACTCCTCTTTACACTTGTGAGTAAATCCCTTCAGTCCACGTTCCCGACACTTTTGTTTTAACTCGGCAACTGTATACTTGGTGTAATCGGGTCGGGGTTCCAGTTTGGCAAGCCGTAATTGACGAAGTTCCGCTAACGTGGGCTTGGGGTCTTCTATATCCGGGACACGATTCTTGGCTTGGTCTTGAGCAAGACTTTGTTCATAGGCAACGTTTTGCTCTTCTACAAGTGTACGCGACGTATGATTCCGAACAAACTCATCAAAATCCATCGTATCCGGGTCATACATGGCCGACAATGCTTCCAGACTCATTTCTATACATTTACAAGAACACGAGGCTAGGTTCAATTTAATTCAACGACTTTCTCCATCGCTCAAGTATACAGGATTCGTCCCGGAGGAAAAGTGGTTTGAAAAGGAGACTTTGCAGTTTTGGAAATAGGTTTCTCAATTATCCACAACGACTTTCTCTATCGCTCAAGTATACAGGATTTGGTCCGGAGGAAAAGTGGTTTGAAAAGGAGACCTTGTAGTTTTTCAGCGTGCACTATCCACAGCTCTCTTCATCACTCAAGTATACAGGATTTATAAAAAATAAAAATATACTTTATGGTATCTTTGAAGAGACTAGAAGAAGGAGAAATATACATTATTAACCTAAGTCATCCTAGACTAGGTGAAAATGTTTTTTATATAGGGACATTTGTAGGTCTAATTTCAAGAAAAAAGGCCCAGGAGAAGGGTTTTGACAATTCTACGTTGGATGATGACAACCCGATGGCTTATTTTACACAAGTGATAGAACTTCCGGACCTTGAACCCAACCCAACCAAAGTGTTTGGAGATGACTATTATTTTGAAATTCCTGAAGATTACGATTTGGAAAGGTACCAAGAGTATCTTCAGAGCAAACGCACTGAAAGGGAGCAAGAGCATCTTCAGAGAGAACTCACTCGCCAACACAAGTTACCTTTAGATTCAAGGGTTTATCGCAAATACGTCATCCGCGAACCACCAGGTATCACGTATCATGATGAATCATTGAAGAATACGAATGGGTTAAAACGTAAAAAAAAACGGACTCGCCGAAAACGCACTCGCCGAAAACGTAAGGTCTAACGACTTTCTCTATCGCTCAAGTATACAGCCTTTCTCTTTTTCAAAAAGACTTTTGAAAAGGAGCCTTGTAGTTTTGAAACTAGGTTTCTCAATTATCCACAACGACTTTCTCTATCGCTCAAGTATACAGGATTCGTCCCGGAGGAAAAGTAGTTGATTTACGACGTTTACGTTTGGTCCATTTCTTTCTGCGAGTTTTTTTATATATGGATGCAACAGGGTTCTTGATAATAAATTGTTTGGTAGTAGCATTATAGTCCACATCCAACGTAGGTGGAATACTATACCACCTGCGAGGTTTCCATGAAGGATTGCCACCTTTACGTATCTTGCCTCCATCACGAGACTTTGAAGGTAATTCAGTTTCAACCGAACCTTCTAGTGGTTGAGCCGCCCTAAGTTTTTTTAGTGGTTGAGCCGCCCTAAGTTCTTCTAGTGGTTGAGCCGCCGCCCTAAGTTCTTCTACGTCTTTATCATGTTGTTGTTTCTCTTTTTTGTTAAGTGGTTTACTTTGCGTTAGTTCCCGTATAATATCTGCCATCCGTGTCAATCTACGCGTACAATCTGGATGGTCGCGTCCAAACCATTCACGCGTAAATAATTGAACAGAAGGCTTAACATCCATGAAAAGTCCTCTATTTCGTACGAAAGGAAACCATTCACGTAATAACCGAATACATTGAAATTCTCCCCAACGGACGCTATACTCAACGCACAACCCGGATTGTAATGCACGAAACACGGATTCAGCATCAATGGTTGTCATAGGGAGACGTTCATATTTCTTTGAAAAGCGCTTATCTTCTTTACATTTAAAATGTTCAAGTTGAAGAGGATAATATGTTTTGTCTGGGTCTTGATGATAGCCTTCATAGTCTTCATATAGTTGACCTCTGCCATAATCAATTAACATGACAGATTTTCCAGTGCGGTCACCTTTATGAATCATAATATTGCCTAAATGTGTATCTGGGTTCCATACACCAGCGTGATCGTACACCATAACCATACGTGCACCCACTTGGAGGGCTATCTCTAAAAAATTAGTGGGTGCAGGCGATACGTCTATATATTGTGATAACTGCATATAGGGTTCTGAAAGTAATTCCATCACAATAATCCCAATAGAATCGTCTTTTGTTAAATGGGTACGTAAATAGGTTAACATTTTATTCGCCGTATCTTCTTCTGTTGAAGTAAGACTGTTTAAAATTTTTTCACGGGAACTTGGATGAAACACCATGGCTTGATATACTTGAGGACAAACTTGTGTAAATGGTTCCAAAACTGCATATACTTGTTGTTGAATTGCCTTTTCTCTGTCAAATTGCCTTCTTGAAATAGTAAGTTTTGGAAATCGTCCATTATCTATAAAATGAGGCAACGCACGTAGGTCTTCATTTATAACAGCCACTTTAATGGCTAACGTACCACTTTGGAACATAAAACACTCTTCCGAAGTAGCATTTAAATGTCTGACCTGTAATTTTTTTTTATCAAACACCCCCATAAGTTGTATCGGAGACGTTAATTGCATAAGTTCTTCTGCTTCTTGTTCTTCTGCTTTTTGTCCAGGTTCTTCTGCCATTATATTTTTAGTGAATAGTATTTTATCAACGACTTTCTCTATCGCTCAAGTATACAGGATTCATCCCGGAGGAAAAGTAGCTGATTTACGACGTTTACGTTTGGTCCATTTCTTTCTGCGAGTTTTTGGAAGAAGTGCTCCTGCAGTAGGTTTCTTGATGATAAATTGTTGGGTGATAGGATTATACTCTACATCCAACGTAGGTGGAACACCATACCACATACGAGGCTCCTCGGAAATTTTGGCACCACCTATACGCATCTTGTCTTCACCACGAGATGACTGTAAAACAGAACCGAGAAACCCTAATAATTCAGAGTCGCCGACCTCGGATGCGGGTGGAGCCTCTTGGAGAGCCGCCTTAGCAAGCTCTTGTATGTCTTTTTGGTGTTGTTTGGCCTTTTTACTAGACTCCCTCGAATCATCAAACTGAATGCTTGAGGAAGAGTGTGTACGACTCAAACGAACAGGTACATGAATGGGACGAACAGGTCTTTCAGTTGAACTAGCTTCTAACTCATGTATTATTTCTGCAATACGAATCATATTAGCATCACATTCTGTATGACCGCGTCCAAACCATGTTGGCGTAAATAATTCATCAGATGGTTTATGTATCATTACGCGCCCTTTATTTCGTACGGTAGGACACAAATAATTTAAGAAATATCTAAATTGAAGTTCTCCCGGAAGTATTTCGTACTCAATGCTCAATCCTTTTTGTAGTAAAAGAAACACAAATTCATCATCAATGGTTTGTCCTCTTTGTAGAGGCGGACATCTTCTTGAAAAGCGCTTCTCTTCTTTCCACTTAAAATGTTCAAGTTGATTAAGAGTATACGTTTTGTCCGGATTTGAAGATTTTTTAAAGGGCACATGACTTCCTTCTTGTTGACCTCTACCAAAATCAATTAACTTGACAATTTTTTGAATGTTTTCACCAGGACATGTCATAACATTACCTGGATGTGTATCTGGATTCCATACACCAGTGTGAAGGAATACCAGAGCCATGCGTGCGGCCACATGAAGAGCTACATTTAATATATCAGCACGTGAAGGGGAAGGGTTTGCTGTTACATATTCGGCTACCTGCATATAAGGTTTTTGAAGTAATTCCATCACAATGACACCAATGGAATCTGTAGGGTGTCGTTCTTTACGTATATAGGCTAATACGTTCCTCACCATATCTGTTTCGGGGATAAGACGCCCTAAAAACGCGTCACAAGCACCTGGTTCAAAGACAACAGCTTGATATACTTGAGGACAAACATGTGTCCATGGAAGCAAGGCAGCATATATTTGTTGTTGAAACGTTTTTTCTCTATTAAATTGATTTATTGAAAGAACGCATTTGGATACTGGTTGTCCGCCTATTACAAATTTAGTAAGAGCACGTCGTGATTCATTCACAAAAGATATTTTAATTACAAAATCACCAGAGACCAGTATAAAACTATCTACAGAAGCAACGTGTAAATCTCTGACGGGTAAAGGGGATTCTCCAACAAAGAGTTCTATTTTTGATATAGAACGTTTTAATTTCTGTTTAGGATGCGGTTCAGGGGACGCCAACGGTTGTAGAGGAGGCAACGCCAACGGTTGTAGAGGAGGCAACGCCAATGGTTGTAGAGGAGGCAACGCCAATGGTTGTAGAGGAGGCAACGCCAACGGTTGTAGAGGAGCCTCCGAGTCTTGTTTAGATTGACCCGTCAATTCTTGTGACCGCCTTTTATCCATATATTTTTAGTGAATACTATTTTATCAACGACTTTCTCTATCGCCCAAGTATACAGGATTCATCCCGGAGGAAAAGTGTTTTGAAAAGGAGACTTGTAGGTTTTGGAAATAGGTTTCTCAGTTATCCACAACGACTTTCTCCATCGCTCAAGTATACAGAATTCATCCCGGAG
>Ga0214923_10008670_pt1 | contig 10763 bp, 8 predicted proteins | sample LL1510_MetaG_FD_177993 | JGI IMG/M metagenome (GOLD analysis project Ga0214923, IMG submission 177993) | Freshwater microbial communities from Lake Lanier, Atlanta, Georgia, United States - LL-1510 | ecosystem: Environmental > Aquatic > Freshwater > Lake | place: USA: Georgia | collected 2015-10-15
ATTATCTGTACTTCTTTGAATTATATAACTACTAATGTCTCTACCATTACTATTTGGTGTATTCCAAGATAAATCTACTAAACCATTACCTGCGGTTCCTGTAAGTGTTGGTGCACTTGGTACAGTAAATGGTGTTGTATCAAGTACATTTGAATATGCACCATTACCAGCAATATTTATTGCATATATCCTAAAATAATATCGAGTACCGTTTGTTAATCCAGTTATTTGTTTAAACAGTGGTGTAGCATTAGTTGAAATATCACTACCCCAATTAATATTATCTGTACTTCTTTGAATTATATAACTACTAATGTCTCTACCATTACTATTTGGTGTATTCCAAGATAAATCTACTAAACCATTACCTGCGGTTCCTGTAAGTGTTGGTGCACTTGGTACAGTATATGGTGTTACGGTATTAGATGCTCCTGATGATTCACCATTATTTAATGAATAACCTCCAGAATCTAATGGTTCTACCGTAAAATAATAAGATACACCATTTGTTAATCCATAAATTGTTGTTTCTGTATCATAATAAACGGTTTCAGAAGAAATCAAACCATAACCATCTTGATATGTTATTATTTTATAAAAAGTAGCACCTTCATAACTTGTCCAAGATAAATAAACTGACTCATTACCAGGTGTAGCTTGTGGTGGACTTATACCAGTTATTGTTCCGGTAGGTGTTACAGTATTGGATGGTGCTGATTCATCATCAATAGGATAACTCCCTGAATCTAGTGGTGTTACCGTAAAATAATAAGATTCACCATTTGTTAATCCATAAATTGTTATTTCAGTTTGATTAGTTCCCGTTTTACCAACATTACTACCATAAACATTATATATATATATACTGTACATATCAACATATGGATCATTTGACGGGTCCCAAGATAAATAAACTTGTCCATCACCGGCTGTAGCATAAGGTGGATTCATTAAATTATACTATATAATTTTTTTATATGATTTGTTTAAATAAAAATTAATAATAAAATATTAATTATATAACATATTATAATGAAATTTATTGAACAAAATAGTTTAAAAAAAATATTATATTATATTATATTATTTTTTATGATTGTTGGAAGTATAAATAATCTTATAGCCGATAGTCCGATTGGATATAATTTTATTGATAAAATAAATTTATTATTTGAAAATGGTGTTAATAAAACATTTCAGTTTAATACTATTATTTACATAATAGCTTCATTATCAGCTATAATATATCATATTATTAGAATATTTTTTGTTTTAAAAATTGTAGAATAATTATTAATTTAAAAATAGTTTAAAAATATTTAAAATATTTTTAAATTTTATATATAATATTATATAATGCAAGTAGCTAGTAGTAATCAACTTGTTAAAAGTAGACCAATAAGTTTAGGAATTAAGATGTTCTTAGTACTTTTTATTATAATTGGAACTCTTGATTTTGCTTTAATAGGCATAACAGGAGGATATCTCAATCCAATTGATAGTATAAAAACATTTATAAATAATAGATTCGGTTGGGAAACAGTAATAGGTGACCCAACTCATTTTGATTTAGGCACTTTTATTTTAATCTTATCTTCAATATGTAGTATTTTATATGATGTTATTGCTTTATATTGGATTTTAAGACCATTTGAGTTTGATTTTTAATTTATTATTTTTTATATAAAAATAAAAAATTGATTTAAATTTTAGTTATTATTTTAATTATAATAAATCATAATTAAATGTCTATTAAACATTATAATATCGTTGAAAATGAAGAAAAACTAATTGAATTTTGGAAAACTAATAATATTTTCCAAAAATCAATTGACAATAATATAAATGGTAAATCATATACTTTTTACGATGGACCACCATTTGCAACTGGTTTACCTCACTATGGTCATATTCTTGCTGGATTAATTAAAGATACTATTATTCGATGGGCTGTTATTAATGGTTATGACGTTCCGCGTCGTGCTGGATTTGATTGTCATGGTCTTCCTATTGAATTTGAAATTGAAAAAAAACTTGGTATTAAAACTAAAGACCAAATTCTAAACTACGGAATTGATAATTACAACGAAGCTTGTCGAGGTATTGTCATGAGTTGTGCAGGAGATTGGAAAACAATTATGAATCGTATTGCACGTTGGATTGATTTTGATAATGATTATAAAACAATGGATATTGAGTATATGTCTAAAGTATGGTCGGTATTTGCACAAATTTATGATAAAGGTCTAATTTATGAAGGTGTTAAAATTATGCCTTATTCAACTGCATGTACTACTCCACTTGCTAACTTTGAAGCAACTAGTAATTATCAAAATGTTAGTGATAGAACAGTTATTGTTAAATTTAAACTAAAGAATACCAATGATATATATATTCTTAGTTGGACTACTACACCTTGGACTTTACCCGCTCACTATTGTTTGTGTGTAAATAGCAATATTACCTATGCGCTTGTTTTACATAATAGCGAGTCTTATTATATAGCTAAATCACGTGTTGATTTCTTAAAAGCAAAATTAAAGGTGCCTGAACTTCAAATTATTTCTGAAATTACAGGCAATGAATTAATTGGTATGAGTTACGAACCACCATTTAATTTTGTTGGGCTTAATGAATATTATATTGTAGCCGATAATTTTGTTACAGATGATTCAGGAACTGGAGTAGTTCATATTGCACCTGCTTATGGTGAAGATGACTATAAAGTTGCTCTAAAAGCTGAACTAATTACTAAAGAGATTACTTCTCTATTTATTCATATTGACGATAATGGAAATAGTATTAATTGTGGTGATTTTTCAAATATGCCTTTCAAAGAAGTTAATAAAAAAGTTCTTAAAGATTTACAAACTAGAAATCTATCAGTTATTATTTTTGATTATGAACACAATTACCCTTTTTGTTGGCGTTCAGATACTCCTCTAATTTATAAAGCAGTAAAATGTTGGTTTGTTAATGTTGAATCAATTAAAGAACGAATGATTACAATTAATGAAGGTATTAATTGGGTTCCAGAAAATATCGGTCATGGTCGATTTAAAAATTGGCTTGAAGGAACCCGTGATTGGTGTGTATCTCGTAATCGTTATTGGGGAACACCTATTCCAATCTGGAAATCAGAAGATGGTCATATTCTAGTTATTCATTCTAAAGAACATCTTGAAAAACTATCTGGACTTTCATTAGTAGATTTACATACACATGTAGTTGATAAAATTGAAATTAATTATAATGGTAAAGTATATAAACGGGATAAAACAGTTCTTGACTGTTGGTTTGAATCTGGTTGTGTTCCATTTGCTTCACCAAATACTGGTTATCCTGCTGATTTTATTGCGGAAGGTCTTGACCAAACACGAGGCTGGTTTTATACCCTTCTTGTTATTGGGACAATTTTAGAAGACCGTTCTCCTTATAAAAATGTTATTGTTAATGGTCTTGTTCTAGCATCAGATGGTAAAAAAATGAGTAAACGTCTTAAAAACTATCCCGACCCTGTTGAAGTTGTTAATCAATATGGAGCCGATTGTCTACGGTATTATCTGATAATGTCTGGTGCTAGTATGGCAAATGAACTTCATTTTAATAATAGTGAAGTTAAAGAAGTCATGCAATCTGTAATCATTCCACTTACTAATAGTTTAACTTTTTTTCAAGAATACCAAATATATTATAGTAAAAACAAAGAATTTAAACTTATTGATTCAGACCGTCCTTTTGATAAATGGATTATGAATAAATTAAAAAATTTTATTGAAAAGTATAGTATTTATTTGAATGAATATAAAATTAATCCCATTTCAAAAATATTTCTTAAATTTATTGATAATTTAAATAATAATTATATTCGATTGAATCGTGATGTTATTAAAGGAAAAAATGATGATGATATTGATAAAATTAAATGTCAACAAGCTCTAAGTACGCTATGTTATGTATTATATACTTTAAGTATTTATGTAAGCCCGATTCTTCCATTTTTAAGTGAAATCATATATCAAGAAACAAGAAAATATATTAATTATGATACTCCTATTTCGGTTCATCTAACAAATATTTTATCTGTATCATTTGAATCAATTGAAGATGATGATGTTATTATGATTAATTCAATGTTAAATGTTATTGATATGATTCGTCAAATCCGTAATAAAAATAATATTCAAGTAAAACGTCCTCTTAAAAATGTTTCAATTTATACAGATTTAGATAAATTAGAATTGTTAAAAAAGATGGAATATTATATTATTAATGAATGTAATATTATTGATATTGATTATAAGATATGGGAATCAACAAAATATAAATATGTGTATGAAATTAATTTTAAAGTTGTTGGTAAAATATTTCGTGATAAACGAGTTGCTTTTACAAAGTTTATTAGCGAATTAGACCAACTTACACTTGAAAAAATGTTTAATGGTTTTGAAATTATGTATAATGATATTCAACTAACTTCGGATCTCGTTAGAGTATTTCAAGTAATTGATGAAAAAAATGATATTAATATTAAGACTGAAGAAGATATAATTAATCGTATTAAAGTTAAAGTTGATATTATTTCAGATATTTATACAGAAGAATTATTTATTGCAAAAAGAATTGCAACTAATTTTCAACTCAGTCGCAAATATGGAGGTTATCATCCATATGATTCAGTACGTTTAATTATGGATGAAAATGAATTTACACATATTGTTATTAAATATGCAGAATATATAAATAAAATTACTCGTACACCAATTGAAATTACAAAAGAAGAACTATCATCTTATTCTTACTGTAAAGTGTTTGAAATTGATGGTAAACCAATGAAAATATATTTAATTTAATTATTAAAAAATTTTATTTTATTTTATTTTTTATTTTCTCTCTCTCTCTCCCAAAAAAAGTGTAGTTTAAACTTAGTTTAATAATAAAATAAATCATATAAGAATATAAAATATAATTTAATTATATAAGTTATAAAAGTTTAAGGAGTTTCAATGTAAACATTGTGATAATCAATTTAACAGTTATCCAATCAAGCTGGCCATGCTGGCTAAATTTCATAGTAGTTCGGTAAGGGAAAAAGTAAGTGAAAGTAAGGATGTCGGTAAGGAAAAAGTAAGTAAAAGTAAGGTTAAATTTTATGAATGCAGATACTGTGATAAAAATACATCCAAAAATATAAAATTAATATTATATAATTAATAAAGCATCATATATTAAGACAAATTAAAGAAGAAGATATAGAAATATAATAAAGTTAAAAACATATTTTGTGATCTTTTTCAAATTCTTGAATAATATTACGAAGGACAATATTTGGAATGAGATTATTATTGTTTATTATTTGTCTAGTTATAGGTGAATGATTATTTGTGCTTAACCATTGTTCTATTGCACTTCTTTCATAAGTATGAGCATCATCACAAATTACTGGATCTGTCATAACTGCCATTGTAATAGGACATATAAAATTTTCTTTTAATTGTTTATTTTTTTCTTTTAATTGTTTATTTTCTTCTCTTAATTTATTTTCTTCAAGTATAATTAAATTATCATTATTTTTATATTGTTCATTTATTTTTACTATACCTTTAATTGTATTTTTAAAATGAGTTTCATTAGTTGTATTAATTAATTTAATAATATCAATAACGATTTCTTGAAGTTCTATTTTATAATTTGGATTAATACAATATCCAATCCAATATTTATCACTTTCTAAATTATATATAAATTCATATATATTACCATAATTGTCAATAAAAAATATATACTTTGCACCATTTACTAAAATTTTTTTTTTATGAATAAAATATGCATGATTAAGAAAATAATTATTTAACATATTATCTGCTACTGTTAAATCTAGTCGTTGTAATTCCTGACCTTTTTTAATTATATTAATTACTTCTTTTTCATAAAGAATGCTTTCCGCATTGTATGGCATTTAGTTTTTTATTATAAATAAATAATAAATAATTGTATTATTTCTCAATTTTTTAATTTTATATATATATATATGCCAGTTAAACATTTATATTAACAAAAAAATTGCTAAATAATATAATTATCTATTATTTATTTATAATAAAAACTAATAATGGCAATAGTAAAACAGATTAAATATTCTGATTTACCTGAGGATATTCAAAGTTATATCGAAGAGTTTGTAAACCCATATAATAGAGAATCAAAACTTACAAAAGATATACAAACACTAAATAGTTTGAAAAAGAAGCTTGGAAAAGATGTTTTAAATATATTTACTACAAAAGAGAATCTATTTTTAGACTTGTCTAATAAATTAGAATATAGAGAAATTTATTTTTTAGCCAAAATATTTACTTCAGTATTTAAAACAAGTGTAACAAAAAATATATTTTTTGATAACAAAATAATATTTCCATTAGATAACGTAAAAGAAATATTATTAAATCCTACTAAAACATTATATTTAACAAATCAATTCCAAATTAAAAATACTGATACTGTTAATATTAATTTTAATGATTGTGTTATAGATTTTATATTATTTTTTATTTTTGCTTGTGTTAAGAGTGTTAAAATATCATTTAATTTGTCATATAATAATGATAATTGTTTTTATGTTATAGATAAAAGTTTTTATACAATAATAAAGGGGTTAAACCAAGGGATTAAATTAGTAACACTTAATATTACTAGTATCGACACAGAAAAAGCTATAATATTAGCACAAGTCTTGAAAACAAATACATCACTTGAATATATTGATTTGACACAACTACAACCAGTAGAACCATTTGTTCGAATCAATGAAAAAGTAGGTTATGCATTAGCAGAAGCCTTGCAAATAAATAAAACATTAAAAGTACTTATACTAAATGGTAATAAAATTGGTGATGCAGCAGCTTACGCATTAGCAGAAGCCTTAAAAAAAAATACAACATTAAAAAAACTTGAACTTAAATGGAATAATTTAAGTAAAGATTTAATTAATAAAATAAAACATAATAAAAGAATTTCATTGGAATATAATTATGCTTTCATATAATTAAATTGGAAATATAGAAAGGGATAACATTTAATTTTTTTTTAAATGTTTACTAATAATATCACGAAGTGCAATATTTGGAACAATACTGTCTCTGGTTATTATTTGTCTAGTCATAGGTGATTGATTATTATAATTTAACCATTTTTCTATTGCACTTCTTTCATAAGTATGACCGTCTGAAGTAATTACAGGATCTGTCATAATTTCATGAGTAATAGAACATATAAAATTATAATCAATATTTTGGTTATTATTTTTTTCTAATTGTTTATTTATTTTTATTTTTACTATACCTTGAATTATAGATTGAAAATGATTAGTATCGTTTATTGTTTGAGTAAAACATACATTTTCAATAATTAAATTGATAATATCAATAATAGTTTTAGAAAGTTTTTTTTCATATTTATGATTACACCAACATTTCCAATTACTAGAAATATATTTACTATATGAACCTTTATAAGTAAAGCTATATATATTACCATAATTATCAATAAAAATTTTATATATTGTATCTTTTTTGAACAAATGACAACAGCCCATGGGTTTAATATACCAGCATATTTGTTTATTAATAATTTTTGCATCATTAGAAATAAAATTATTTAATGCATTAGATGGTATTTTATTGCACTTATAACCAAATCGTGGACCTTTTTCAATAATATTAATTACTTCTTTTTCTAAAGTAATATAGTTATCTGAATTTATTTCATTAACAGATTTAGAAACCATTTAATGTTATTTATGATAAATAAATAATAGATAAATTTATTATTTTACAATTTTTTATAATAGGGGCCTATTTTAAATGACATAATTTATTTAAAGATATTTTATTGTTTTATTAATAATGCCAACATTAGAAGAATATTTAGATAAGCGTGAAAATAAAAAAATAGATGAATCAATTTTAACAAAATATAAAGATTTTGATTATGATAATGAAGAATTATTTAAAATAGATTTATTTTTTTTATTAGAAAATATTTATAATATATCATTTACAGAAAATTCTAGAAAAAGATTATCACAAGACGAATTTAGAGACAATATTATGGAAAAATTTAATAAAAAATGTATTGTAACAAATGATAATTGTGTTAGAGAACTAACAGCTTGTCATATTATACCAATAAAAGAAAATGAAAATTATGATATTGATAATGGTTTATTATTAAAAGAATCTATTCATAGAACTTTTGATGATTTTTATTGGTCAATTAATCCTAACACTTTAGAAATAGAAATTAATGAAAATATTGAAAATTGTGGTGAAATATATGAATATAATAATAAAAAATTAAATATACAATTAAATAGTAAATTAAAAAAAAATATTGAATGGCATTATAATAAATTTATTATAAATAAAAATTAAACGAAAAAAATTGATAATATTATTTTTTTATAAAATATAATATAATTAATGGAAGTTACTTATAATAATTTAATTGACTTATTAAAAAAGATTAAAAATGTAGATTTCTTAATGATTAGTAATTTTCAAAAAATGAATATTAAACCAGATGATATTACTCGTAAAATATTTTTAAAAAGTTCTATAGAATCTGAAAATATTAATAATGATGAAATTATAGATTTACTTAGTGATGACTATTCTTATTTTGAGTCTATAATTCAACTACATTATAGTCGTACACTTGTTTATGTAAAAAGAAACAAAGATTTTGAATATTTTCAAAGAAAAATTAATAAACCTATAATTCAAAAAGAAAATTATTTAAGTAGATTTATAAAATTTAATAATAATATATCTAGACAGCTTAATGAAAAGAAATGTAAATTTATAAAATTTAATAATATTATATTTAAATGGCTTAACGAAAATAATTTCTTTTTAGAAATTTATAATAGTTACAAACCAGAAGTACCAGAACCACCAAAACCAACTATTATTTGGAGAGAAAATCAATTAGCAGCAATTAATAGGTTAAATAATAATGGTTTAGAAACGGGTATTCATTGTCAAGCAACAGGAAGTGGTAAAACAAATATTATTCTGTATTATATTAATTATGTACTTGAAAAATTTACAAATCCTATTATTATTCTTTTTACAGAAAGAATTAGTATTTTAAAAGATTTATTTGGTGATAACAAAGAAAAAAATATTAAAGAATGGAAAAATAAAGGTATTTGTAACTTATTAAATATAAAAATTATAGAAAGTTTTATTCAAAATCAAAAAAGACAAAAGTGGAAAGAAGAATTAATAAATACTAAAGAACCAACACTATTAATTATTAATAGAGCTTATTTAACTACTAACAATGGATACAGAGAAATCCCTAGAAATAAAATAAATATAATTATTCATGATGAATGTCATAATACAGGCAGTGAACAATGTTATAATGTTTTAACATATTTTAAAGATGTTGATATACCAATAGTTGGTTTTAGTGCAACACCCATTCGGTCAATTAAAAAAGACGAAGACAAAATATTAGATATTTATGGAAATAATAAAAATAAATTAAATTTATTGACAGATTATAATATGATTAATGCAATAAATAAAAATTTAATTTTACCACCTGAATTCTTTTGGTTTGAAATAGATGAATATAATAAGGATAAAATAGATGAGTATAATGATAATGAAGATGATAATACTGATACAACTACTAAAAATAAAGATAATAAATATAAGGTTTCTAATTTAGAAATTAATAGTGTGTTAGATATTTTAGATAAGATGGTTGATGAAATGCCTTATAAAAAAATAATTGCTTGGTGTGGAGATATTAAATTATGTGAAAATTGGAAAATAAAATTTGAAGAAAACTACAAAAAAAAAGAAAACTTATCAGATTTTAAGTTTTTAATTGATCATTCATGTCTAAATGAACAAACCAAAAAAGATTATGAAAATTTTAGAAGTTCAGATGGTAAAACAATTTTATTTTGTGCAGATAAACATAGAGAAGGTTCAGATATTCCTAAACTAGACGGATGTATATTTTTAGATAAAGTTAAAAATAGATCATCTAATGTTTTTATTCAATCTATTGGAAGAGTTTTAAGAAAATGTGATAATCCAAGCAAAGTTAAAGGATTTATTTTTGATGGAATTGCAAAAAATAATGATTATGATAAAATTATTTCAGAAAAAATTATTGGTTATTATTTAAATTTACAAAATATTTCAAATATTGTTGATAGTAATGAAGCTAATGATAACATAACCAAATATAAAAAAATTATTAATAATGTTAAATTTAATGGTTCCAAATTAGAATTAGATATAGGCACTATTAAAATTAAAATAAATTGTCACATTTTAGAATGGAAACATATTATTAAAGAATTTAACTCTATAATACAAAAAAAAGTTAACTTATCGGAAGAAGAAATATTAAAAATTAATTTTGAAAATTTAAAGAAAGAAGTTAAAGAACAAAATATAAAAAATAAACAAGATTATGCTGATAAACATAAAGAATTTGAATGGCCAGAAAATCCTGAAAGTAAATATGAAACATTATGGAGGGGCACTGATTTTTATGATTTTCTAGGAATTGATAAATCTAAATTTCCTAAAGATAAAAAAGAATGGTTAATAAAATGTAAAAAACATAAAATTAATGATTGTGAAAAGTATAATAAAAAGTATTATAAGTATAATTTACCAGATATGCCAGAAGAAATATATTCAAATTTTAGTAATTTAAATGATGAACTTAAT
>Ga0214923_10008671_pt1 | contig 10761 bp, 5 predicted proteins | sample LL1510_MetaG_FD_177993 | JGI IMG/M metagenome (GOLD analysis project Ga0214923, IMG submission 177993) | Freshwater microbial communities from Lake Lanier, Atlanta, Georgia, United States - LL-1510 | ecosystem: Environmental > Aquatic > Freshwater > Lake | place: USA: Georgia | collected 2015-10-15
CCGGATGGAGGCACCGATACCGACGCTTGAGTTCGGGGAGGCTTTCCAGCAGGGCCAGACCGACCTGGTGCGAATGACCGGTCGTGCCGACGCCGACGAAGTTGAGCTCGACCAGCCGCGGGCAATCACCCTCCTCGAGGAAGTCGAACCGGGCATTGCCGCTGACGACGTCGTCCCGGAGCGGCAGATCGAGGAGCAGCCGCTCGAAGGAGTCGGCGGCCGGGCCGCCGCGCTCCCGTCGGTCGGCAAAGGCGGCCAGCGCCGCCCCGCAGATCCGCTCGACCGCGCGCTGGTATCGCCGATGCTGGTCGGCGGAAATCACCAGCGGCACGAGCGACGCGTCGTACGGCTCCCGCGGGTCGTAGTAGAGGAGATCGACGAGCTTGCGCAGAAAGGTCGCCGGGTCGATGCCGTCGACGACGGCTCGAACCTCGTCGTCGAGGACGCGGATCGTCCGATCTTCCATGCCCGCTCCCCGTCCCTGGCCCGCCAACCGGGACGCCGCCCGCAACCGGTTTCCCGGAAGCGGTCGTCGGGCCGGTGGTGCACCGCCTTTTTGGCAGGGTCCGTTCCGGCATCGGGGTCGGAAGTCTTGAGTCCGCCCCCGCGGCTCCGATAATGTAGTTTGAGTGAGGAGAGCCTGCCACGCCGACCGGTAGCCGTATGGTGCCGCCCGGCATCGGGCGACGAGCCACCGAGGACATGCCATGCTGACGATCCCCGCGAGCGGATCCCCCGGACGGCAGACCCGGTTCTGCGACGGTCTCACGCGGCGCGATCTCCTGCGGGTCGGCACGCTCTCCGTGGGCGGTCTCTCGCTCCCCCACCTCCTCCGAGCTGAGCAGGTGGCCGGACCGTCGTCGCACAAGTCGGTCATCATGATCTACATGTGCGGTGCCCCGGCGCACCAGGACATGTACGACATGAAGCCGGACGCCCCCAGCGAGATTCGCGGGGAATTCCGGCCCATCCGCACGAACGTGCCGGGCCTGGACATCTGCGAGCACATGCCGCGGATGGCAGGCATCATGGACAAGTGCGTGGTCCTGCGAAGCGTCTATGGCTCGCCCGACGGGAACCACGACTCCTTCATCTGCTACACGGGCCACTCCGTGCGGAACCAGCCGGCAGGGGGCTGGCCGAGCGTCGGATCGGCCGCCTCCAAGCTGCTCGGCCCCGTCGACCGTGCCGTGCCCCCGTTCGTCGGGCTGTCTCCCGATTGCGGCCATCCGCCGTACGGATCCCCGGGCCATCCCGGCTTTCTGGGCGTGTCGCACGCCGCCTTCCGCCCGAGCGGTCCGGCGAGCCAGGACATCGTGGTCGGGCCCGGCGGCGAGGGCCGACTGTCGGATCGTCGCGACCTGCTTCGCCAGATCGACCGGCTCCGCCGTGACATCGACTCCAGCCGCATGCTCGACGGGATGGACTCACTCCAGCAGACCGCGTTTGACATCCTGACGAGCAGTCGCCTCGCCCGTGCGCTCGACCTGTCCGAGGAGCCCGCACGGGTGCGGGAACGGTACGGCAAGGGCGACCCGAATCGATTCGGGGATGGCGCGCCGCGCAACCTCGAGCACTTCCTGATGGCGCGCCGCCTCGTCGAGGCGGGCTGCCGTGTCGTGACGTTGAACTTCGGCCGCTGGGACTTTCACAGCGACACGTTCAATGGCATGAAGAACACCCATCTGCCGCAGTTCGACCAGGGCCTGTCGGCCCTCGTCGAGGATCTGCACGAGCGCGGGCTCGACAAGGACGTCGCCGTCGTGGCGTGGGGTGAATTCGGCCGTACGCCGCAGATCAACAAGGATGCCGGCCGCGACCACTGGCCCCAGGTCGGCGGCGGGCTCCTCGCCGGTGGCGGGTTCCGCACCGGACAGGTGATCGGGGCGACCGATCGCCACGCGGCGGCCATCACCGACCGCCCCGTGCACTTCGCCGAGGTCCTCGCGGCCCTCTATCGACATCTCGGCATCGATCCGAGCATCCCGCAGTTCACCGACCTGTCGGGGCGGCCGCAGTTCCTGCTCGAAAAGACCACGCCGCTGCCGGAAATCGCCTGACCCGCGGGCCCTCGGCCTACGTCGATGCCTCGGCCGGCACGTGCTGTTCCCAGCGGTGCCACGCCTCGGAGAGGTTGTTCATCGCGGCGTGCAACCGGCTCTTCACGGTGCCCACGGGAATGCCGAGGAGGCTTGCGATCTCACGCTGCTTCGCGCCGCGGCCGAACGTCAGCATGACGACCCGCCGCTGCGAGTCCGAGAGCCCGTCGACCGCCGCGTGCACCCATTCCTCGGCCTCCTCGGCCTCGAACCGTTCCTCCGCGGTACGCTCCCGCGACGGCAGCCGCTCGACGAGCGCCCGCTGGTCGCCGTCCGAACGCCCCGGGCAGGCGGCCGACCGATGGCGCCGTGCGCGACGCTGGGCGTCGATCGCCTGGTTCGTGGCGATCGCGTAGAGCCACGGACGGAAGGCCCGTCCGCGCTCGAAGCGGGCGCATTTGACGTGCACTCGCAGGAACGTCTCCTGGAAGACGTCCTCCGCCATTTCGGAACTGCCGAGGTAGCGGCGGAGGTAGCCGAACAGCTCGTGCTCGTAGCGACGGACGAGCGTTTCGAAGGCCTTCGCATCCCGCCGCCGATTGAAGCGCGCCACGAGTTCCTCGTCGGTCGGCTCGCCGCGCCCGCCGGCGTCGGATGCTCCCTGACGGACGGTGGGGTGTGTGATGGTCGCCATGCTGCCCTCCCCTTCACGGTCGCAGCCTCCGGTCCCGGAATGAACATGCGCGGGACGCCGGGTCGGCTGCTGACCGAGCGGAGTTGAATGCACGTCGCGTGCCAGACGCCACACAATCCGATTCCGTCGAAAAACCGGCCCAAACGGCCTTCCGCCGACGGGCCAGAATGAGACGAGGCGGATTCGGTCGCGCATTTTGCAACGCGCCGCCGAAACGACCGTCGCTTTTTTCACGGGGCGCCTCGGATCGGGACCCGGAACGACGGCTGTCGCCGCATGCTGCCACGCGACCCGGACTGCCGGCGCCGCGACAGCCGGCCGGGCGCCTCGCTCGACGCGTCCGCTATGCTGGCCTTCAAGCCGTACCCGGTGGTGTAACGGTAGCACAAGGGATTTTGGTTCCCTTTGTCTAGGTTCGAATCCTAGCCGGGTAAATTCGGCTCCTTTCGCTGGAGCCAGCACGAAGCCGCAGGAGGTCGCAAGTCCCGCTGCGGCCCATGTTTCTGGCACCAAACGGATTTTTTGGTGCGACCTCCTGCCGGCTCCTGCGGGCAGGGTGTGAGTCGTCTTTTGAGTCGTTTTTTGAGTCGCCTGCAAAAGCGAACACTGACGGGATCGTAGGGCATCGTGGCGACGGCTCCGACGCCATCTGCCCGCCTCAGGGGTAAGGGTGGTGCCAGGCTCCTCACGGGACGAGGTCGAGGGCTGGCTGGCCGATGCCCTGAAGATCAAGGTCTCGGCACCGCCCGAGAAGGGGCGAGCCAATGAGTCGGTCGTTGCCCTGCTCGCCGACAGGCTCGGGCTGTCCACCACCGTCGTTGCCGCGGTCAGCGGTCAGCGGTCAGCGGTCACTCGTCGCCGTCCAATGGCACTTCGGTAAGCGTCGGCCGAGCCGAGCGCATCACGAGCAGCAACAGCCGGGGGCAGGCTCAGCCGACGAACACTCCGCGCTTGTTCGCGGCGGTTAAACCGCGAATCTGGACGTTCGTCAGGTTCGAACGCAGCGTCCAGGGATTAGCGGCCCCGTCGGCGTACGCGAATAGCTGGACCGTCGGGCTCGTGCCCGGGCCCGACGCGGCCAGGATCTGGCCCGCCCGCGCCGCCACGCGCACGCCGCCCTTGAAGGCCGCCCCGAGATTCCTGATCGAAACGAGCGTGCCCGTCATGCCGCTGTAGATGCTCACGGTCCGCGCCGTGTCAAACCCGACGACCACTTCGGCCCGACCGTCGCGGTTCATGTCGGCCGCTGCGACGTACACGCCGCTGCCCCCGGTAGCGTTGAACGACCTCAGCAAGGCCGACTGCGGCTGCCCGAGGGTCAGGAGCCGCCCGCTGAAGACGGACACCCGTGCCGGGCCGCCGACGCCACGGCCCGCGACCACGTCGCCGTAGCCGTCGCCATCGACGTCGCCGCCGGCCACGCGGACGGCCGCCCGCGCACCGACACCAAACGGCTGGAACGAAGAGAGCACCGTGCCGCGGCGGCCGTTGTAGACCGTGATTTGGCTCTGCCGGTTGCCGGAAGAACCCACGATCACGTCCACGAAGCCGTCGCTGTTGACGTCGGCCGTGGCCACGAACACGCCGGGCCGGGCGGCCGGCCCCGTGACGCCGGCGACGACCGGGAACATCCGCGCCACGCTCCAGATGGGTGAGTTCGTCTTGCCGTCGACCACGATCACGGTGTCTGCCCCGCCGACGCCCGCACCATAGACGTAGTCCACCACTCCGTCGGCGTTGACGTCGCCCGTCGCCGTCCGCCACTCACCGAAATAGTTCGGCAGGAGTTGGCCGGGCGCGGTCTTCACGACGGGGGTGACATCGAGGCCCGGATCGCGAAACTCGAGCACCGGCCGGGTATTCACCCCTTCCCCGGAGACCGTGAAGATCGCCGGGTTGGTCGCCGACGCAGCCGGCGACGTGACCGGGGAGGCGATCTGGTAGACGTGGCTCGTCGGGGCCGGCGCCACGTCTTCGGTGCGGAACCGAGTTTGCATGTCGTTGGCGCCAGTTCCGTCCACGTAGGCGAGGAAGCGGCCGGAGGGGGTGGTGAGATCCTCCTCGGTCGCCAGCGCGAAGTTCACGAACAATCCCGCCGAGGGCACGTTTCCGGTGGCCGTGGTGGTGAGCAGCGTCGTGCGGCCGGTCTGCAGGTCGCGAACGAACACGCCCCCCTTGAACGCCCGGTCGTAGACGCCTTGGGCGAGGTTGTTGGCCGTGCTCGAGAACATCACGAACCGGCCACTGTCACTGATCGTGTTGAGCACGTCCCGGGCGCCGGCGGGGGTGGGCGATCCTAGCGTGGCCTTGTTGCCCGATGCGTTGGGCTTGCCGTTCACGTCGGGATCCCCCTCGGCATCGACGGCGAAGCCGGCCGAGACGAGCGACGTGGTCCCCGTGGCCGCGGCCGCCCAGTTGATCTTCCGGACCCAGAGGTTCGAGAAGCCGCCGAGGATGAAGCCGAGCGGCAGCGGCGCCTGCGGCGGATTCTGCGTGAACGGATAGGGCGCCGTGAACCCGGGCAGATAGAAATTGTTGGCGGCGGTGTCGAACAGGAACGTCGTGCCGTCGCCCGACATGCCACCGAAAGCGGCGATCCGGTTCGTATTGGCGTTGCCGTCGGGCGAGTTGACGAGCGCGGCCTTGCCGGTCGAGACGGCCGGATCGGTCGAGGCGAACTGGAAGCCGTAGATGTCGACCGGGTTGGCCTGCAGCGCGTCCCAAATATTGTCGTTTGCTGTTCCGCCGCCGCCGATGTACTCCGGCTGGGCGAAGTCGGCCGTGACGTTCTTCCAGGTCTGCACCAGATTGCCTGCTGACGACGTGAAAGCGATCGTCCGCCCGTCGTTGCTCACCGTGTGGTTCTGCGAATCCCAGAAGAACAAATACGAGCCACTTTTGAATGCATTGATGGGATCCAGGTTTGGCTGCGCCGATCCTGCCGCCTGGTTGGGGGCGTCCCAATTCCGGCTCACGAGGAGGTTCGTGCCGGAATCCACGTCGTTGGTGAACACGTCCAGGGAAAAGTTGGTGTCGGTGGTGCCCGTCACGATGTCGCCGGACGTCCGCCGCGTGCTGTAGACGACGCGGTTGCCCTGCCCGCTGATCTGGCTGAACAGCGGCTCAAACAGTTGGGCCCCTCCTTGGACCGAAACAAACCCCTGAAAGTAGCCGATCGCCTCTGTGTTGTCCTTGTTGACGGTCACGGTGCGAGTGGACCACTGGCCCGCGGCGCCGCTGCCGCCAAAGCCCGTCGTACTGGCGACAAAACTGTCGAGCGTCCACTCGCTGCTCTCGGGCTTGCCTGCCGTGGACGTGGTGCCTTCCTGGTCGAGGATCGTGGCATTCAAGGTGTCGATCCAGCCGGCCGGCACCCACGTGTCGTAGAGCACCCGGGTGCCGGTGTCGGAGATGCCCTTGTTGAGGGTCATCGACTCATTCGGTTCCCTCGGGAGAAAGTTCTGGAACTGGCCCGTGAACTGGGGAACGAACTGCTGGGCGAACACGCCGGTTGCCATCGGCTGTCCCTGCGTGGGCTGAGGCAGGCCGAGGCCCACCAGCGCGACAGCCTCCTGCTGGCCCTTGGCATTCAGGCGGCTGACGAGCGAGATGTTGTTCGCACGGTCGGCGTCGAGGGCCCGCCACACGAACACGTCCTCCGTGCCGAACTGGAAGCTGTTCCATTGAACTCCCGTGCCCGGCTCCAGGGGTCGGTAGGTAGCCTGGTCATTCTCCAATGGCACGCTGCGATCGTACTCGTTGGCCGTGATGATCGAGTCAAAGACCACGGTCTGGCCGTCGCCACTGAGGTCTGCCGTCAGCGGCTGAAACATCGGCCAAAGTCCATAGCCGGGCGTGTACGTTCCGGTCTCCAGTCCGGCATAACCGGCCGACTGCACCTCACTTCCGGCCCGATGCGTCACGAGCCTGGTCTCGCCGGTCTTCGTGTCGAGCCAGAACAGGTTGGGGTTGAGCGAGGGGATCGTCTGCTGGCCGGCGATGACGTTGGTGTCAGTGCTGGAATAGAGCACGAACTGGCCGGAGTCGCTCGCATCGACGAGCGTCGCGCCCGCGGGGATCGCAAACTGCTCGTAGGCGGGGTAGCCCCCGGACGCCTCGCGCGGCACCGCCAGATCGACGAGCGTGGCCGCGAGATTGAGCCGGGCCTCGAGTCGCTCTCCGGCGGCGAGTCGACTCTTCCGGGCTGGGCGGGCCTTCACCGGCGAGCGGCGTGAGAAGCGGCTGAACACCGAGAACAGGGGGCTGGGTCGCATGGCGTTTTTTTGAGGCTGGAGTCTGAAAGTAAAAAAAGAGGGTAGCGTCGGCCAAGCGGTGGTTACTTGGTATCTGCCGGGGTGTAGATGAAGGCGTAACCCAACGTGAGCCTGTTTCTCCACGAATACAACGCCCGCTCGAGCGGCGTCGGCTGTTCCATGTCCTTCGAATCGAGGTAGATGCGGCGATCGCGGGGAGTGTTGTCCCAGAAGCCGAGAAGGTCGACATCGGCGGTTTGGGAAACCGTAATCATGCAGCCGCTACTCCCCACTTCGAAGTCGAAGATCTCGCGGTCTCGAGGCGTCTCCTCCGCGGTCATGTCCACGAAGAGCGACTTCTCGATCACCATGTTGCTGAAGGTCAGGTTGATCCCGTCCTCGGTCGGAACGACGACCCGCACCTCTTTCAGGCGGATGTTCGAGTTCGTCAGGTCGAAGCCGTCGTCACCTGAGTAATTGCTCTCCACCGACGCGATCTTCCATTCGGGTTCGACCACGCCGACGACCGACAAAGCGTCGATATCGTCGAGTTTAGGGCCGTCGCCGTCGCCGCCTGCCGGGTCTCTCCGGCCCAGGTAGTTGGCCGTGATCTTCGTGGCCTGAAACGACCATGGCGGCGGTGCCCTACCGAGTTTCTCCGATGGCACATTGTCCTTCGATGCCACGCGCGTGCCGCCGCAGAAGAAGACGCCGCCGTTATCGGCAACGTTCACCGGTTGATTGTTGTCGTCGGCGGCCTGAAAAATGACTGATTGTGCCACGAGCGACGAGCCCGAGTCGAAAATCAGCGCTCGCGAGGTGAGGTATGTGAACTGCCCCCTGCCGTTTCGGATCCGGATCTCGACCCCATCCTCGATGGTCAGGGTCTTGTACCTCCACACATGCACTTCGGCGGTGATGACGTAGACAGTACCTGCGGAAAACGTGGTGTTGGAGGTGATGTCGCTCGACACCTCCACGATCCCATTGACTGCCGGCGGCAGGACGAATGACGGCTGCGACTGCACGACGGGAGCCTGCGGCGCGGGCGGCACAACCGCCGGCGGCGACACCGAAGCGGACGCCACGGGCGGGACCACGATCGGAGCGACCGCAGGGGGCGGGGCAAGCGTGACGCCGACGGTGACCGCCGTCGGCCTGGCCCCGACGCCGCCGACGGACCGGATGGCCGCGGCCCGGCTGCCCGCAGGCACCGCCCCGATCGAGAACAGCAGCGTGACCGGCGTCGCGGGGCCGCCGTTTTGGGCGACCATGGTTGCGGAGACGGCGTAAAAGCCGGCCGTCGGCGCTCGGGCGGGCTGGCCGGCGACGGTGATCCGCGCCGCGACCTGGTTGGTTGCCGCCGCGGCCAGCGTCAGCGTCGCGGCATCGTGTGGCTGCGGTTCGCCGGCACGCGCGTGCAGCGTCTGGCCGCCGAGCGAGAGTTCGGTCCGCACGTTCGCCCGCGCGGGAACGAATCTCGGCGCCTGCCTGCCATTCCAGAAGGTCAGGCCGCCCGTGACCTGGAGTCGCAGCGACGTCGCGTCAGGGAGCGTCGGCACGACGACGTCGACGGATGAGGTCCAGACGCGATTCTTGGCCGTGAAGGCCGTGACGACGGCGGCGGACGACGTCGTCAGTGCGGCGATCTGCTGAGAAGCTGGCGCTGCAGCGGACGCCAGCCAGAGAGAAGCCCCCTCTTCGCCACCCGGCGATTCGATAGCTGGCATGATCGGCGCCGCAGAAAAATTGACCCGCGACTCGAGGCGCTCGAGCAGCATCGGCCGATCCACCGCGCGACGACGGCCAACGCGGCCGTGACCAAAAGCAGGCAGGTGGGCGATGCGGGCAGACTTCATGGCAATGTTCCAGCGGGGGGCGGGAGAGTTCGTGTCGGTCTTCCCGGAGCGATGACCTTCGGTGATGCGTGCGATCACGCGGTGACGCATGCTCGAGCGACAAACGAACCTTCCCAGAGCCCGAAAATCTTGTTGTCGAATGAATCGACTGCGAACCGCCTTGGCGTCAAATCCTACCGATGGCCGACACCCCACGGCGAGTTTATTCAGAATCTTCCGGGGAAGCGAAAAAACAGGGCTTGCGATGAATTCGGCGGGGTAAAGCGGGGGTCGGCCAACGGCGCTTCGGCAAGCGGCGACCGACCTATTCGTTCACCATGGAGGATACATGCCCCAGTTGGTACGGTCGTGGGTAGTCGTGGACTGTCCCGCCGCCGCGGTCAATCGGGCGACGGCCCGACCCTTGGCAACACCGACCACGCCGCCGAGATATGGTTCGTGCCCGCGGCCGAGTGCGTGAGCTGCGTCCGCTTCCTCGTGGCAAGATTGATGGTGAACAACTCATATTGCCCGGTGCGTTTCGACTGCCCGCAAAACACCACAGATTTCCCATTGGGACTCCAGGCCGGCGTGATATCGCCCCGCAGGGTCGGGGTGTTGGGTTTTCCCGGGTCGGGCTCGACCGGATCAAACCGCAGGTTTCTGCGAAAACTCGTCAGTTTTCGTTCATGGCGGCCGTTGGCGTTGATGATCCTCAGCTCACCGTATCCGGGATCTGCGCCGTCGAGCCTGACTTGGGAGTTGAACACGATCCTGCGTCCGTTCGGAGACCACGATCGCGAGTAGGAATTGTTCGCTCCGTAGGTCAATCGCCGGAGATTGGTTCCGTCGATGTTGATCGTGTAGATGTCGTTGTGCTCTCGGGTGTTCCCCTTGTCGCTGCCAAATACGATCATGGTGCCGTCAGGCGAGAATTTCGGGCCCGTGTCTTCGTAGCTCCCGTCGGTGATCGGCGTGAGTCGACGATCGTCGCTGCCATCGACCGCCAAGATCCTCAGGTGAGCAGTCTCCCTGCTCGGCTCGCCGCGACTCGAACAATAGGCGATGAGTCGCCCGTCGGGTGAGAATCCGGGTATCATCTGATACTCATTCGCGTTCGAGGACGTGAGCTTTCTGAGATTCGTGCCATCGGTGTTGATGACGTAGATATCGGCCCTGTCACCGGTGAAGCCCGAAAAGGCCACGAGGAGGCCGTCAGGTGACACGGAGGGGTGACTGGCGCGATCCAGACCGTCTCGCTCCTTGGACGTGACCTGCCGCCTGTTTTTCCCGTCCGCCGTGACCGCCCATATCTGAAAGGATCCGGCTTCACTGACGGCGGCGTAGATTTCGCCGTTCCGCACGCGCCGCTGAGCCGGAATGGCTGACGACGACCGGGTGAAGTTGCCAGAAAGGGTGTCGGCCTGGCTCGTAAAGTGGCCGACCTGAACAGGGGGCGACACGTCGGCCCCGGAGGTGTCGGCCGCCGGCCGCACCACGGGCGCGATCGTGTCGGACAGCCCGGGCATGACCGCGAGGGCGAGCCGCGGCTCGAGCGACTCGAGTTTCATGGAACTCGCGCGATCGCTCTGGCGACTTCGCCGAGCGGCCTCACGGGAACGGCGGAAGGCGAGACTTGAATCGCGGAAGAAACGGACCATGAATGAAACCTTGGGAACGAGGGGCACCGGGACCAGGCAATCAACCCATCGGGATATCCCGCAAGCCTGCCCTCGGGGAATCTAGTTCCAAGCTCGCATGAAGACAACAAATTGGCCATGGAACCACCTTGGAGGCAAAATCAAGCCTCCTGAGTTCGACTTTTGCAGTTTTTGAGGGCCCGTTTCCCCGCTGAAACTGCCGTCTGAAAAGCGGCGAGCCTCCTTCAAAGTGGATGGACTTCTACACCCATTCACTTTGAGCAAGGAGGCTCGCCG
>Ga0214923_10008673_pt1 | contig 10760 bp, 13 predicted proteins | sample LL1510_MetaG_FD_177993 | JGI IMG/M metagenome (GOLD analysis project Ga0214923, IMG submission 177993) | Freshwater microbial communities from Lake Lanier, Atlanta, Georgia, United States - LL-1510 | ecosystem: Environmental > Aquatic > Freshwater > Lake | place: USA: Georgia | collected...
CCAAATCTCGTTGTCTGCTGTGTAGACGACGAAATACATCCACTGCAGCGTGTCGTGCTATCAACCAACGCCCCCCTGTCTTGCCACTAACCCATAAGCGTAGGTAGCGAACGCCCTTGTCTGTGTGCCAATGAATGTGATGCCAACAGAGATTCATTGCTTCTGTGCCGTGCCTTATGCCTGTGTGCAGCAGTATCTCCACATAGTCGCAGAGTAAGGGACGCATCTCGTGCTCTGTGCTTACTTTGCCCTGTGTTCGCCACTGCTGCATAAAGGCCAATAGTGTGTCTATCTCATCTTTGCTGAATGCAGGACGAGGATTGCTTGCTTGTCCTTTGGTAGTGAGACGAGGTAAGGTGGCACGCTCACTGATGTAGCCATTATCGATGGCTGTGTTGATAAGCCTATTCCAAGCACTTGCGAAGTTTTGTAGTGTGCTGTGTTTGGGTGTTCTGTTGGAGACTTTATCTCGCCACTGCTCAAAGGCACGAATGTCTGCTGCTGTAATGTCCTCCAATCGATAGTCTTTGAAGTAGGGTAGGAAATAGCGTTCGATGCAACTTGCGTAGTCGTGATAACTTGTTCGTGTCGTGCTTGCATCCATTTTTTTGCGTAAGTCCTGCAGCGTGATGGCTGCAATCTGTGCAAACGAGTGTGTGCGGTGTGCTAAACCCATACGCTGTCTAAACCTTGCTTCGTCATACATCTCGCAGGCTCTTGCAATGGCATTTTCAACACTTGCTCGTCCTGTGCTGTAGCGATGCCACTTGCCATCTGCTAACTTAAAGCGGCATTGATACAGCAGGCTACGGCTGCGACGATAGACGACGACTTCGCCATCTCTCAAATGAATGATGGTGGGTGCTGTGGTGGGCAGTCGTGCTATGAGATGTGGCAGACTGCGGTAGGTGGTGGTAGTGTGTAGGGTGTTGTTTTTGGTTTTGCCTTTTGATTTAGGCAGGCTCATAACAACTTGGCTTGTGTGTAGGGCAGGCTATGTGGGCTGCAAACACGCTGCAGTAGGCTGTGCGTGCTTGTGCCAATGAGTCAAGTATTATTGAAATGGTGCCCCCCCCGTGAGTCGAACACGGCACCAACGGATTATGAGCAATCGTTTTAAGCAGCATATCAGTAAAGATTTCAACAGGCTGCTGCAAACGAGTTAAGTGGTGTGCGACTACGCTTGTTAAATCCATTGTCAACGCTAAAGAGGCTTGTTAAGTATGTTGACTATGCCTTTCATCCCCACTACTCGTTGAACAAATATACACCTATTTTCTGCCAAAAGATGCTGTAGAACACGCCACTTTGTGCCGTTTGTACAGGTAAGCATTTTAACTATGTGTGTCATTGATTCAATAACAGGGTGCAGTCAGCGTAGTCGTTTGGGCAAGATGGCAGTCTGCTGACTTATTTGGGGGTATGCAGCGATACGCTCATCTGCCAATCCATCGCTCTGTGCAGACATTGTTTGCATTGGTTTGTCGTTGGCAAAAGACATAGGCGTTATAGGCTGTGTTGATGGTGGCTGTATGGGTTGGGGTTTAGGGGGTGGGGCTACAGGCACGGGTTTAATGGGTTTGGGTTGAGCACTGCTACGCTTTGCTCTACCACCACCACTCATTGCAGCCCTACGCCGTTGTTCTGCTGCTTGCTCATCTTGTTTACGCTTCTCATCAGCCAAACTCTGCCATACCTTATCAGTGATTAACTTGAATAAGGCAATCTGCTCTTCAGCACTTGCAATCTCAAACATACGCACGACTTGCTCCAATGATTATGTATTTAGCAGTGGAGAAATCTTTACTTAACTTTCTCGCCAATAGCCCAATACATTACCCACGCCATATTGTGCTTCACCCAACAAGCGTGCTGCATAGTCGTTGTCAGCATAGATGTAGGTGTGTGCTGTCTCAAAATCGTTAAGTCTCACCCATAGTTTGTACCTGCTCAACTTGTAAATCCCTCACGCAGTTTCTCGCTTGCTGCTGCAATCTGTGCATCCAACTCACCTGCATCCACTGCTGCCTTAATGGTTGTAAGTGCAGCCACTACATCAGTGAGTGTTGAGCACTCTACAGCGTTGCACTTGGGAGAGAGTGCAATGATTTTGCTGCCATAACGAATAGATAGTGCCAACTTGCCATTGTCCTGTGTCCACCACCACTGCTTGACACGAACTTGTGTAGTGATAGTGTTTCTAATGCCACTGCTGTCCTTAACGCTGCGTTGACGCTGTTTGACATAGATGCGTTGTTCCACTGCAGCCTGTGCCAGTGCGATTTGCTCTTGTACACGCTGACTTAACTTATTGCGTCTGAACTGCACGGGGTTGATGGCTGTTTGACGCTTGGCTGTGATCAGTTTCAAACCTTGTAGTGCTGCCACTTCGCTTGTCCTTGTTTAAGTGTTAGTAGTGCATAGCGTAGTGTCAGACACAGGCAAAGAGCAACCAGAACTATTGGACAAATCAATCTCACCAAAATCACTAAAGATTGCACCAGATTTAGCAGTCTTTTATTAAGTGAAGACTAAATAAAATGTATGAACAAGCACATCAAGCACCATCAAATAGCCAGACAGCAAGTAAGGGATACGCTGCTAACCAATGAGTGGTTAAAGCAGCAGCACATTTGCACGGAGAGGCTTTATGACACAGGCACCACATTGATACAAGCAGAGGCACGAGCAAGGCAACTTATCAGCACCCACAAGGCACAACTAACGCAGGAGCAAGAGGCAATCATTGAGAACTTTTTAAGGCGTATAGACAACAAGCGAACAAGGCAACGGATGAGGGAGGATGCTGGCAACAGCATCTTTCGCATTCACACACAGGTCAAACGAAGGCTGTACAGAGAGGCAAACAAACGGTAATACCAACCGCAAACAGGTAAAAACGCAGGGAGTAATATGACGGCTAATGGCCCTGCATCAAGCAGTCTACTGGTTAGCAAGTGACTGCACTGATTGATGGATGCCGCACAGAGCACGACAACTGCAAACCAATGCTGCAGTCGTGAGTGAGTTTCAATACGACCGTCTCACTATAAATCTCTGTTGCTAACTCGTGTAGCCTGCACTCACTGCCCCCACAGCAGCGAGTTATAAACTGCCATACCATACCAATCTACACGACGACGGACTATGTTGCTTCTAACCCAAGCACATAGCCGTCGTGTTCCCGCAAAACACACCACCCACCCAATCCACTTCTAAAAACACCACAAGTATCTTGCTCAATCATTGAGTGACAAAAAGAGAGAGAGAAAAAAAGTGCCAGTGATGTCAGCGAGCGATTGAGCGAAGCACAACATCACGCAGCACAGGGCAAAGCATTTGCCCTCTGTACTCAACCACAACCATACAACCCCATACAAGTACATCAAACACCAATGTCTTTTAGCGACGACATTGAGTGGGCAACTCAACACATCAGCAAATGGCGTAGGGTGCACATTGGGGGTATGGGGTGGAAAAAAGTGGTGGGTTGGGGCATAAAGTAGTTAAGTGCAAGAAACTGCAGCACAGAAAATAATGAGCACAGAACCCTTTTGATGCAGCAGCAGTGCACTAAATCAGCCCTACAACGCACAACCAACACAGCAAGCATAGTCAACGACGCATTGGGCGAGAAAAACGCTTGTAGGGCTGCATAGATGAGTGCACGCATACACAACACTAAAGAGAACACGCAATCTCCATACAGAGCACGCTAACCTTTTGAATATCAATAACTCATTGGTAGCCAGGTTAGCAGTCAGGCTTCAGATTGCTCAAGTGTCTCAAAGAAAACAAACTAAATACACATTACTTATTAGGAATAGGACAACGATGAGTGCAGCCAAATCACTTACAGAGCAGGAACTTGAGCAGGTGCAGGCCTACATACAAAGCAAGCCCAATGCACAACGCAACAGAACGATGTTGATGATGACGGTATGGGCAGGGTTAAGGGTAAGCGAAGTAGCGGACTTACGCTATGACGATGTAGTGGATGCAAGGGGACGCATTAAGACGGAGATATTTTTAGCGGCACACAGAGTAAAGCACAACCACGCACGCACCATCTTTATCAACTCACGCCTTAAGGATGAACTTGCCGCCTACATTAGCAGCAGGACTTGGGTGGACACAACGGTGCCATTGTTTGCCACCAACAGGGGACAGCGACACGCATTCAGTGCCAACACACTGACGCAGCATTTTTATTGGTTATACAAGCGAGCAGGTATTGCCAACGCATCAAGCCATTCAGGACGCAAGACATTCTTAACATCATTGAGCAGTAAGGGCATCAGCGTGTTTGTATTGGCAGGGTTAGCGGGGCATAAGAGCATAACCACTACCCAAAGGTACGTTACGGTCAACGATGACTTAAAGCGTAGAGCAGTGGAGTTAGTTTGACTATCTCCGCCTTTTCCTCTTCTTCTCCAAATAAGCATCAAACTTATGTTTAAGAAAGGCATCAAGAATAATCGTTGATATGAAACCTGCAAGACTATCTTTACCTCCAAAAAGAAAACGAACCAATGGATAGAGAAACAATATGGTTGAGTTTGTTAAGAAGAACATTCCACCACTTATGTTATTGATGAATAGCAGAACTCCAACTGCAATCGAAAGCAACCCCAAGCAGTAGAAAAGGCTGCTACGAATACGAATAATCTCTCTACCACTTAAACTTACAACAGATTCCTTCCAAAACGGTAAGCGTTCGCCCTTTTTATCAATCAGAGTATCTGGATTAGATTGGTGAGAGTCATCGTTTAGACTCATACGAAAACCTCAAGAATTACAGCAACATCTGAATGAACTCTTCCTCGCTATGTCTTTTGCCAACGACATCTAAACTTTGGCAGGAAATACACCATCTGCAGTAGCAGCAATGATAAGACGGGCTTGTTTGTAATAGCGACTTACGGTGGCAGTGAGAAGAATACGCTTACTTTCAGCATCTTCTATTGAATCAAATGCAGATGATTTACTCTGCTTTTTAATGCCAAGACTTAATCCAATCTGTGAAAGCGTCTTTCTCTTTGTTGCTATCTTGTTTGCCTCAATAGCATCATAGACAGCCAACTGCGTCTTTAATGTTGAGACACTGACATTACGATTGAGTGGATAGCGAGCACTGCTTGCATCACTATCACTCAAAGCCTTTCGTCCACGCTGCCCACCGTGCCTCGCCTTAAGTAAACGAGCAAAGAACTTATCAATCTGATTTTTAGGTAGAGACAGAGGCACTGCAACGATGAGCACCTGACTTGCTTGCCACTCATCAAGCCACTCTTCTTTACTCGTCAACTCTTTTAAGAATAACTCTTTGGGTTGCTCTCTGAATAGTGCTATGCCGTGTGCATTCCACCAAAGACGAAAATCATCGTCTCGTACATCACCAAAATCTTTATACAGAGCAGCCAACTCGCCACTGCCATTGTTATTGCAGCAGTCCATATAGCGTTGATTACGACGCAGAAATGCCCACCACCAATAGTATGGACTTGCTTGTTGCTTTGATAGGGGCTGTCTGTTGTTTGCTCTACCAAATAGTGGGTGCTGTGCTTTAAAAACCGTTCGCATCGCTAACACTCCCAATAAACACTGCTGCAGCAGTTAGGTGATAGCAGAGCATAAGACATTGGCAGTCTAAATGGAAGATTTAGACAGAGAGCATTGCAAATAGTGTTGGCAGTCCAAATCGTCTATTTAGAACCGTTATAGACCGCATAGCGTAATAAGAATACAATTTTATCTGTGTTGATTAACACAATATGTCTGTAAAGAGCAGACAAGCAGTAAACAATTTTTTATCAACTCTATATTCAATTAAGGTGATTTTATGTTTGAACTTATGAATGCAACAGATGTGAACACTGCTATGTCTTTTACAAAAGACGATGAAGACAAAGCAAAAGTGTTAACAACCGCAGAGTTTTTAGTTAGTGCAGAACGCGAGCGTAAGGCGTGGGAGCACGGCATCTATGTAGAAGCAAACAAGCAACTCTACGCAGTGCTCGCTCGTTGCTACGCTTTCGTAATTAGTGATAGCAGCATAGATGGCATTAAAGCACGCAGCAGTGCACTAATGGCTTTTTATGCAGAACGCAACTACACATATAGGGAATCAACGCCATTAGCAAGTCGTGTAGTAAGAGCAGTGTTTGGAAATGTGGATAGACGACGCATTAGCACTTACTCAATCGTCATTCGTAAAGCACAGCGTCTCAAAATCAGTGCGAGTGACTTTGCTAATTGGATTGAACGAGAAGGTGGCGTGCAAGAAATCAAATTAGGGCGTAGTGCGAATTATGTTTCGAAGAAAGATAAGGCTGCTGCAGTGGCAAAGAAGTGGAAGCGTATGCAGACACTTGCTATTGCTGATGATAAAGCACTGCGTCAACAACGACAAAGTGAGTTTGATGGCAAGCACTGCTTACTCGTTGCTATGCAAAAGACTGATGGCACATACGACATTAAAGGTGTAGTGCATACGGAAGGTATTGTGGCTCAAGCAATGGCTACTTTGCAATCTGCAACCAATGCAGAAGATAGGACTATTGCGAAGGAGAAAGAGCAAGTGATTAAACAGGCAGCAAATGACGCTCAAGTAAAGGAGGCAGCGTAATGGAAGATTTAGTAATCATTGAAGTGAATGTATATGAGTTTGAGCAGTTAGAGCAAGTGTTCTTCTTATGGGCAAGTGCTACTAAATCTGCAGAACTTAACTTAACTAATCAAGCAGTAAATGATGAACGCTTTAACAAGGAGGTAGCGTGATGAGAGATTTTACGATTTATAGTGAAGAGAATGGCGAGATGAAGCCAATCTACGAAAGCACTAATGGTAGGTGGAAGTGTCTATGTTGTGGTAAAGCACTAAAGACAGAGATGCTGACTAATCTGCTTAAAAAATATAGTGCTAACGACGAAGTAAGTGCTCAAGTAGAGGAGATAGTGTAATGGCAACGACTAACTGCGGAGAGTTTGGAACTGCGGTTAGTCGTTTACAAACGACTAACTATGACAAGCCTACTCGTATTGAAGACTTTCTTTTTACCAACGACGATGAGCAACTGCTTTTAGAAGACATTGTTTATGGTAGAGAGCCCATACCCTATGCTGCTGTCAATGGCATTTTGTTGTGGGGTAATGTTGGTACAGGTAAAACGACTTTAGCGAAGTCACTGCCTTTGCTCATTGAGCAAAATGCATATGGCTTTAAGGGTGAAAGTCTTTTGCATTGTCATTATGAGGATTGTAGGTTTACTGAACGAGGCAATAAGACATTGGAGAAGGTAGAGAAGATTATTGACACGACACCGTGGAATAATGCAAGTGACTATCACTATATTATCTTCGATGAAGTGGATAACTTATCTGCACTGACACAGAGAAATCTTAAGTCGCTTATGAACTGCCAACGAGCCATCTTCATTCTCACTACCAATCACGCTCACAAGTTAGACAAAGGCGTTATGGATAGATGTCATCACATAGAGATGAATGGGGGAAGCATTGGCTCTTATGAACGATTTTCACAGCGTATTGCTGCAGACTTTGGCGTAGTGTTAGACGAAGAGCAAGTAGCACGAACTATTGAGAAGTCTAACGGTAGTATGCGAAAGTTTATCAATGGCATTACACGACAGGCGAGATTAGCCCAACGAGCAGCATAAGCAGTCTTACCCACTTACAACCCACCTATACGAAAGTGTAGCGTGGGTTTTTTTGTTTTAACTATTGCCAATCATTACTTTATATCATTTAATGATGTTTTTATCTCATTTAATGGTGTTTTATGTCTGCGATTGATAATCCTTATGATTGGGCAGGTGTTCCAAGTACGGATGGTGGGGCTGTAGTGCTGTTGCGAGAGACGGTAAAAGATGTGTTGGCTATAAGCACTACAATGTCTTCGCTACGAGATGCTGTCGTAAAGAATGAGACTTTTGAAATCGCTGAAGTGGACAATCCAATACGACTTATCAAAGGTAAGTTATGTGTGGAAGTTAAGTGCAGCTGGTATGGCAAGAGGGCTGTGTCTACTGACACTCAACGTATCACCATTACCAACAAATACAAACTGATTAGGAACTACAGCGGACAGGTTGTTAAGAATATTGGTAGATAAGCCCACCTATACTTAAGTGTAGTGTGGGTTTTTTTGTTTCTACGCTGTGCTTACTTGGGCTTTCGCTGCTGCACTTTCTTCGTTATAACCATTCCACGCATACCCATCGCTTCTGCAGTGGCTCGTAGAATGCTCTCATCCATTCCACGCTGCTTGCCACTTGCCACTTTTAACTCATTGTAGATAGCAGTGAGTGCAGGTTTGTGTTTGGCAATAGCATCATCGAACTTGCTTGATGCTGCTCGTGCTCTGTATTCCTTTGCCTTACGCTCGTAGTATTCTGCTAACTCTAAATCTGTCTTTGGCTTAACTGCTCGTGGTTTGCGTGTTGCCATTGTCTATCCTTTGATGTACTCAACAACAGCATCGAGAATGCCATACTTTTCGTTGAAGTCAAGAAATACCCATTGGCCGTTTGCGTTGTATTCGAGAAATATCATATCGCCTGTGGACTTTTCAATCATCAAGTCCATTCGACCAAAATCCACTGATAGATCACTAAAGACACTACGAACTGCACGCTCATCACTTGCACTTAATGTTAGAGGTTCCCACTCTTCTATGTCTGTACGAAAACTTTGTTCGCTACGCCAATCAATCCCTTTAAGGTCTTTGCGTGAACGACGGAAGGGAAACAATTTACTACCTATGATTTGGATGGTGACATCCCAATCACTTTCGATGAACTCTTGTATGAACCACGGATACGATAGATCGAGTTTTGACAACTCAACTTTAGTGGTGAAGAGTGCTTTGCCTTCTGCTGTTAACTCTGTATCTAATGATTTGGCAACATAGGACTTATCTGTTGGCAGTTTGGAAATGCCTAGTCCTTGCCAACTTACCAACGATAGTGGTGTTTTTAAGTATCTACTTGCAACATTTAGGATTGCAGTTTTCCCCCAGTTTTTATGCCAATCAGGTGGATTGCCTCGTACTATCCCTTTGCGTTTGGTATGTGCATAAATCTCACGAAACGTATAGCGAATCTCTGCAGTAATCATTGGGTCAACTAGTGGCAAGTCAACATTAAACGTCTTCCACCAAAATGCACGTGAAACGTTCTTCGAGTCAATGTATCTACCTGTTGGATCCTCGAGCCGCCAATAATGTGGGGTCTGCTCGATGCTGTAATCGTGCCATATGTCGTAGTTTATGCGAAAGCAAGTGGGGGCGAAACGACTAGAGAGTAAATCCGCCGTTCCGTCACCTGAAAGACTAAAGATGAGAATCATTTAGTAAATATGTTTAGTCGCAGCCCTGATCGTTATCTGCGTCGCGAGGTCTACCGTTTACATCGAATGTCTGGGTCCCACCGCCTGTAGAAGTAGTTGTATTGTATGGACATCTGCTGTATTGAGCGACTACTTCTGCACCTTGCGTTGCGTGGTTGTATTGTGCAGTTGGTACATTGATTGTTGCTGGCGTCACTGAAAGAATCAGTGGCGTAAGCAGTGTAGGTACTATGGCCATAGTAATCTCCAAATATATAACGGTTGGTTTAGTGCGAGATTGAAGACGGGCCCTTCTTTTGGCCAATCTCGCACTGACAATCATACACGCTTCATTGTGAAAATAAATGTATAGCCGCTTTATAACGTAATGTTAGGTACCACTCATAGATTTTAAAAAAACGATGTAAAACAATAGTTTAGAGACTTTTGAAGAATGGTTTAAATGGGAATATGTTTCATTTGGTTGTACAAAACGTTATTCCTTACCCCTTCTAACCATCGCTCTTCTTACCTTATCAATGTCTTTTTGAAAAGACATAGTGAGGCAGTCAAGCAAGTCGTTCTGCTGCCATTGTTGCTGTCAGTTTGCTGTAGTGTCTCTCAAGCATCAATACGCTATTGCCCATCTGACGAGCCAATGTGTGTATGTCCACATCGCCTGTGAGTAGGGCCAATGTGGCATAGGTATGTCGTAGACTATAAAGCGTACGCTTTTTGCCGTCTATATCTCGCAGCAGCCCACTATCACGCATCAATCTGCCAAATGCACCATTGAGATTAGGTGGTTGATAGCCTGTGCTGAAACGAAACACCTGCTTGGTACAGCGTTCTGTGAAGATGTCATCGAAACTGATATTGTCCAAATCCCGTTGTCTGCTGTGTAGACGACGAAATACATCCACTGCAGCGTGTCGTGCTATCAACCAACGCCCCCCTGTCTTGCCACTAACCCATAAGCGTAGATAGCGAACGCCCTTGTCTGTGTGCCAATGTATGTGATGCCAACAGAGATTCATCGCTTCTGTGCCGTGCCTTATGCCCGTGTGCAGCAGTATCTCAACATAGTCGCAGAGTAAGGGACGCATCTCGTGCTCTGTGCTTACTTTGCCCTGTGTTCGCCACTCTGACATAAATGCCAATAGTGTGTCTATCTCATCTTTGCTGAATGCTGGACGAGGATTGCTTGCTTGTCCTTTGGTGTTGAGACGAGGCAGTGTGGCACGCTCACTGATGTAGCCATTATCCACTGCTGTGCTAATCAAACGATTCCAAGCACTTGCGAAGTTTTGTAGTGTGCTGTGTTTGGGTGTTCTGTTGGAGACTTTATCTCGCCACTGCTCAAAGGCACGAATGTCTGCTGCTGTAATGTCCTCCAATCGATAGTCTTTGAAG
>Ga0214923_10008674_pt1 | contig 10760 bp, 13 predicted proteins | sample LL1510_MetaG_FD_177993 | JGI IMG/M metagenome (GOLD analysis project Ga0214923, IMG submission 177993) | Freshwater microbial communities from Lake Lanier, Atlanta, Georgia, United States - LL-1510 | ecosystem: Environmental > Aquatic > Freshwater > Lake | place: USA: Georgia | collected...
CCCCTTGGACAAGGGCTTGCCACAGCTGTGGGAATGGCAATTGCTGAACGCTTGTCTGCAGCACGTTTTGGCGCTGAATTAGTCGATCATCACACCTATGTGATTGCAGGCGATGGATGTCTGATGGAAGGCTTAAGCCATGAGGCTATCGACCTTGCTGGACACTTAAAACTGTCTCGACTGATCGTGTTGTGGGATGACAATTCAATATCGATCGATGGACCAACAAGTCTTGCAACCTCAACAGATCAATTGGGCCGTTTCACTGCAGCAGGCTGGCACGTTTGTCGCGTTGATGGACACGATCCCGAAGCAGTGTTTAACGCCCTTGAAGCGGCTAAAAGAGATGAAAGACCTTCACTGATTGCGTGCCGTACGATCATTGGATTTGGCTCTCCTGGCAAACAAGGAAAAGAGACCTGCCATGGCTCGCCGCTCGGCGCTAATGAGATTGAGGCTGCTCGCAAAAAATTGAATTGGCCCCATGAGCCTTTTGAGATTCCTGATGACATCCTTCAGTCTTGGCGTCATGCCGGGCAACGGAGCGCATCCGTAAGGCAAGCTTGGGAAAAACGCCTCGAAACAACAAAAGAGGGATTTGAATTTAAAAACTTCTTAAATGGAGAGGTATCTCTTGATGTATCAGGACCCCTGACAGCGCTACGTAAAAATTTTGCTCTAGAAAAAACTTAGATCGCTACGCGCAAATCTTCAGAAATGACTCTGGCAGTCATAAACGAAGCAACAGAGGCAACCATAGGCGGCTCTGCTGATCTTACGCACTCTAATTTCACGATCACTAAAGAGTTGGGCTCAGTTCGTTCCGATAACTTTACAGGCCGTTATATACACTATGGCGTACGTGAATTTGGAATGGCTGCTGCGATGAATGGGATTGCATTACATGGGGGCTTCGTGCCCTATGGCGGAACATTTCTCGTTTTCTCCGACTATGCACGTGGAGCCATTCGTCTTTCTGCATTAATGGGCTTGCGTGTCATTTATGTTCTCACGCATGACTCGATCGGGTTGGGAGAAGACGGCCCCACGCATCAGCCCGTCGAGCACCTTGCGTCTCTTAGGGCGTTACCAAACTTATACGTATTTCGACCAGCAGACGCCATTGAAACAGCTGAATGCTGGGAAATCGCTATTAATGCGAAAGAAACTCCCTCAGCCCTCAGTCTATCCCGTCAGAACCTTGCGACATTAGATCGTCCTATTAATGAAAATCTAAGTTCAAAGGGGGCTTATGTTCTACGCGAACCTGATTGCCAGCGTGACATCACTTTGTTAGCAACCGGATCAGAAGTAGAGATTGCGTTAGAAGCTGCACAGAAACTTGCTCTTCACGGCAAACACGCAGCTGTTGTCTCTATGCCTTGCTGGGAACTCTTCGAGACGCAATCAGAAACCTACAGAAAAAAAATTCTTGGCTCTGCGCCGCGCATTGGGATTGAAGCCGCCATACGTTTAGGTTGGGATCGATGGATCGGCGATAACGGAACATTTATTGGAATGCACGGGTTCGGTGCTAGCGCTCCAGCTAATGAACTTTATCAGCATTTTGGAATTACTTCTGATTCAATTGTAACTGAAGCATTAGCCTTGATTAAATAAAATAACAAAATAGCGGAGATATTAATGGCCCTTATTACTCTGAGACAGTTGCTTGATCATGCCGCAGAACATGACTACGGCGTCCCTGCTTTCAATATTAATAATATGGAGCAAGGACTTGCTGTAATGGAGGCTGCAGCAGCTGTTGATGCGCCTGTTATTATTCAAGCGTCACGAGGTGCGCGCGCCTACGCAAATGATATTATGCTTGCTAAAATGATTGAAGCTTTAGTTGCGATTTGGCCAGAAATTCCGGTTGTTATGCACCTTGATCATGGAAACGCCGAGTCAACTTGTGCTAGCGCGATAAAATATGGATTTTCCTCTGTTATGATGGACGGCTCCTTAAGAGCTGATGGCAAAACCCCAGCTGATTTTGGGTATAATGTTAGCACTACTCGAAGCGTTGTTAATCTCGCACATTGGGTTGGCGCCTCTGTAGAAGGCGAGCTTGGTGTTCTGGGGTCACTTGAAACAGGCGAAGGCGAAAAAGAAGATGGTCATGGGGCTGAAGGCAAACTGAGTCACGACCAGCTCCTTACAGACCCAGATCAGGCAGAAAATTTTGTTGCTCAAACTAAAGTTGATGCTTTAGCGATTGCTATGGGAACATCTCATGGAGCTTATAAATTCACACGCAAACCTGATGGTGCGATACTGGCTATGAACGTTGTGGAAGAAATACATCGCCGTCTGCCTAACACCCATCTTGTTATGCACGGATCCTCATCTGTTCCACAAGATCTCCAAGAGGCCTTTAATGCAGCAGGCGGTCAGATGCCTCAGACGTGGGGCGTCCCGGTTTCTGAGATACAAAGAGGCATTAAATTTGGAGTCAGAAAGATTAACATTGACACAGACAACCGTATTGCAATGACGGCAGCTATACGGTCTATCTTAACCAAGAATAAAGCTGAATTTGATCCTCGAAAATATCTTAAACCCGCGATGGATGCTATGCGAGAAGTTTGCAAGCAAAGATATGAAGAGTTTAACGCCGCCGGACAAGCAAAAAAAATTAAGCCTATTCCAATGTCCGAAATGGCAAGACGTTATGTCAGCGGTGAATTAGATCCAAAATTCTTGAACAAACAGGCAGCGGAGTAATTCTTGAGTAAAGATCTCATTATTGCACCGTCAATACTTTCAGCTGATTTTGCACGCTTAGGCGAGGAAATCAGCGCCATGGTCGAGGCTGGAGCAGATTGGATACATCTGGATGTTATGGACGGACATTTTGTCCCAAACATAACTTTCGGACCCAATGTAGTTGCTGCTCTTAGGCCACATACCCTATTGCCACTAGACGTCCATTTGATGATAGCTCCAGCTGACCCTTATATAGCAAGCTTCGCTCACGCTGGGGCTGATGTCATAACCGTACACGCTGAAGCTGGTCCTCATCTGCATCGCTCCTTACAAACAATTCGTGCCTTAGGGAAAAAATCTGGCGTATCACTCAATCCTGCAACACCTGAACATATTTTAAAATACATATTAGATGATATTGATCTCGTATTAGTGATGAGCGTAAATCCCGGCTTTGGAGGACAATCTTTTATTGATTCTCAGCTGGCTAAAATTAACGCAATCAAAGAAATGATCGGGGAGCGTCCTATCAGACTTCAGGTTGATGGTGGAATAACACCAAAAACAATTAGAGCCATTGTTGAGGCCGGGGCCAATACAGTGGTTGCCGGCTCGGCAGCTTTTAATGGCGGACCGCAGCATTATAGGGAAAATATACAAGCTTTACGCGCTATGGCGCGGTAGCAGCAGGTACGGTCGCCAAATAACCAAGTGTTTGGCAAAACTGACGATATACTCAAACAGGTTGCACAACAGGCATCCTGGCATTATGCAAGGGACAATATTGGGGCGTCGCCAAGTGGTAAGGCAGCGGATTTTGATTCCGCCATACGGAGGTTCGAATCCTCCCGCCCCAGCCACAAATTCGATCAAATTTTTTCGTTATTATGACCACTAACACAATTCAAACCAGATCGACTTGTTTACTTTCATGGTCCTAAGAAGAAGCTTCCGCTCTCAGCTCGCCCTGGAACCGGCTCAGGCCAGAGATTAATAATTCAGCGCTAATCATCTATCTATAAAAGCGGGAGCATGAATATGGATAAAATCTCAAAAACTCTGTTAATCATATTGGCGGCGGGCATATGGTTAAATTTCATTGTAATATTGTTCAAACCAAATCCAGCTTCAGCTGAACAAGATCTTTTGAGTAGCCTAGTAAAAAATTATACTGGATCTACAGCTTCAGATTTTAACATCGTTAAAAAAGCAATACTGAGTATTGCTGATGGCACATGCGCAAATAAAAAGCTCTGCGGGCCCTCTCAATAAAAAGAATAAAAATATTTTTAAATTTAGGGTCGTTATTTGCGCGGTTGCAATTTAGTAAAGTCTGACAGAAAATTGTCAAAGCAAACTAATCTCCTACGAATTGCTTGAACCTATGGTTATAATTATTACTATTATTTGTTAGTTAATCATTTCTACGGGCGTTCCGACGTCAACACGATTAAATAAATCTATGACATCCTCATTTCTCATGCGAATACAGCCGTAGGATGCTGCAGTTCCAATAGAACCACGCATCTTTGCTGTTGTTCCATGGATTGCAACATTGCCCACCCCAAGTGTGATTGCCCGAGCGCCCATTGGATTACGAGGTGAACCGCCAGGAATGAGGCTTGGCAGTCTTGGGTGATCTGCAGCTACGTCAGCAGGAGGCGACCAGTCCGGTCTTATATATTTACCAACAACATAAGTCGTTCCACTCCACTCTTTGCCGTGCTTAGGAACAGCTATAGGGTATGTAACTCTTTTGCCGCTGGCAGAGATGTAAGTTAGCCGTCGACTTTTTGCATTTATAATTATTTTTTCTGTATGCCCATAACCGGACAATTCTCTAAAATCAAAGAAATCATAATCACTGGCCATACTGACGCCACTCATTAAGATCAATAGAAACAGAGCCCTAAAAGATAAGGATATTTGGCGTCTATTCATTACTCTAGGAGCCTTTTGTCATAGCGAAAGTGGAGTATACTATACTAAAAAAATTAATCTCGACCACTCCATGAAATGATTGGACATGCTAATTTTCATCAAAATTTAGATGAATAGGCATGAAAATCAATCAAATAAACTAGAAAACGGTTAATGATCATGAATTTATTATAATCAAAGCATCATTATCACAAAAACTATTGGTTCAGATAATAGTTTAAAAGATTGATCCAGCGATGATTAATCCTCTTTATTTGGCTCAACGTTTATCATGGGCGTTTTGCCTACAATTAACTCAAACTGAGCAATGATGTCTTCGGATTTAATTAAAGCTACCGATTTGCGCTGCTCCAAAAGATCTTTCAATACTAACGTCAAAAGTGAGCGCTGTGAGGGTAGCATCGAAAATAGCTCATTACGGTCAATAAACCGATTAATTTTTCTATTCAGCGCGACATAGTCACATTGTGACAACAAAATACTATCCTTTTTAATTATATACGACTCATTAGTTGCTAGAGTGGCTCTAAATAAGTCTTATTATGAAAAATCAACTTTTTTATTTCTCGTATTAATATCATATGGAATGATTCAACAATATACTCGTGGATTTTACTTAAATATAAACCTGTATTTCTTATAAAGTATTGAGGCCTACAGATATCAATTTCGACCTCAATACCCCTTTCGTAGGAGATGACAACCAAGAAGTAAATCATTACTCTAGCGAAATAATAACCCCTTCAGCGCCGGCTGCAAGTTGTAGTCCCTGGCGCGTACCCTCCAACTTAAGGTATACGCCTTTTGCACTACGCAGCCAGAAATGACCGCTGCCCATATCACCCGCGGCCCAACCCATACGCAATTCGCCATAAGGGCCGCTAAAGTCTGCTAGTTTCTTAAGTCCGTATACCTCGCCCTTGGCGCTCAATCGCGAGGCGCCAAATCCGCCCACGCCCAATCCAGCAACCTTGAATTTATATTCTTTACCCTCAAAAGTGAGCGTGCCGCCACCCACAGCTCCCGACCCAATAAAGGCAACCTGAATTTGCTCAATCGTTACGTGCCCTGACGGTGCTTCCTTAGGCGGCTCCTTGAGCTCTTCTTGCGCATAAGAAGTCGCAACGCTGGTTAGAAAAATTGCCAATAAGACAAGAACTACTGATCTCATAAATAGAACATCGCTAATGAATTTTGCAGAAATCCTTTTACTAAGCATTTTATTCTCCGACGAGCATGAATGGTAATAAATTATACACTTACTTCAAGTGATAAAATACCAATAAATTGCACTATCAATTGCTTTTCTTCAATGTATACGACAAAATATCGAAAATTAGACTAGTTTTTTGAAAATTCGTTTTTGTAGGGTTCCTTAGGATTTAGAGATATTTTTACGGCGTCATCTCTTATTAAACACATTAGCCCCTACTGTTTCATCTCTCGATAGATTTGCTCATACTAAGACTCAAGATATTCTATGCATCAAGCAAGGGCTGATCGAAATTAAGAAAAAGCATCTTGAATTAAGGGAATATAGCAACCAGATGAACCATCTGACTTATAACAGATGTAGATACAAGATTTAATAATTGAGCTAAAAATGAATTAATTAGCTAACCCTTATCAAGTGACGTGGCTTATCGCTCTTTCAATAGAAGACTGCGTCTCTTTTTTCTCAAAACCGCTTATTCTTTCACATCTCGTTAACAATATTTTTCACTAAATAATAGTGGCGCATAGCGCAGGAATTTCTACCCTTTCTGATTATATTTCTATTGCTATGGATAACGTCAACACAATACCATATCTTTGATTGACTGAGAACTAATGAAATAGAATGATATGGAACGTCATATCTTATAATAAAAGTATATATTTAAATTATGGGATTCACTGTATTGATTAAATAGATATTTTACTAAATATAAGAGAATGATTATTTTTGACATGCTTTCTCGGGTGCTTCTCATATGAATTGAGGCTAAATCGATGTCGAATAAACCTAATAAAATACCAACCTCTTCCAAAGAACGTAGCCAGAGACCCCTATGGGTAGCAGTCTCTGGGTTAGTTATTAGTCTTTTCAGCTACAGCATGAATGACTTGATGATTGGCGACGTCGTGTTTTATCTCGGTCTTTTTGTTGCGGTCATCGGCATTGCATATTGGATCCTACAACCAAACCATGGTCTTTAAACTATTATCATTTAAATACAATTATTTAGAAATTAAGCTGGACTAAGCTCTTACCTGGCGTTATGCGTCTCAACCTTCAAAGCTATTGCGGTCTTAGCAGAAGACTTTATGTTTATACCTATCAGACTCCAATTATGGATGATTTATGCGCTCTGCTCTTCATGACATTTCTCGTCGTAAATTACTCTTAATCACCTGCAGCGCTCTATGCTTTGCAAGCTCGACCGCTTTAGCTGACAAAAATTCTAGTGGCAAAATAGCTGTCGATGAATTAATGGCCGCAAATGCTCTACCCGATATAATTGAGGGTAATGCGAACGCGCCTATTACAATTGTTGAGTATGCGTCCATGACCTGCAGTCATTGCGCAGCATTTCATCACGACGTTTTACCAGAGCTGAAAAAGAATTTTATAGAGACAGGTAAAATAAAATTTATTCTTCGTGAATTTCCACTTGATCCATTAGCTACGGCCGCGTTCATGCTCGCAAGAGAGTTGGGCGATAAGCGGAATGCCGTTGTTGACTTGTTATTTCTTCAGCAAAAAAATTGGGCGTTTACTGAAAAACCACTTGATGGGCTAGCCAATGTTTTGAAACAAACAGGAATGGGCCAGGAAAGATTTGAAGCCGTATTAAAAGATCAAACATTATTTGATAAAGTTAATAAAATTCGCGACCGGGCCTCTGAAAAATTTGGTGTTAATTCAACGCCAACGTTTTTCATTAATGGCGATAAATATACTGGTGAAATAAATTACGCTGACTTCGAAAAAATTATTGCAATAAAATCATCGAAATAAATTTCCATTTCTTATCGACATGAGCATACTTATGGACATATTGGGACACAAAGCCAAGTAAACAATAAATAACGATCTAGCTAAAAAATACTACGACGTTCTAAGGCAGCGGCAAGTGTGCCCTCATCAAGATAGTCTAGCTCGCCCCCTACAGGAACGCCGTGTGCTAGACGAGTAAGCTTTACATCATGGGGCATTAAAAGATCAGCGATATAATGAGCTGTTGTCTGACCGTCGACAGTTGCGTTGACCGCAAGCACAACCTCAGCAATTTTCTGCCCCCTCACACGCTCAATTAAACTTGATATCGCTAAGTCGCTTGGTCCTATTCCATCTAGAGGAGACAACACGCCTCCAAGCACGTGATAACGCGCATTTAACAGACCTGCTCGCTCTAAAGCCCAAAGGTCCGCCACTGTTTCGACAACCACTAAAATCGTTGGATCTCTTCGCTCATCACAACAAATTATACAGGGATCCTTGGTATCGATATTACCGCAACAAGAACATATGACTATACGCTCGCGAGCAACCTGCATGGCATCAGCAAGCGGCGATAATAGCTCATCGCGCTTGCGTATCAACTGCAACACAGCCCGACGCGCCGAGCGAGGCCCCAGGCCCGGCAATCGCGCTAATAATTGCACTAAGCGCTCAATCTCTGGTCCTGCAACGCGCTCAACCATGCATTAAAACGGCAACTTAAAACCGGGTGGCAGCTGCAACCCTCCAGTGAGCATCTTCAGCTTTTCTCCCATAGCTTCATCAGCCTTAGCGCGTGCTTGCAAATGGGCTGCAACAATCAAATCCTGTAAGATTTCTTTTTCTTCTAATTTGAGCAAACTTGGATCGATACTTATCGACCTCAACACGCCCTTCGCACTCATGGTCATTTTCACTAGACCACCACCCGCCTCACCTTCAATCTCGATATGATCTAATTCACTCTGCGCCTCAGACATTTTGGCCTGCATCTGCTGCGCCTGTTTCATTAAGCCCATAAAATCCATCATCTACGAACTCCGCTAATCATTATCTTCTGCGGCAAAATCATCATAAAGAATTTCTGACATTTCAGCTGAGCTATTTGGGTCTTCTCCTCCGCGAACGGAAATAATTTGCGCTCCTGGAAACTCAGTCATGACTGCCGCGACCAATGGATCAGACTCTAAATCTGTGCGTTTTTCCCGTTCCTTAAGCATCCGCTGCTCTTTAACGGTAGATTTGCCACCACTTGCTACCACAGAAATTACCCAGCGCTCATTAGTCCAGGCTTGTATTTTCTGTATTAAGTTTGAGGCAAGATCCCGCGCGCCTCCAGGGGCCAGTTCAAACTCTATTCGACCATGCTCAAAATGAACAAGCCTTACATCATTCTCAAGCGTAATCTTAAGACGCATATCTCGCTTAGTTTCTGCTAGCGCAATTAACTCTTGAAAAGACTCTATTACTGATACAGCCTCTGCCGGCTTACTATCAATTGGCAATAATTTTTTACTTACTTGGACTATTGGCGAAGTAGCGACAAAGCTCCGGATGGAAGGATTACCTATCAATTTTGGTCCGCGTTCGGCTTTAACGCTGGCAGAGGCGGAATCTGTAGTTAAGGTTGGAGTCTTGCGAGCCAGATTTTCTTTTAGAGCTTCTCGCGATCCACTTAATTCAACTCCCAAATCAAGAAGTTTGAGAGCATCGCTAGGCGTAGGCATTTTCGCTGCATAGGCCAGACGAACCAAGATCATATCTGCAGATTGAAGTGGCCGCGGCGAGGTACGTAACTCTTCGAGGCCTTTCATAAGGATTTGCCAAGCGCGAGTTAAGACAGGAATTGAAAGACTTTCACTTGCAGCTCTTCCCCGTCGCCTTTCTTCAGGGGTCAATGCATCTGAAGCTATAACTTCTGGAGATAATTTAAATTTTGTCGCCAAATGGACGAATTCAGCCATTTCAATCAAAAGTTGGGCAGGATCAACACCGCCATTATATTGCTCTTGCATTAATGAAATAGCTTGCGCAATCTCGCCTGCCATAACAGCTTCAAAGAGATCGATCACACGCACCTTGTCAGCAACTCCGAGCATAAGGCGCAAATCATCAGATTTAATGAGCGCTTCTGAGCCTTGAATTGATCCATAAGCAATCGCTTGATCAAGCAAAGAGAGCGCGTCACGAACCGAACCTTCTGCAGCGCGCGCGATCATCATGAGCGCTTCCGCATCAATAGAGACCTCTTCCGCCCTACAAATCTTGTGTAAGTGCTCTGCCATGAGCCCAGCATCGATACGCCGCAAGTCAAATCTTTGACAGCGTGAACGGACAGTAACAGGAACCTTATCAATTTCTGTTGTAGCAAATATAAATTTTACATGCTCAGGAGGCTCCTCCAGAGTCTTCAAAAGGCCATTAAAGGCTGCTTTGGAGAGCATATGCACTTCATCTATGATGTATACCTTAGTCCGCGCCATTACGGGACGATAACGAGCATTCTCTATGATCTCACGCACGTCATCAATACCGGTATGCGACGCAGCGTCCATTTCCAATACATCGACATGTCGTGAGTCTATGATCGCCTGACAATGCACACCTAATTTCGGCATATGAATGGTCGGCTGATCAATCGCCAACTGATCTTCACTTGCAAGCAATTCATAATTAAATGCTCGAGCAAGGATACGCGCCGTCGTTGTCTTACCTACTCCCCGCACGCCTGTTAATAAGTAGGCTTGATGGATTCGACCCAGCTCAAAAGCGTTTTCAAGCGTGCGAACTAATGATTGTTGACCGATAAGATCGATGAATGTCGTGGGACGATACTTACGCGCCAACACGCGATAAGGGGCGGGATTTGTTTCCCCTGCTTGGTGATGAAGCGACTTATCCCCGGCTTGCGCCGGGATAAGCTTCGACGCATTATGCTCGTGATCCAAGCTGATACTCTCTGCCTGATCCGCGCAGCAGGCGAACGCGGCGCCTGAAGCCATTAGCCGAAAGAAAGTGGGAGGCTGAACGAAGACCCGCCCAAACTCGTTAGGGCTGCTTCCTTCCGGACCTGACCCGGTTGGCGAGTGAAGCGTCCACCGCCAACCTCCCGACTTCTATCTGGCAG
>Ga0214923_10008675_pt1 | contig 10759 bp, 12 predicted proteins | sample LL1510_MetaG_FD_177993 | JGI IMG/M metagenome (GOLD analysis project Ga0214923, IMG submission 177993) | Freshwater microbial communities from Lake Lanier, Atlanta, Georgia, United States - LL-1510 | ecosystem: Environmental > Aquatic > Freshwater > Lake | place: USA: Georgia | collected...
GAACCCATTCATGGTGTCTCCAGGGGCTTTTAAGATCCCCTGGGACGTTAGAAGGTTAACGGCATTATAGTGCCTCTAGCAGCTTAGAGGGTTAATTGAATATCTCATCTATAGAATGGTGTCCCATTTATCTAAAAAGTTTTGTCTACCATATCTTCTTGCGTGTCCATAATGATTATGATTGTTATCTGGATTGGTTTCTAAATCATGATATCGATCATTATATGGCTTAGTTTCCCTTTTTGGACTATTATAATCATTATGATATCGATTATAGGTATTACTATCATATCGATTATTATTATTATGACGATCATTATGACGATCATTATATCTACTTTCCTTCTTTAAACTATTATTATTATATTCATTATCATTATGATATCGATTATAGGTACGATCATTATATAGATGTCTATTATTCTCTAAAGTTTCATTATTGGGTACAGTAATGGTATGTTTATGATGTTGTGAGGTATCTATAGTATCATTGGTGGCTGCCGAATTGACAAATTTGGGCATATGTACTCTCATATTAGTTTTTCGAGTATTAATATTATTAGTATCATAAATTCTTGGATCTAAACCTTCTACTTCATTACCATCCTCATCGTTATAATATCCATCTGATAATTCACCTTCACGTATATAATCCATATCCATATGATCAATACCTAATTCACCTAATCCTTGTCTTCTTTGTTTATGTTCATAATACTTTTGTAGCCTTTGTTGTTGTTTCTTTCGTCGTTCTTGTTTTACGACATCTAATATTTCATGATCGATCCAATTCGCCTTGTTCCATTCTCTCCATTCTTGTGCTCCAAGTTTTACCTTTTCAAGTGATTCTTTTGGACCAGGCCAAAAGATACTAAATTGTTCTGATAAAGAGTCTGCTTTAGTTACATTTTGGAATACTAATGAAAAGTGGCAACTTTCATTGTTTTCCTTCTTTTTTCCTGTGACCATATGAACCATCTGAATAAAAGCTCCCACGTCATATGGTTCTTCAATTAACTCTTTGTGAATGTTTTCCAATTGTTTCTTATTCAAATGAAAGATAAATATATAATCGGCATTCATACGTACTGATGGTGGTAAATGATTGACGTGTTGTGTGGCAATAATAATGGCAATAGCATAATGACGACCATTGGCAAATAAATCTTCCATAAATTCAGCTCTTCGAAAAGCCTTGGTACCTGTTACATCATCAAAAATAAATAACTTACCATATCGATCAGGTAACTTTTGTTTCTTATGAACCTTGTAATAACGTAATTTCTTTTGATTGTAATTGATAATCTCTTTACATCTTGCCACACTATTTGCATCTACTCCATAAACTGTTGCACGACTTTCTAATCTCTCAGCCCATTCATCCTGTGTTTCCTTATTACCTGACCATACACATACCTGATATTTATTCAACATAGCTGCCTGTGCGATCATGGCAGTACTTTTACCTGAATTTCGCTTACCCATATTAATAATTGTTGGGTATGGGGCTCTCACATGTAATTCGAATGTTCCTAATACAATATCGTCACTCATTCGTTTTTCTTTTCCTACTAATAGAAATAAAACAGAAAGACAGAAATAAATAAGTAAAAATAATCGAAAAACACATTTCAAATAAAAGATAGAAGAACGAATCAAAAAAAAAAATAAGAAAAAAAAGGCATTTTATGGATTCTTGGAGTTTCTTTCGAGAACATATGGCGTCTGATTTATTTCGTTATGGCCTATGTCATGTTCATATAGATTATGATGATTGGTATGAATACAATCAGATGTTTTCTCAATTACATGAAATGTTAGTGGATATGGATATGGAAAGTGATCCTGTACCATATCAGAAATGTGTTACTTGGTATATCAAGTCAAAGAATGATTTATTTCCTATTTATTCTACTTAACCTTCTGTTCATAGAACCCGATAAGGTCACGTCCCAGGGGTTCCATACAACCCCAAGCTCCGCTATTTGTTGGCTCGGCAACAAAAGAGACACCATGAATGGGTTCGTTTCAGAGAAAAAGGCCACCCACCCTTGATGGTTGGCGAGAAACTTTGTATAATTCTCTATGTGTTGAAAAAAATAGAAACAAACGAGTTATTCAGAATCTGAATCAGTTTCATCTTCCTCTTCTTCTTCTTCCTCTTCTTCTTCACTTTCTTCAATGTCATTATTATGAATTGGTTGATCTTCACCTTCTCTGTAATCATCAGTATCTTTTGATAAAAAGCAACGGAGTGGTTTCTGATCATATAGACTGGGTTGAATATCTCGAATTAATCCATCTGATGAGGGTGGTTTATGATAAATGGGAAGTTGAATGGCTTTACACATGACGAATCCATCCACTATATCCCCAACAGGGTGATATGTATTGGAATTGTAATTCTGAGGAAATATATCTGGTAATCCTTTGGCTAACCAGATAGCTTTCAATCTATTCTTAATAGGTAACCTTCGATTATCACGCCATACCTGACGTACTCGAATATTCGGATGTTCTAATAACCAAGTTTGTCTAGCAGAATTGACTGGAATAATATGACAATGTTTATATCTTGGACGTTCACGGCATGTCAAGTTTAAAATGGCTCGAATTTCAGACATTTGAGTAAATTGATTGGAACCATTATACACATGAAGATTATCTTCAATTCCAATACGAATTGCAATGTTTGGTTCAACCTCTTCTATTTTCTCCAAACTGGTTAATAAAAACTTTTTCAATAATTTATGGTTTTGTGTGATATCCTTGTCCTGATGGAAACAATGATCACGTTTAGTGATATGAATAATAAAACGTATATCGAAATCTTTGACAAAATATTCATGTCTGGGTTTAAAAATCTTTTTATCAGAACATACTAATGCATGAACAATATATAAACCTTTTTCCTCCATCTGAGCTACAATCGCTAATGATGTAGGTGAATAATCAATACCAATAAAAATAGGCATTTTTTTTCTTTTATTCATTCGCATATATTATCTGATGTTTCTTTTCATGATGTTCATGTTTCTTTTGTCTCTTGATTTTTTGTTTCTGATCTGCTAATAATCGATTAATTCTTTGTTCAGCTGATTCTGCGAATGAATGAGGATTAAAATGTCTACAAAAGGCTACAATATTTAATACTTCATCTTGAGCTTGTTTGTAAATACTAACAATATAGGGTTCGAAGGCAACCGCATCTTCTTCCCCTAGATACGTTTCAATGGTACATCGAAAATCTTTGAGACGATTAGTGGATTGTCTGAAATGAACAAAGGCTTTATCTAAAAGTTTAATACTAGGATTGACTGCCTTGGTTTTCAATGCTCGATGAATACAATATAATTCATCCAAATGGGAAATGATGGCTTCGAAATAAATAGGATTTAACTTTTTATACTTTTCCATTCGAGATAGAGCATGCATAATAATGGGATCGTTAGCTAATGCATCCACTTCAATCGAAAGTTGAATACCTTGATTATTGCGATTTACCACCATATGATTGACAAGGTTTAGTCCACCCACACCCACCATGGCTAATAATCCCCATTTAGCTTTGGAAATAAATTCCTCTTTTGAAGAAATGTTTAATAGATCAAAGTCCATGACTTGTTTTTTCAATAAAAACTCTTTTCTTTTTTATACTAGTTCATAGTTTATTGATTAACTATGCGATTGGATTTCGTTTACAATTCGAAAAGACAAAAACCGTGTCTATCTTATTTAGTAAGATGAAAAAAGTAAACTTGTAGAATGGGAAAAAAAACCAATCATGTATCATAACGATAATGGATACTTTGAATATGATGATAATTATGCACCTTTATGTATTAAGTTTCGACATGATAATGCTTTAACTAATCGACAAGCCATGTTACAACAAACTGATCCACAAGAAATTATGTCAGTATTACAAGCTTATTATCATGACATTCGAATGTATGGAAGAAAACATGAATTAGCACTTCAACCATCAGGTATTTCAGCTGCTGAAGCTGCATTATTTCTAGTACGTGGTAAATTAAACAAACAAGGTGGTGTTACCGATGATACCATTTGTCGAGATGTGAAGAAGATTGCTCGAAAAAAGAATAACCAAAATAGTAATAGTAGTAGTAGTCAAGAAGAGGTGGTAGAATATACATTAAAGAATGATCAAATGAAAGAAGAATGTAAACGACAATTAGTATTAGTATTTAAAGAACAATTATCCTTGACTGATAATCATAGTCATACATTACAACAAGTATTACAATTACCACATCAATATTATCATGAATTACCGAATCAAATTATTGCTCAAGTGAAAACATTTATTAGACATTATAGCCTATGTATAAAACGATATACCAAGATATTAAAATCCACTCAACCTATGATATCCACCATTATCAAAGAGTTTTATGGTATAGCATGTATTTAACTCGTCTTTGAAATAAAAATGGGTGGAACGTAACCATTTCATGTGATTATAAATCGAGACAAGTGACGAAATAAAAACTTGGTATGACCAAGATAAACAGAATTTATTATAATCGAGGTAGGTGACGAAAGAGAAACTTGGTGTGACCAAGTAATTGAATGTATTGGATATAATCATTCATGGTATGAATAATAATAGAGTTGGTTTGCTTGGTCCAAAGTGTGCTGATGACATTCTTGTGCATATGTACATAGAATGGAAGCCAAATGACTCCAGCGGGATGTAATGGACATAAACTAATAATACTACTCCATACTAATAATAATACACGTCCTGGGTGATCAAACCATAATAAGAGTGGCCAGATCCATAAATAGGGATTCCACCAGTCATACCATAATCGAAATGGTAATAATAAATACCAACGATATCCCCAACCAGGTAAAGCCCAACTACCAGTATTCGAAGAATCCAGGACTTTAGTACCAGTATTCGAAGAATCCAGGACTTTAGTACCAGTATTCGAAGAATCCAGGACTTTAGTATTACGTTTGGTAACTTGTTCAGCCCATTGAAAGAAATTTGGTTGAAATGGAAAGTCGATATCAGGAAATGATTGACAAGTCAATAAAGTAAAGTTATGCCAACTGATTGCTTTGGGAAATCGATAGAATAAATTGTGTTGTCGATGATATAAGAATGGTAGAATAATCGTGGTAATAAGAAAGGCTATTCCAGTGGATGGGATATGAATAACCCAATACCATGTAAAATATTGTGTGATTAGACTTATAATCCAGAACTTCATAACATTTCCCGAGTTAATCACTGTGGTTTTACGTTTATGAAAGATAGTATTGAACATGTCGAATCTATTATCGAGTTATTTTAAACCGTTTGTGTGGAAGGATGAGCAACGACTCTCTTGTTTATCCTTTTTCAAGAATCAAAATTTATTATGTTCTTCGGAAAAGCTCAATACCGATCCATTAATGAACTTGTTAAAGAAGCAGTGTCCATGGCCTCGATTCACACAAATTTGTGGGGGTCCCAATGTATACATCATGTATGAACGTCGTCATGAATTATTGAAAGCCATTGCTACAGACTTAACCAATAATGAAAATGGATTTTTCAATCAAATTGCCTATGATTTACCTGGTGAAGGATTTCGACTTGCCATGGATGTGGATTCAGATCGTGTGCTAACTCAAGATGAAATCATCGATATGGGAGTTGTATTACAAGATACATTACATCAATATTATGTGACTCGAGCTCATCCTATCGCTGTCTTTGTTTCCACTTGTGGACCACGAATGAAGAAGGAAAAACTTTGTACTTCAGTTCATTTAATTTCTCATTTGAAAGTATCCTTGGAAGAGGCTCGTCAATTAACCTTTAGTTTTCGGTTATTACTCAAGGCCAAGATCAAAATGGATGGATTAGTTGTGGATTCGGGGATTTATAATAAGCCATCATCCAGTGTTAATGTAGCCTCATGCCATTTACGTTTGATCTATTCTCAAAAGAAAGAATCTTGTCCTTCACATCAAGATGATTTCTGTGCCTTATGCAAACAAACTCGTTTTGTGGTTCCCAAGAGTGTATATGAACCATGTTTGGTCATGTATGATAATGGAGTACAGCCAGATCAGGATTATTTCGACAAGACTCATACCAACTTTTTTGATGTGTTGAGAAATCATTCGATTTGGCCAGATGTTGATGATATTACTACTGGATTCGCTAAACCCTCTAGTTTCATGTCTTATGAAGTGGAAGAAGAATTTGAAAAGAATATTCATATAGTGGATAAAGATACTTTAATCAATCCATTTCAAGAAAAAAAAGGAAAGAAACGAAAATTGGAAGATATATTGAAGGAACGAATTACAGATGAAAATGTTCTTAATCGATTTCAATCCTTTATTCGCAATATCAAATACATGGGACATAAGCCATTTGAATCCATCGATGTTCGCTACATTGATAAACCTGAAGAAAAGGTAATTTTATTTTATTTTATCCATGTTTTTGTATTGTAACATTGAAATAACAGGTCAAGTGTAAGAAACATGTTTTATATATCAAAGTATCTGGTATTGGTGCTGGTTACTGTTTACATAATAATTCGGATCATGGAGATAAAAGAATCTATTTTATTTACAAGGTAGAAGAATCAAAACTTCAAGCACGTTGTTGGTCAACCAAATATGAAGCTTGTATCAAACAAAAGGAAACTCCTATTGAATTTGAAGTACCTCAATATGTTTATCCAAATCCAAACTCACAACAACAACAACCAAATCAAAGTGTATCCTCCTATTCTACTATTACTACCGTTTCGGAAACCTCTAATCCATCATCCATGTCATCTTCCTTAATTCGAGCTCCATCAAACAGAAATGTATCCAAACCCATTAAGTACGTTCCAAGTAATACTTCTCTCCAAAGTTTCATTCAAATGGTTCATAGTAATCCTGGACATATCTTACTCCCTCGTTAACCTGTTCCATTGAACTTGACAGGGATCTTCTTTTGTGTGTAATCAACTTCTCTTTTGATTTCATCAATTAAACCTTTATACTATAATTTAAAAATTGAACATACTTTGAAATCAATTCATGTTGCACTAATTCATGTTCACCTGATAGTATATCACATAGTTTTGGTACTATTGTTTTTTTAATCTCATCACCATCAAATAACACTGTCAATCGTTGAATGATAAAAAAGAATTCATCAAGAGTTTGAAATTGTTTAATCGTTTCTGGAATATTATCTTTTAAAGTTTTTTCAATATAATTCTCTGTTTTAGTTCGATCCGTTGTCCTTTGTTTTGTATTTGGTGTTAACCATTCCTTTATTTGTTTATTTAACGGTAACTTTTCATCCTTGCATAAATCTAACAGCTTGGCTTTTATACTTTTTTCATTGTATGATTTTATACCCTCACTAAGGCTTATTAAAAAAAGTCGATCATCATCTTTTTTATATACAAATTGATTTGTAATATGAACAATTGACCAAAATACATAATCTAAATATCTATTCTTGATATATAAATCAGCTATAGCTTTCATGGTTGTTAATGACATTTTTCCTGAATTTTGTTTTTGAGGAACTGGAACAACTGGTCTTTGTTCTTCTTGCTTTGGTTTTGAAGGGATTGATTCGACAGGTTTCTGTTCTATTTGATTCATTTCTTGGTTTGTTTGTTCTTGTTTTACATTCATGATTGGTTTATTAAAAGGTTTCTGTTCTATTTGATTCATTTCTTGGTTTGGTTTTTGAGGAATTGAAACATTTGAACTTACTTGAGCCATTTCTTGCTTTGGTTGTTGTGGGATGAAAACAAATGGTTCTTGTTTTACATTCATGATTGGTTTATTAGAAGGATTTATCAAGGTTCGTTTGAATTTTTTAATCGATGTTGGTTGTTGTTTATATGTTAATGAAATGGATAAATATGATGGAGATCTTTGTCTCTTTCTTGAGGATATATCCTTGTTATTATGATTTGGTTCGTTTGATGATTCATTTGAACTCATTTCATTTTTAATATTTATGTTTGAATCAAGTTCATTTTCAATGTTCATGTTCGAATCAGGTTCTTTAGATTTATTTACACCAATTACTTTATTACGATTAAATCTAGTATTGACCGTGATTGCTATTATTATAATCACAAAAATCATTATCAAGATAGCAATCGCAATGACAAAAGTTCGAAATTCCATTTTTATTTTATTGTACATGAATGGATATATAGATAATGAGTGGAGCAAGAATCATTGGATCGATAAATGGAATACCTTTTTGTAATATTGTTTTCAACCTGGGTAATTCTTGATGAAATTGGTTTGATGATTGAATGGTTTGTATCGATTGAAGAATTGTAATGAAAGGAATGGTATTGGGATATATTCTGATTAATTCTTGTTGAATAAATGGTTGTAACTTTGTGGATACTTCTTCTTGTCGAATCGTCTGTCTCATTAATGTATTCATTTCATTAGATAGTTTTTTTACAGAACTTATTCCAATCGAGTGTCGAGGTATTTCTTTATCAATATGGACACGTATTCTTTCCCATGTTAGAAATGATGGATCAAAGGATGACAGTATCTCTAGTATTTGTAAACTGTAGGAAAGATACAACTTTTTGATATAGAGCATGACCAAGTTTGGAATTCTCTTGTAATGATCGATCAAAAAACGACCTGAAATGAATTTGTACATTTTTCTAGATTCTTCGAATACTTGAACTGGTTTCATTATATTAGGAATGAAAAAGAATAATACTAAACAAATAAGAAGAGAAATAATACATAAAATGGGAAACAATGATTCCATTTTTTATTCTAGCTTCCTCGAATAGTAAGTGTTAACAGTGTTTGATATATGTCATTACATTCTTTTATCGTCTTGATTCGTTCCATTATATTATAGAATATAGTTTGAATTACATTAAGCGGTGGTACTTTTCCACTGTACAACTCTTCTATTTCATCACTCGTTTGTTTTACATATAAAGTATTCTTGAGATCACAATAAAGCTGTGTTTCATGTTCTATTCTGTCATTGTGATCACGTTGTTGTTCTTGGAAATTATCTAGATTCGTTGAATCGAGTATATTTATCAACTTATCATAGAGTCTTACAATACATGATCTCAATATTTCATCGCCATTGTCAATTATATTACCATGTTTGTTAATAGATTGTAAATGAATTAATTGATTTCTGATATAATACATATTTGATACCAAATCACAGTTCACTTCCTTCTGAATATTAGTTTGACCAATTACTCCATTTGGATCTTTTGGTTTATCATCAGTTTCTGTTTTAGTAGGTTCGATTAATGTTTTAGTAATTGATTCATCTTTTGTTTCATCTTTTATTTCGTTAATGAGTTCATCTATGGTTTCAACTGGTTCAATAGGTTCAATTGTTTTAGTAGTTGAATTATCATTTGTTTTAATAGGTTTGATTAATGTATCATTTGTTTCGACTGGTTCGATTGTTTCATCTTTCATAGATTTCTCATGTCTTGGTTTTGTTCTTCTAGATACCATAAAGATAGTAGCAGTAATAGCCAAGACAATAACAAAACATAATACCAATATAATATATTTGAAATTATCAGAATCCATTTTTTTTATTTGGTTTCATTCATGTCATCAAAACTTCTCTTCTTGGTATTGATCCGATGACAACAAGGACATATACCATCCACTAGCTTGTCCATATGATACTTATGACCACAATCTTGACAATACTTGTATTTGCATTTACAACGATCCATCTTGACACAGACAATGCAACGCAATTCAATAGTACAAGCAGAGCAACACTTTTGAAATGTAACTTGTTTGACATGATTGGAACAGTATTGAGTAGAACAACAAGAAGGAACCGTCTATTAACCCTTTAGGGTTGGCAAGAAACCGCCACAACACTTGTAAATACAATAATGTTACTGGATATGAAACTTGTGTAACTTTCGAGATATATGGAAGGGTACCATAGAGTATCTTGGCGGTTTGTAATAAAATGTATAAACAAACAAAAAATAAATTACCAAATCAAATACAGAAGGACAATTGGGAAAAGCGCATTCAAGTGGTTTTGCTTCAACTTGTCGACATGTTTCGCAATATGGATTGGATTTGTCTTCTTCTTCTGTAAAGGCACAACCGCAAACAATACATGGTCTTTTCGAACATTGAAGCGAATGATCCGCACAAAACTCTTCTTCACAGCACATCCAGCAATATACTGCGTCCTCTTCACACCTTTCAAATGCACACAAAGACATGGTAAAATGAGTTTACAATCACTAGAAACGAGTAGAAAATTGAAAATTTTTTTATTGTATTTCATTTACATCTGTCTTATATAGTTAACCCTTTTGTATAACAATTAGGACTTCTCTGAACCCTGTCTAAAAGACATGGAAACTTTATATACAGAGGTATCAAAGGACGTTAGAAGGTTAAGGAGTTGAATCTTCTCGTTGTCCTTCTTCGAGTATATTATTGTTAACAGGTACAAATCCAGTAGCTTGAAACCCTCTTTTTGCCTTATTTCTTCGGTTTCTCGCATTTTGATCCTTGGATGATCTTGGTACTTTTGGTTTATCTAGTTTTACAACATCTGACACAATTTGATTAGGTTTGTTTTTAATTGGTGACTCTTTCTCTTGTTGTTGTTGTTGTTGTTGTTGTGTAAGTTTTCTCGGTGGTAATTTACCAAAGTGATTTAAACCGCCAGCTAATTGTAACTTGGCCGCTATATTACTAATTTGATTACCGA
>Ga0214923_10008676_pt1 | contig 10757 bp, 8 predicted proteins | sample LL1510_MetaG_FD_177993 | JGI IMG/M metagenome (GOLD analysis project Ga0214923, IMG submission 177993) | Freshwater microbial communities from Lake Lanier, Atlanta, Georgia, United States - LL-1510 | ecosystem: Environmental > Aquatic > Freshwater > Lake | place: USA: Georgia | collected 2015-10-15
ATATTTTTAAAGGTAATTCCGCTTTTATAGGATTCTGATCTAATTTTGTAAAAACAATAATATATCTACAATCTTTATTTAATAAACAGTATAATTTACACACGTATACACTATATCGTTCTTCATTTTTTGTTTTTATCATCGTTGGATTATTAAAATAATTCGTAAACATTTCGTATATATCATCATTAACCATTGCAAATTCATCTATCATAGTTCCGTATTGTGCCATTTTGTATATTTAAATAATTTTTTTTTATTTTTAAATGTTAAATAATAAAGATGAATTATCTAACAAAACCAAAATTATACAATCTTGGATTTATATTAAATGATAAAGAATCGCGTATTAAACAAGGTTTAATGCCCCAAACTATATCTAGTGATTGTTTCCAAGATATAAATGAAAAAAAATTACGTATGAATCCGTATTTTAATAATCCATTATTTCCAATAAGAGGTCTATATGTTGATTATAATGTTAAACCACAAAGTAGTAATGCGTATTATTTTAAAAATATTAAAGATCCTTAAAAATTGTAACTAATAAAAAATATTTATTTAATTAAATGTATCATCGTCTACCTAGAGAAATTATATTAAAAATAATTATGTATAGTCATCCTATACTTAATAAAAGAATACAATCTCAAATAAAAAATCGATATTTAAAAAAAACAAAAATTAAAAAAAGATACTGCAATTTCTGTTCGAGATATCATACTTTTCCAGTACATTTTTGTTGTTTTTAAAAATTTTATAACTATCTTCATCTAGTTATAAAATTTAAAAACATTTTCAAAAAAATATTTAAATTTTTAAAATTGATATTTAAAGAAAAAATTGCTTTAAGTAATAAAATGACCTCAAATAAAACTTTAAATTTTCCTGATTTTGATGATATTAAGGTCTCGACTAAAACTTTCATTGCCATGACAAATTTAAAGATAGATCTTAATAAATTATTCGAATTTTTACCTATAACTGAATACGTTGTTATTCCTAAAAAGAGAGGTAGAAAGAAGAAAAATTCTTCCGAAGATCCAAATATTGATATAAAATCAGGTTCTATTATAACTATGAAATTTGAAAATAAACTAAAAGGTGTTGATCTTAAATTAAAGAAAAATCAAACAAAAAAGAAACCTGTAAAATGGTTTAGAAATTCTTTTACTGTTGTAATTATGGTTGATAACAAAAAAATTAACTTTAAAATATGCAGTAATGGTATGTTACAGCTTACAGGATTGAAAAAGGATGAACACGCTCAAGAATGTATTAAATATATTTGGGATTATATAAAGGATCAAAAAGAAATATATTCTTTTAGAAGAGGAGATAATCTTGAAATTTTATTAATACCAGCTATGAGAAATGTAGACTTTAGTATAGGCTTTATTGTAGACAGAGAAAAGTTAGCTAAATATATGAGTACTCAGACTGAATTTCATTCTTTACTTGAAACTTCATTTGGCTACACTGGAGTCAACATAAAATTTCCCATCGATAAAAATATACTTGAAATGAAAATAAAAAAATTAAAATATATTGAAGGAGTATGGATTGAAGAGATTACTGACTATTCAGAATATCTTTCTCATCTCTCTGAAAAAGAACGTTTCAAAAAAATTAACAAAGAAAGATATAACACTTTCTTGGTTTTCCATTCGGGTCGTGTGATCATGTCGGCATCTTGCTATGATTTTGCAGTAAATAGCTATTATTACTTTTTACAAATAATAAGAAAATGCTGGCATGAGATCGAAGAAAAGCTAGATATGTAAAGTATGCAAAGTCTCTAAAATTTATAGCATTTTTATTAAAAACCTTAATAAAAATACAGTAAAAAAGGTTTATAAAAGGGTATGTAAAAATATAATATCCTATTTAAAACACAATTAAAAAAATATAATTACAATTTAAAGATTTCTGTTTTTATATAAAATGACAGAATTAATTGATAAAATTGATAAAACTTTCAATTTTAATAACAATAATATTCGTATATTAGGAAGTTGTAATAATCCTTTTTTTGTTGCAAAAGATATTTGTGATATATTAGGATTAAAAAATGTTACAGAGACATTAAAAAACATACCTTCTAAATGGCGCACTTCAGAAATTCTTAAGTGCGCAAATGGTCAAAATATGAATATGATTACTATATCAGAACCAGCTGTTTACAAATTAATTATGAGATCAAATAAAAAAATAGCTGAAAAATTTCAAGAATATGTATGTGAAGAAATTTTACCTTCTATAAGAAAAACAGGAGAATTTAACTTACAAAAACAACTTGAAGATAAAGAAAATCAAATGAAAAAACAACTTCAAGAAAAAGACAATAAAATAAAAGAGATACAATGTGAATTAAATAAAAAAACTGCTCAAGCAAAAAAAAAGAATATTAAAAAGGGTGAATTGATATATATGGGAATTAACGAAATTGACAAAAAGGTTTTTAAAGTAGGTATTACATGTAATGCAAGTTCTAGAATGTCTGGTTTAAGCTGTGGTACAACAACAGATTTTGAAATGAAACATACGTGGTATACAAATTTTAACAAAGAAATCGAAGATTTGGTTAAAAAAAATTTTCAAGAACAAAGATATACATTAAGAAAAGAATTGTATGGTATTGAAGTTTATGACGAAGTATATAAATACATAGATTTATTAGTTAAAATTCTTAATGAAACAGAGAGACATCCATCTTCAGAAGAAGAAAAAATACAAATAAATAAAATTAGAGTCAATAAAAATCCATTATGTTTACCTGAAAAATCTTGTAATATATGTAATGAAACACAACCATTAGAAAATTTTCATAAAGCTGAAGATCACTTTGATAAACACGAAAATACATGTAAAAAATGCGCAAAGAAACGTCAAGAGGAATATATTGAAATTAAAAGAGAAACAGTTTCTTTACCAACTGAAAAAATATGTACTGGATGTAATATAATATATCCTTTGGATAATTTTTACGAAGATAAACAAAAGTTTGATAAAAAAGGTACAAAATGTAAAGAATGTTTTAAAAAAGTTCAATTAAGAGAAGATAAAGAAAAGATAGAAATATCAGAATATTGTTGTGCAACATGTCAAGTAATTAAACCAATAGATGATTTTCATAAATTATCAAGAAGTAAAACAGGACATAAATACAGTTGTAAAATGTGCGAATTAAAAAAAGCAAAAGAAAGGTATGATAAAAATAAAGAATTAGAATTTTCACAATTAGATGATAAACAAGAAGAATCAAAAAATAATATTGTTATTAACTCAGAAGAAGAAACGAAAAATTGTAGTTCTTGTAATAACTTAAAAAATATTTCAAGTTTTTATAAAATAAAATCAAAAATAAGTGCATATTGTATTGAATGCAGTAAAGAAAAACAACGTGCTTACAATAAAAATAAAAAATCAGAAATTTTATAATTATTTAAATTATAAAATTTGGAGAATAATATTAAACAATAACATTAAATTGTGTTAACCCAGCTAATAAAATAGCTAATAAACCACTGATTAATTCTAAATACCAAGAATAACCATGTTTAAGTTGATTTCCAGCATCTTTAGCACCTGGATCATTATTCCAAGAAATAATAGATGAAATTGAAAGTATTCCTGCTAATACCAAAAATAAAACAAAGTATTCCTTTTGTTTTGGCATTGCATATAATAAATATAATGATATTGCTAATAAAACTAAAGAACTAATAGAAAGTATTCTTACAGTTTTTAAATTTTTAAAATTAGGACCATTTGGATCAGATGTATCCATGCATGAATTGTTATCACTGCCATCTGGACCTTTAATAGAAGTGCAAGATTTCCATAAACCTAGATTAAGTCTATATGATGTGGTATCACCTTGTATATCATAAGGAATATTACCACTAGAAGTCGACCAATAGTTTGTTGATACCGCGACAATACCTAAAATTAAAATTAAAATTATACTATACATTTTTATTGATTGATTATTAACTTTCATTTTTATTATATAATATTTTTTTTAATTTTAATTTTTAATAATATTTCCATTTTCAATACTATTTTTTTGTAATATTTTATAAAATTCAGAGAATTTATCAACCTTTATTTCTCCTACTTTATCTAAAATAGAATCAACAGATTTTTTTACAATATCAACTTTTTTCATCCCATTTATTATTAAATAATTATAATAATCTTCAAAACTATCTAATTTTGGAGGTTTATCTGCTTCTATTCTTCCTGTTATACTATGATATTTCCAAACATTAACAACTTGTCTTTCTTTTGGTAAATTTATATGTGATTTATATCTAACTGCTCTAGCAATTGCTTGTATAGTTTTATTTGGTGTAATAGAAGATTCTAATAAATGAACGTGTTCAACTTCTAAAAGAGTTATACCTTCAACTCCTGCTTCTGTTAATAATAATAATTTTATTTTTTCTCCATATCTATTATCTGGACTGTTAAACTCGTTTAATATTTTTGAACGTTGTATATCAGTCATATCTCCTGTAAATAATTTTGTTTTAATTCCGCATAACTTTAATAAACTATGAATTGTTAATACACCTGATTTTTCTTTAAAGAAACTGAAAACTACTTGTTTAGAATTAAAATTCGATAGAATATTTACAAAAAGTGCTGTAAATTTAGGTGACATAACATCAAACAATTCTCTATTCTCTAATATTTTGTGAGATATCCAACCACCTTCTTTAACTGATAAATCTGGAATTTTTTTTAAATCTAAAGGATAATAAAAATTGGAAACACTTCTCGATTGTATATATTTATTAGCCATTATATATAATTCATATTTTTTTTTATATTCTTCCGGATCTGCAATTATTAATTCTTCAGGAGGTGGTCCTTTAGCTCTTAATATTCTTTCTTGTTGATATACAATTTTATATCTTGCTTCTTGCAGATAAGACATAAAAACATTAATAGGTTCATTATAAATAACATCTGGAAAATATCCTTGATCTCCGGGAAAATAAGATATTATACCTTCTAAATTTTCCGATGATAATAAAGATTCATTATATTTTTCAGGATGAAAAACATTATCTACAATAACATCTTTACATATATTATCTTTTAATAAATTAATCATTAAACACCATTCATATATATTATTAAAAATAACTGTTCCTGTTAAAACTAAAACTCTACAATTAGAATTAATTATTTTATTATAAATCGCTAAAGGATTTTTAGATGAATTTTTTGCACCATTAATTAAATTATGTGCTTCATCTATAATAACTAATGAATCGTTAAAATCTAATTTTGTAATAGCTTCAGAAATATTATAATTATAAGTTATAAATGTAAAATTTTTTTTTAAAAAATCTGAATTTAATCCGCACTTTTTACAATATTCATCAAGCCAATTTTTTCTTAAACTTCCAGGTGTTATTACATAAACTTTTTTTATTTGTTTATCCTGTAACATCTTATCTGCAACCATAATACTTGTACAGCTCTTACCAGAACCCAACTTATGATATAATAAAAGCCCTTTATATTTTGAAGTAGGAAAATAATCTAAAACAATTTGTTGATGTTTTTGAGGTATAAAAACAGGATGTGTTTTATTTTTACATGTTTCTCTATTTCTAATTCCTGGTGTTACTGTTACCATTTTATATTTATTAATAAAATTTTTTAAATTAAAGAATAATTTTATTAATATAATAATGGATCAAGAATTATATTTAATTGATTATAATGGAGAATGGGATGAAAATGCTAGTTTTTTACAAAATAGATATGATTTAAGCGATGAAATGAGAGATGAATTAAATAAAGATTTTATGGAAAATAATAATAATAAAAAATGTTATATGAATATATTCGGGAAAAAACAAAATACTATGAAAGCTAATTTATTCTATTATAATTTATACGAATATTATTATAGAGGTGGATTTTTAACTATAATATTATCATATATATTAGAGATATTTTCTTTAATTTTTGGAATACATTTTATGATTTTTATATTCATTTTACTAGATTGGAATAAAATATTACAATGTGGAAAAGAAAATGATATTCAAGACTGTGGTGAAATTTATATATATATAAATCCCAAATATCCTAACTTTTTTTGTTTTTTATTTTTAGTATTCTCATGTTTATTTACATTTTATAAAATATCTTTATTTTTATCAAACTACAAATATATATTAATAACTCGTGATTTTTTTGAAAATAAATTAAAAATATCTTCATCTGAATTACAAACTATGAAATGGTATAATATAATAAAAAAAATATCTTCTTGTAATAATATATCTATTGAAGATATTACAAATATTATTTTAAAAAAAGAAAACTATATTATAGCTTTAATAAATGAAAATATTATTAATATATCTCCTTCTCTTTATACAAAACAGTTGGAATTAAATCTAAAATATATACTTTTTAATGATATTGAAAATATAAATAAAATAAAAAATATTAATACTAAATTTATACTTTTTGGAATATTAAATTTATTTTTTTCAGTATTCATATTTATATATCATATACTTTATTTTTTTATCAGTAATGTAGATGAAATAGCTTCAAACAAATATACATTTGGAGATAGAACTTATACTTTATTTGCTAAAAGAAAATTTAGAAACTATAATGAATATAAACATTATTTCAAAAAAAGATTAAATAAATCTTTATCTTATTCAAATGAATATATAAAACAATTTCCTTCTCCTCTTTTAGAAATTTTGGGAAAATTTATAGGACTTGTGTCAGGTGCATTTATAGGTCTTTTTTTAATTTTTTCTTTATTAGATGAAAGTATCATTCTTTATGTAAGATTTTTAGATAGATCTTTAATATTTTATATGGGTATTTTTGGAGCTATATCAGCAGCTTCTAGAGGTTTAATAAAATCTCCAAGTGATAGCATATACAATCCAGAAGATATTATGAAAAAAGTTTCCAAATATACTTATTATATGCCTTTCGAATGGAATAATAAATGTAATACATATTATGTTCGGAATGAATTTTTAAAAATGTTTAAATATAAAATATTTTTATTTTTAAACGATTTATTAAGTGTAATTACAACACCTATAATATTAATATTTGTCCTACCAAAACAAAGTGAAAAAATAATTAATTTTTTGATAAATAATACTGTGTATAAAAAAGAATCAGGTAATAATTGTGTATTTTCACAGTTTAAAAATATAAATAACAAAAAAATGGAATTATCAATATCAATGTTTAACGAAAATAATTCTGAATTTTTTGATGAAACTAATTATTAATTTTTAAAATTGATTAAATAAAATTAAATTTTAAAAATATATCACAGTATAATAATTATGAATTCCAAAGCAGATTCAGGCGTTTATTCTATAGTTTTCGTCCTTGATAAGTCAGGAAGTATGGAAATTATGGGTGATGAACCAGTTCAATCTATGAATAACTTCATTAAAACTCAAAAAGATAATAACTTGAAATTTAAGTTTACTTTAGTATTATTTAATGATAAAGTTGAATTTCTTCTTAAGAATGTTGATTCTGAAGAAATTACAGAAATAAAAACATCTGATTATGTACCAAATGGTATGACATCTTTATATGATGCTATTGGTCAATCTATTTCTTATCAAGAAGAACAAAATAATGATAATGTAATATTTGTAATTTTAACAGATGGTCATGAAAATTCTTCAAGTAAATATGATCAACCAAAGATTAAAAAAATGATTTCAGATAAAGAAAGTATTAATAAATGGAAATTTAATTTTTTAGCTGCAAATCAAGATTCTTTTACTGTTGGTCCTAATTTAGGAATACCAAAAGCTTGTTGTTCTGATTTTGTATATAATGCTTGTGGATTAAATAATATAATGAGAGAGATTAGTGGTACAATTTCTGCGACTTTATCATCTGATAATGAGAAACATATTAAAATAGAATAATTAAATATTTTATTATTTATTTTTTAATAACTAAAATATAACTAAAATATAATTTTAATTTTGTAAAATTATATTTTATTTTCTAAAAAAATATAAAACTAATAAAAATATAATAATAAATATCATAAAAATAAACAAATTTATATTTTTTGTTTCATTTATTTTTTTATGATGATGATCATCAGGTAGAATATTCGGATTATCACTTTGTGGACACTGATCTCCCCAATTTAAATATTTATATGTTCCGCCAATCTGTTTAGCTGGAACAGAAATCCATATTCTTGCAGGTCTATTACCAATAGCGCTTCCTATTTGAGCAAATGCGTTTATTGCTTCTCCTAAATCTTTTTGATCATTAACAGTTGATTCATTGACAGTATAAGTTTCGCCGTTTAAAGTTATACTAATACACCAACCGTATCCAGAACAGATATCTGGACTACACCCGAAGGTTGTAGCTTTATTAATAACTGTATAAGATAACTCGTTTAAAGTAAAATTTAAAGGCATACATCCATCTTGACTTCCAAATATATAAAGTGTTGTACTATCATCAAATGTATTTGGGGTTGAAATTGTTGGAGGAGTTCGTATAGAAGGATCTTTATAATAATAGTAATCTGCATTTCCGTTATATTTAAAAGTAATAGATGAAGGAACATATATATAAAGTAAATGATCTGCTCCACAACCAAATGATTCTTTAACTGTCTCTACATCTACTTTATATTTAGTTTCTAAATAAGCAGGATCCATTTTCAATCTATAAGTATATTCACAATTATTACAATTTTTGTATTTTGGACAACAAAAACAATTTGACCAATTAGTACATTGATTTTCTTTTAACTTGCATATACCACTTGGAGCAGAACTCAAACAATTTTCAAAAGTTTGATTTACGTCTTTCGAAGGCTCACATCTTCCTGTACTGCTTTTATATTCAAATCCGGTATAACATTTTTGATAAATATCATCACAAAATTCATTATTATTACATACTTGTCCTGTATATACTCCCTTTTCTGTAATACAACATGGACCGCGATTTCTATATATAATAGGGGTTTGTGTTGAATTTATACTATTGCATATGTTATTTAATGATTGTTGCCCACTTGGATTATCAGATAATAACACTTTTGAACAATCTATTTTTCCTGTACAATTATAATTTCCATCTAAGGATATTCCACCTTTAATAACATCTACTCCTTCTCCTTCTATTTTTGCTACACACATATCTAAATTACATTTTTCTTTATCAACTTGTTGACCAGCATCTATATTCTCTGTTAACTCTAAATTTGGTTTAGATTTTATCCAATTAGAACCACTTGTATCAGAACATTGATAAATTTGATTATCTCCATATTTTAAAAGAGATGGATTGTATTTTAAAGGCCCCCAATCACAAACACTTTGTGTCTGACATACAAATCTATCATCTCCTGTTTTTGAACAATCAACTGTGCATACAGAATTCGGATCGGTACATAAAATAGATTTTTTAGGTATTGGGGGAGGAGTTAAATCACCTGGACATTTATAAGCACTCATATTATTTATATCAGGACACCCAGTTACACATGTACCTGTTGCTGGATTACATGTTTGACCAGATTGAGAATTACAACATGTTTTAGTCTTTCCATCAGAACTTGTACATATTGTCGACGGAGGATCACAGCATTGTCCATCTGTTGTAATATTTTCTGTTTTACAACACGATCCTTGAGATCCCGGTCCTGTACAAGATTCTCCTTCAGGACAACATTGTGATGAACATATGGGTCTCCCTTGTGGACAATCAACACATTTACCTTTCTCACATGTTTGAGAAGGATTACAACATGTGTTATTTGCTAAAGGAGAAGGATCTGGACAAAAATTTTGATTAGAACATGGTTTCCCATCAACACATTGAATATCACTTTTATTATAACATATTCCACCACATAAAATATCTGTAGTAGGATTACAAGAACTTGGAGAAGATGGATTAGATTGTTTATGACTAATTACAAAATAAGTTATAATAGCAATTAAAAAAATGAACCCAATAATAAAAAAAGGATTTTTAATAACATTTAAAGTTTTAGAAAAAAAAGTTGGATTATTAGAACTTTTATTTTTACCTTTCATACTTTTTATTTTATTATTACTTTTTTTTTTATTTTTAATTAAATAAAATGGTTAATAAACGTAAAAAAACAAATAGTAATAATAAATCAAAAACGCAGCAATCTCATTTCTCTTTTGGAGATCTTCCTTGGAAATGGATTATTATTGGAATTATTAGTTTAATAGTTTTACTTGGTATTGTACAAGTAATTCACGCTTTTCAATCTATATCTCAACCACTCGCTGCTTTTTTTCAAGGAGCAGGCGGTTTAGCAGCGCAAATATTAACACCTTGTATTCAGCAGGCAGATTGTGATCCAATTGGAAGTGATTGTAATACATGTAAGAGCAACGCAGGATGTGATTGTGGAGGTGGTAAAACATGCAAAAAATATGCTTCTAGACCTGTAGGTTCGGGAGGATTTTTTCAATCAACATTTCCATTTATAAATTTGAATTGTTTTTTGGGAGTAGGTTTTGTTGCACTCCTTGTAGGAGGACCTCTTTTAGCATTTATTAAATTAATTATATCTGCAGTAGGTAGAGGTTGTGTACAATTGAAAGATTATGTTACAGCGACAGGTAAAAAATCGCAAGATGTAGTAACAGATTGGTCTAAAAAATCTGAAATAAATACTGAAAAAACAAAAGAAGAGCTTAAAAAACAAG
>Ga0214923_10008677_pt1 | contig 10757 bp, 6 predicted proteins | sample LL1510_MetaG_FD_177993 | JGI IMG/M metagenome (GOLD analysis project Ga0214923, IMG submission 177993) | Freshwater microbial communities from Lake Lanier, Atlanta, Georgia, United States - LL-1510 | ecosystem: Environmental > Aquatic > Freshwater > Lake | place: USA: Georgia | collected 2015-10-15
AAAAAAGTTACTATACAAGGTAATGGTAAAAGTGTACGCGCTTTTTTGCATGCTTATGATACAGCAAAAGCATTTGAAACTATTTTAGAAAAAGGAGAAATTGGTGAAATTTATAATATTGGTTGTGATGAAAATATGGAATATTCTGTTTTGGAAATTGCCAAAATATTAATTAAAATGATAAAAAATACAGAAAATTATGATGAATTTATAGAATATATTGAAGATAGGCCATATAATGATATGCGTTACTATATTAGTAATCAAAAATTAAAAGATTTGGGATGGACTATTGAGGTGGATTTATTTACAGGATTAAATGATTTAATTAATAATTACAAAATTAATTTTTTTGATTTATTCATAACACAACGTTTAAATAATAAATTAGAATATTTTGGCGATTGGATAAAAGATACTGAAAAAATAAAAGAATTAAATTCTAAATTTATAAATGCTGAACCATATGAACATATTATTATACCAAATTTTTTAAATGAAGATTTTGCTGAAAAAATATTTACAGAATTTCCAACAGATATAAATTCTGAAAACTGGTATGAATATAATAATCCCATTGAGAAAAAATTTGCAAATGATAATATTAGTACTATGCCAAGATGTATAAAAAAATTATTTAATTTGTTATCTTCTAAAGAGATAATAGAAAAAATAAATTTATTATCTGGTATAGAGAAATTAGAATACGACCCTTATTTACATGGTGCAGGATTACATATACATTCAACTGGTGGAAAATTAGATATGCACTTAGATTATGAAAAACATCCTAACTTGGAAAAAGAGAGAAGATTAAATATTATATTGTATATGAGTAAAGATTGGCAAAAAGAATGGAATGGTGACTCAGAGTTATGGAATAAAGATTTAACTAAATGTGTAGTAAAATCTCCAGTAATTTTTAACACAGCATTAATTTTTAAAACAAATGAAATATCATGGCATGGATTACCAGAAGAAATTACATGTCCTGAAGGTGTTTTTAGAAAAACAATTGCATATTATTATATTAGTGATTTAGACTCAATACCAGATGAAAATAGAGTAGGAAATGATGGTTCTGGTTACAGAACAAAGGCCACTTTTAAAAAGAGACCTGAAGATGAATTTGATGAATTAAAAGAAAAATTATATAAAATTAGACCTTTTAGACTAATAACAAAAACCGACCTAAATTAAATACACAATTTACATAATATTTTATAAAGTTAAATAATGTAAAAATATAAAATATTATAATATATATGTTTATTGTTCAACCTAGAATAGGATTATGTAATCAATTACAATCAATCGTTAAAACATTATTATTAGGTATGAAATATAATAGAGAAGTATATATTGACGGGTTTCAAATTGATTTAGAGAGTAATAGAATAGATAATATAAATGAAGTACTAGATATTGATAGAATGAACAATTTTTATGAACAAAATAATTTAAGTGTAAGAATTAAAAAAAATATGGAATTTATAATAAATGCAGAAAATTATAAAATGACAGATGTAGATTATAATAATATTCCTACAAGTTTATTCATAAATGACAAAATTGAAAATAATTTAAATAATAATATTATATTTGTTGGAAATCCAGTATCATTATGTCTAAATTTATCATTTGATATTGATGCCAATAATTTTAGTAATTTATATTTTTTATTAATAACAAATATATTTTTTAAACAAAAATTTTATGATTTAAAAGATTCTTTAAAAAAAGAATTAAATCTAACAAATTTTACAAGTATCCATCTACGAATTGAAGATGATGCTTTACACCATTTCTCTAATTGTTATAATTTAACTATTGAAAAATATAATGAAAAATTATTAAATTATTATTTGGATAAAATTAATAAAACTAATAATAAAATATACATATGTTCAGGTATTTTAGATTATTCTAATAAAATTAATTTAAATTTTTATAATGAACTAATAAATAATAATAATAATATTTGTGATAAAAGAAATAATACTATAATACCAGATTATATTAAAAGTAATAGAGAATTAATAGCAATTGTAGATTTAATAATGTCATTTGATAGTGAAAATTTTATAGGTTGTTGGATAAGTTCATTTTCACAAATTATAAATGCATACTTTATTAATAAATCAAAAAGTACAGAATTATTTATACTATAAATTATATATAAATTATATATAAGTTACTATATTTGTTCAATAGTATTAACTATTGCAATTCTTTGTGTAATACCTAATTTATTTACACTTTTCATTTTATTTTCAAAAAGTTTTGGAAGAATAACTTCTAAATCAGAATAACTATTTTCATATAATTCTTTATTTTTTATTAATTCTTTTAAATTATTAAAATATTCGGTAATAGAATTAGAATTCAATTTATAAAAACATGTATAATAATAATCTTTATCTTTTATATTATTATTTTTTTTAAAAATAATATCTTCATTATCAAATTGATTATAATCAAAACTATTATTAATTAAATATCTACCTGATATTTTAAAAAAATGATTAAAACTATTTATATTTACATATTTAAAAAAAGTATCATAAAATGATATTTGTTGTGAAATCTCAGAAAAAGCTTTATATTCGTAATTATTTGTATAAAAATTTAATAAAGTATCATCAATAATATTTATAAATTTATCGACATTGTTGTTTAAAAAATCATAATGTTCATTTGTAAAAATAGAGTTATCAAAAAGTATAATATATGGATTAGGAATAAATTTTTTAATAGAAACAATTGTTTGAAAAGTCTGATTAAATCTTTCTTCTGAGCTATAAATACTACGATTATCTATATAAGAAAATTTATTATTTGATACATGTATTTTTGATGTAATTAAAACAATATTTTTATTATCTAAATTATATTCGTCATATTTATATATTCTTTTTTCAAAAAATCCGTAATGAATGTAATGATTTAAAATTTCTTCTTCATTAAACTCTTTTAAATCAGGATTTAAAGACCTATATATAATCCAATTAAAATCTTTAGGTAAAATATCAGACATATAATATTTTATATTATTTTATAAAAAAAAATATAATTTATTTATTCAACTTCAATAATTGGTAACTCATTATTATCTGTAATTCCACAATAAGCTATACAATGTTTATCCCAATAATTAAAATCAGGAATAATATAATAATTATTTACTAAATCAATATCACTTATTTTATTGTATAAAGAAGCTGGATAATTTTTATTAGATATATTAAAATTACTTTCATAAAAAGAAACGTAATTTGTTTTTACATTTGAACAAATATACATTTCACATGATAAATAACCATCATTTATATTTACTTCTTTTAATGTGTCAATATGTTCTGATTTTGTCCACCAAAAGTTACCGGAAAAATGTTTTTTTGGAAAATTTTTTAAAAGTGGACCAATACAATCATAATACTCTAAGAATTCTAATGATACTCTCCACTTTTCTATGGTAATGTATTCACATAAAATTCTCCAATCATTATAAATTTGGGTATTTCTAGTTATACCTTTTGTATGCATATAATATAAATAATAGTCTCCTGAAATATATTTTTGAAAATTATTTAATGCGTATTTTTCAAATAAATTTTCTTTTGTTGAAATAATTACTATTTTTTTATAATTTTTTAATAAATTTATGCAATCAGAAGTTTCAAGACATACAAAACAAAATATTTCATCTGTAATATCATACAATCCAGATTCTAGTAATTTATTTATTTGTTCATTTAAAATATTTAAATAATTACCTAAACAGCATACAAAATATACTCCAAATATTTTCCTTTTTTTTATATAAAAAGTATTTAATTTTTCACAAATAGAATTTTTTATTAATTCTAAATTATACTCTTCTGGTTTCGAATAACTATCTAAAAAATTATTTTTAGAATGATTTAAATATAAAAAATTTCTATAATCATTTTTTTCTAAATCACCTATTAACCAATAGTAATCAAGATATTTATTGTTTTTATTATTTTCTAAATAAGGTAATGATTTAATATAATTTGAATTTGCCCACCAAAAATTTTTTGAAAAATGATTTTTGTGTTTATTATCTTTATCGTAATAAAATTGAGGATTTACTCCAACGCACTTATATTTATCTAATCCAATTAAACATAAATCATGTTTTTCAATTAAAAAATATTCTATATATTTTCTAAATTCGTAAGAATAATTTTTGTTCATTAAACTTTTTGTATGAATGTATAGTATTTTTATATTTTTTGAAATACTATTTGAAAAATTTTGCATTAATTCAATAGCGGAAAAATCATACTCTATATTGTTTTCTGAATAGTAAAGTAATTTTATTTTATAATCATTAAATTGAATATTTTTTCCTAATAGTATTACAAAAATAAAATCTAATTTATCATACAAACCAGATTTTTTTATATAATCTATTTGTTCATTAAAAATTTTTATTGCTTCACAATTATTATTATAAAAATTAATAAAACAAACATTAGCATTTTCTAATTTTTTTTCTATTTCATCAGTATTAAATTTTGTTATTACAAAATCTGAAAATTCTGGAATATTATTATATAAATTTGGATAATTTATATCTATTTTTTTATTTGTTCTTATTAAATTTGTATCATTATCTATATTATTTAATATATCTAAAATAGAATAATAATTATTTTCTGTAAATGAGAAACAATTACTATAATTTTGTAAACGTTCTGTATATGAACCGATATCATTATAAATAATTGGTAAACCAGTATGGATAGCAATAGATAATGTAAAAGAATATGTTTCTTCAAATTCTGATAAAAAAATAAAAAAATCAATATCATAATTATTAATCATTTCAAAAATATTTTCATTTTTATATTTACGTGTAATAATTAAATTTGATTTTTCTAATGGAGAATTACCTAATATTATAAAATTATGTTTTATTTTACAATCTTGAAACAATGTAATAATTTTATTAGAAAGAGTCATACCTTTATGAGGAGAAGAAATATCTCCAATAATTCCAATATTATATTTATCTTTTTTTAATGGAAAAATCCTTTTATTATAATAAAATATATCTGGAACTACGTTTAATATATGCGCATTATCAATGTTAGTTAAATGTTTTATGTAATTATTATAACAATTCAGACTATTAAAAAAAACTTTATCAAAAATAGATAAAAAATTTTTTACTTCTAAAATTTTTTGTTCATCTATAACTTTTTTAACATTTTTTATTGGATTTGGTATTTCTGGATTAAATAAAAAGTAATCATGAACTATAAATATTTTATTCATTTTAATTTTTTTAACAAAATTTAAAGTTTTATAACATAATTTAATTTTGTAATCATCTGTATCATCAATAAATATCAAATGATGAACTATTAATAAATGTTCATTTGTTATAATTTTATCCAAATCCGTTTTATTTATTAAATTATTGTCTACAATTACATTTGTTTTATCTAAAATGCTTATAATAACGTGATTATAATTGTTTAATATTTTACAAATATTTTCAACATAAATACTAGTTCCTCCGCCAAAATTATGAGTCATATGATAAATATTTTTTTTATTGTTATATTTTCTATTTTCATAAAAACCATAGTTTATGTAATGATTAATTGATTCATTTTCATTTGAATTTTGATTCAAATCTTTATTTATTTCAATATACAATTTCCAATCAAAATCATTTGGAATAATTATTTTATATTTTCTATTTTCAAAAAATCCATAATTTTTATAATGTTTAATAATTTCTTCATCATCGTCATATTGTATTAAATCAGGATTTAATTTTAAATAATTTCTACAATCAAAATCATTTGGTATATCTATTTTATACTTTCTATTTTCCATAAATCCATTAATTAAATAATGATTATTTGCTTCTTCTTCATTACTATCTTGGTTTAAATCAGGATTTAATTTTAAATAAGTTTTCCAATTAAAATCATTAGGTATATCTATTTTATATTTTCTATTTTCAAAAATTCCATGATTCATATAATGCTTAATTGCATCTTCTTTATTAGAATGCTCACTTAAATCACTATTTAATTTAATATAATTTTTCCAGAAAAAATCATTTGGAATTATTGGAATACTCATTTATATATTAAAATAAAATTAATAAATTTTTAATTTTATTAGTTAATTAAAAATTTATTTTAATAATTCAATATCATTATTAATCATTTTTTTAACAAGTTCATCAAAAGAAGTTTTTGGTTCCCAATTTAAAGCAATTCTAGATTCTGTTGAATCACCATATAACAACTCTACTTCAGCAGGTCTGTATAAATCTTCATTTATTTTTAATATGACTTGACCTTTACATAAAAGGGTAGTATTTAATGGATTTTCATTATCTATTTTCCATTCCACATCTAAATTTGCATATTTACAAGTTAAATTAATAAATTCTTCTACTGTATGTGTTTCATTTGAACTTAAAACATACTCTCTTGGTTTATCTTGATTTAACATTAACCAAACTGCTTCCACAAAATCTTCAGAATCACTCCAATCACGTACAGCATAAATATTACCTAACTCAAATGGTGTTACTACTTCATTATTTTCAATTTCTTTTTTAATTCTAGCAATATTTGATGTAATTTTACGTGTTACAAATTCTTTTCCTCTTTTCAAACCTTCATGATTAAATAGAATGCAATGAATTGCAAACAAATTATAACTTTCACGATAAACTTTTACTAAATGTCTAGCTGCGCATTTACTAGCACCATAAGGACTTCTAGGTTTCATAGGATGTTTCAAATCTTGTGGTGAATAATCTACATCACCCATTTCTTCACTTGAACCTGCTGAATAGAAACGACAATTAGGAACATATTCACGAATTGCTTCTAAGAAATAAATAATAGGTAATGTATTTGTAGTAAATGTATGAACAGGAGTGTTCCATGATTCACCTACAAAACTTTGAGCAGCAAAATTAACTACATAGTCTGGTCTTATTTTTTTTATCATATTAATAATGGATTGTTGGTCTGAAATATCTAAATTAATTAAATTAAAACGTTGGTCTTTAATATCATCAATGTTTTCATGGTTTTTAACAGATAATCTACGTATTCCACCATAAATAACGCATGTTGTATTTTTAAGTAAATATCTTACCATATTTGAACCATCTTGACCAGTTACTCCAGTAATTAAAATTTTTTTTATTGTCATATAATATAATATAATATAATATAATATTATATTTCCTAAATTCTGTAATTTCTTAATCTCTTTAAGTAAGTTTTTAAATAATATAATTTAAATGGAAATTAATCAAAATAATCCGCATTTATATTTATACCGGTATTGGTACTAATATTATGTGTTATACTTTCTTTTCCAGGCAAGTACACATAATTATTATCAATTTGTTTAAAATAATTTCTATTGTTATTATCAAAATAATAGTGAATATTTATATTTCCTCCTTCATTTAATATTCTGTTTCTTATAGCTTCTGTTTGTAAAAATAATAAATAATGAGTTGGGTGATTTGGAGTATTAAAAAATATTATGTTTTTATAATTTTCAAATACAAAACTAAATTCTGGGAAACTACTATTTAAAATATGATAACTTAATATATTTAAAGATTTTGAAAATTTTGATTGCTCACTTGTATAGTCTAAGCGATAATTAGGTATTATCAATTTTAAACAACTATCTTTTGTAATTGAAGGTAATATTGTGGCATTTACACTATAATCATTTATATGAGGATGATGAATAAAAACATCGCATGTTGAAACTAGATACCCTATATTATCATTTATTTTTTTCATATCAAATTTTTCTATACCATTTTTTTCAAAAAACCATGATATTATTATATGTATATTATATTCATTTGATTTATAATTTAAAAGTTTATTCAACATGTAACCTATCGTTGACATATGACAAGAACCAAACAATACTATATTTTTAGAACTATTATTGTTTATTGTATGTATATATTTATTAAATAAATCACTCTCAAAATGTGACCAATTCATAATTTTATAATATATATATAAAATAATTATTTAAGTATATTATAAAAAGAAATGTGTTTTTTTTAATTTTTTTTTAAACAATCTATTTTCATGTTTTCCTAAGTTAAACCAATGGTCCCATGCATCTTCTTTTGTTTTTATACATTTTAAATCTTTATTATTTTCAATATAATATTTCCAATCAAAATTGGAAAAATTTATACAATTTTTATTTATAGTGTTTCTACCTTCATTTATTCCATAATTTATCCAATGATTTAATGCTTCTTCTTTTGTTTTTATATGTTTTAAATCTTTATTATTTTCAATATAATATTCCCAATCAAAATTATCATTAAAATCATCTTTTTTTAAATAAATTTGTCTTCCTTCTTTATTTCCATGGTTTATCCAATGTGTCCATGCATCTTCTTTATTTTTAATATTATTTAAATCTAAATTTTTTTTTATATATTTTCTCCAATCAAAATTATCGTACATCTCATTTTTTTTATAATATTGTCTACCTTCATTTATTCCATGATTTATCCAATGATTCCATGCATCTTCTATTGTTGTTAAATGTTTTAAATCAGGATTTATTTTTATATATGTTTCCCAATCGAAATCGTTGGTCGTATTTGATATAGTATTTATTTTATCATCTTTTTTATCATCATTTTTTTCATCATTTATACTATACTTTCTTCCTTCATCTTTGCCATGATTTATCCAATGATTCCATGCTTCTTCAATGTTTTTCAAATGTTTTAAATCAGGATTTATTTTTATATATGTTTCCCAATCGAAATCACTATTGATATTTATAGTATTTGTCTTTTCACATTGATATTTTTCATTGTTGTTATTATTATTTGTATAACATTGTCTCCCTTCATCTTTTCCATAATTTATCCAATGATTCCATGCTTCTTCAATGTTTTTCAAATGTTTTAAATCAGGATTTATTTTTATATATGTTTTCCAATCAAAATCATTCTTTATATTTAATATAGTGTTCATTTTATCATCTTTATTATCTTTATTATCTATATCATCTTCTTTATTATCTTTATCATCTTTGTTATCTATTGTATAATATTTTCTACATTCATTTTTTCCATGATAGTACCAATGTTCCCAAGCTTCCTCTATTGTTTTAACATGATTTAAATCATCATTATTTTCAACATATTTTTTCCAATCAAAATAAATATATACATCTTCGTATATAAAAAATTTATCTGTTATTTCTATTTTTGATAAATTTGGATTTTCTATTATTTTAATAGCCACATTTGTATCACCATTATTAATACTTTTTAATGAAAAATCACAATTAACTGCAATATAATTAAATTTAATATTATATCTTTGTATAAATTCATAAAAGGCATGTAAATCATTTAATAAATATTCATTAAAATTTATAAATTTATTAATAACAATAATACATCCATTATTTATTTTTTTATATAATTTATCAAACATATTTTTTGTATCATGATAGTTATTAAAATCTATATGCATAAATGAAATAAAGTCATTTTCATTTTTTATAATAAAATCATACAAATTCTTAGATAAATTACCTACATATTTAGTAACATTATCGTTTATTAATTTATTAGAATATATATCATTATCATAATTACAAAATGAAAAAACTTTATTACTCGTAAAATTACTCAAAGTATTTTCATAATTACCTATTTTTTCAGAAAAATTTAACCATAAAGAATTTGAATCTATAATTTTTGAATACAATACATATTTTAATACATTTTTTTTTATATTAGGTATATTTTTTAAATCCATTATAAATTTTGAGTAACTTATAGCATTTTTATTTTTATTTTCTAAAATCATTTTTGTATTAATAAACAATTTATAATTATTAAATACCATACTTTTATGTAATCCAATATGGTCATTATCTTCGTAACAACCTATATTTTTTCCAAAACATTTACTACAATGATAATTAGCACTATATCTAGAATATTTTATTGAACTTAATTTATATATTCCTATTCCATTAAATGCTGAACTAACACTTATTAATTTATTTTTATTTTTCATTAAAAAATTAGATAACTCTGAAGTATGATTTTCAAATTCTTTACAATTTTCATTATTTTCTATTTCACAACAAAATATATTTTTATTGAACCATGTTTCATTACATCTTAATGCCCAATAATCATAATAAGTATAATTTGTATTTATTGGAAACATTCCATCCCAACTATTTAAATCGTATTGAAAACAAGTCAATATGGATTCATAATCCAATGACCAAAATCTATCATCTAAATCACAATGTAATGCATATTGATAATTTTGGTCTAAATTATTTTCAAATATATAATTTAAAATTTTATTTCTACAATATGCTAATCTATGAGCTCTTAATGGAAATTTACTATTTAAATTTTCTTCTAGTATAAGTTTCTTAATAATGTTTGGGTTATTATATGATGCCCAATTATTTAATAAAAATCTTGTGTTATCTGTAGAATCGTTCTCAAAAATAATAATATAGACATTATTGAAAAAATTAGATAAAATATCTATATTTGTAAAAGATTTTACAAAATGTTCTTCTATATCTCTAATCGTTCCATAAATAATAACATTTAATGATTTTGCTAAAATTTTAGATTCGTTTAAATTTATAACTTCAAACATATATTAATATTATGGTGGAAAAAAAAAATTTAATTTTAGCTT